>Ga0256406_1007667_pt1 | contig 10115 bp, 8 predicted proteins | sample RumenRJG_03DNA_FD_185986 | JGI IMG/M metagenome (GOLD analysis project Ga0256406, IMG submission 185986) | Bovine rumen microbial communities from Lethbridge, Alberta, Canada - RJG_03 | ecosystem: Host-associated > Mammals > Digestive system > Stomach > Rumen | place: Canada: Alberta | collected...
GTAAATCTCCTGAAGCGCAATCGTTTGACCGTTCCTGACATTGATGGCACGTTGCTCTCCGAAAGTTATCTGGATACGTTCGATATTGCTGAACTCGCAGGCACACAAGTCGAAGACGAGCGCATCCTTGACCTGCTTTTCCAAACAGGGTATCTGACCGTCGACCAGCTTGCCGCCACACTTCCAGAACGCCTTTTCAAGATGCGTTTCCCGAATCATGGAGTCGCCTATTCCTTTGCGCGAGAACTCCTCAGTGCCTACACCGCTCCACGCCGTCCGACAAAGTACCTCTATGAAATCCTCTCAGCCGCAGAAAGCGGCCGCACAGAAGATATGGTGGACGTCTGGAAGGATTTCTTCGCCGGCCTCCCCTACGACATCCAGATCAAGGCGGAAAAATACTACCAGTCCATCATCTACACCATCTGCCGCCTCTGCGGCATGGACATCCTGACAGAAGTCGCAACGAACAAAGGCCGCATCGATGCCGTGCTCGACGCGGGAAAACATCTCTACATCCTCGAATTCAAGCTCCAAAAAACGGCAGACGCCGCCCTCGCCCAGATTGATGAAAAAGCCTACGCCAAAAAGTACCTCCGTCCCGCCCGCGAAAAAGGCCAGACCATCCATGCCGTCGGCATCAACTTCTGCTATGCGCCAGAGGATCGGACGATTACGGAGTGGAAGGAACACATCCTTTGATAATAACCACAACCACGAAAAAGGAGCAACCGCAAGATCATTTGCGATTGCTCCTTTTTTATGTGAGAAGGGTGTCTGTTTTTTAGTCGAGCGCCTCGAACGCCTGATCGAGGTCGTAGATGATGTCGTCGATGTGCTCCGTGCCGATGGAAAGGCGGATCGTCGACGGGGTGATGCCGGAGGCGAGGAGCTCTTCTTCGCTCATCTGGGAGTGCGTCGTGGATGCCGGATGGATGACGAGCGATTTGACGTCGGCGACGTTCGCGAGCAGGGAGAAGACTTTGAGATGGTCGATGAATTTCTTCGCCGCCTCGGCGCCGCCCTTGATCTCGAACGTGAAAATCGAGATGCCGCCGTTCGGGAAATATTTCTGGTAGAGCGCATGGTCGGGATGGTCAGGAATGGCCGGATGGTTGACCTTCGAGACGTGCGGGTTCTTCGAAAGATAATCGACGACTTTGAGCGCGTTTTCGACATGGCGCTCGACGCGCAGCGACAGCGTCTCGACGCCCTGCAGCAGCAGGAACGCATTGAACGGCGAAATCGTCGCGCCCGTGTCGCGGAGGAGCAGCGCGCGCAGATACGTGACATACGCCGCCGCGCCGATGTCCTTTGCAAAGCTCAGGCCGTGGTAGCTGACATTCGGCTCGACGAGCCACGGGAAGCGGCCCGAGGCGACCCAGTCAAACTTGCCGCTGTCGATGACGACGCCGCCGAGCGTCGTGCCGTGGCCGCCGATGAACTTCGTCGCCGAGTGCACGACGATGTCGGCGCCATACTCGAACGGGCGCAGCTGGTACGGCGTCGCGAACGTGGAATCGACGACGAGCGGAATCTTGTGCGCGTGCGCGATTTTCGCGACAGCCTCGATGTCGATGAGGTTCGCGTTCGGGTTGCCGACGGACTCGATGTAGAGAATCTGCGTGTTGTCCTGGATGGCGTCCTCAAAGACCTGCGTGCCCTTCGTCGGATCGACGAACGTCGTCTCGATGCCGAAATCGGGGAGCGTATGCTCGAAGAAGTTGTACGTGCCACCATAGATCGTCGTCGCAGCCACGATGTGCTGGCCCGCATGGACGAGGCCCTGGATGGCCGCCGTGACAGCCGCTGCGCCGGATGCAAATGCAAGTGCCGCGACGCCGCCTTCGAGCGCGGCGAGGCGCTTCTCGAGCACGTCCTCCGTCGGATTCGTCAGGCGGCCGTAGATGTTGCCCGCATCCTTCAGGCCGAAACGGTCGGCGGCATGCTGGCAGTTCTTGAAGACATAGCTCGTCGTCTGGTAAATCGGCACGGCGCGCGCATCCGTCGCGGGGTCGGCTTCTTCCTGGCCGACATGCAGCTGCAGCGTCTCAAAGTGGTACTTTCTCTCTTCGCTCATAACACGTTCCTCCTGTATCTCACGTCCAGTAAACATATCTGATTGCTATGTTTGGAATTATACAGTGTTACAGTTCATCTGTCAAGAGAATTTTTCAAAATCAGGAATTCGCCCGTTCCTTCACCGGCCGCATCACTCTCTTGTTGATGTCCATTGCGGAAATCAATGTCTCAAGCGCGTCTTTGGCCAGCATGCAGGCGCGGCCGGTCGGATGGAAGCCTTCATGGTAATAGCGGCTCGCGGACTGCGAGAAATTTTCCTGCGCGATGCGGTCGTAGCCGTCGAGCTCGACGCTCGCGCCGCTGTCGAGAATCATCGTGTCGCTCGTGGAGTCCCAGCCCCAGCCGCCGCCACCGTAATAGATGTACTCGTAGTACGTCGTGAGCACAGGGCAGACGACGAGGTCGGCGTCGAGCTTCTCCGCGAGCGGCTGCATCGCGTCCTTCATCTTGACGCGGCGGTGCTTTATTTTGAGATCGGCGAGGACGTCGTTCAGCGCAGACTCGACCTCGGACTGCGGGATTTCCTCGACGTAGTGCATCGTATCATTGAGCGGCACATGGAGCGCGAGGTCGAGACGGTTTTCGATGATGTCTTCGACCTCGGCGTCGGCGGAATACGCACGGATGACGAGAGGGACGCGGGCGAGGCGCAGGGGCTTCGCTGATTGCTCTGTTGCGGCGAGAGCGACAGAAGAGAACAGGCAAAGGAACAAAGAAAGTACCGCACACAACATCAAATATTTCTTTTGCATAGGTCACACCTCTGAGAAGGGGGCTGGGGGTATCAATGAATCGCCTTTTTCTTGAAGCGGCCGCCGACGATGTCGTGGACGGCGTTAATGGTGACGAAGGCGTTTTCGTCTTTTTCGAGCACGATTTCCTTGAGCTTGTCCACTTCGAGGCGCGTGACGACGCAGTAGAGGACTTCCTTGCTGTCGCCCGTGTAGCCGCCCGCGCCGTGCAGCAGCGTCACGCCGCGGCCGAGGCGGTCGTTGAGGGCCGACGTGATGTCTTCATGCTCGTTCGTGACGATCATGACGGCATAGCTTTCGTCGAGGCCCTTGATGACGACGTCGATCATCTTGCTGATAACGAAATAGGCGACGAGCGAATACATCGCCTTGTCCCAGCCGAACAGCAGGCCCGCGCTCGAAAGGATGAAGAGGTTGATGAACATGACGACTTCGCCGACGGAAAAGACGGAGCGCCGATCCATGATGATGGCGACGATTTCCGTGCCGTCGAGCGAGCCGCCCGCGCGGATGATGAGGCCGACGCCGAGGCCGTCGATGATGCCGCCGAAAATGGCAGCGAGGAACGGGTCCTCCGTGACGCGCGGCAGCGTCTCGAACGCAGCCGACCACGCGGAGAGGAAGCAGATGGCGATGAGCGTCGCGATGGCGAAGTTCTTGCCAATCTGCTTGTAGCCGAGATAGAGGAACGGCAGGTTCATCACGACGAGGAAGAAGCCGAACGACATCGGCGTGACCGTGCTCGCCATGATGGAGAGGCCGACGACGCCGCCGTCGATGACGTGGTTCGGAATCAGGAAGAGCTCGAGGCCGATGGACGCGATGATGGCGCCGAGAAAAATCATCACGTACTTCTTGATGTAAAACGACGCCTTGCGGTGCTGGGCGATGGTCTTCTTCACTGCCGGCACCACGGGAATGGGGGACTGACCGCTGGGTTCTTGGGGATTGGGGGTCAAGTGATGTTCCGGCATGGACGTCACGCTCCTGTTCATAAGTTTTGTCCATTCCATTGTAACATAAAAGAGGACATTGTACTTGATAATTTGGTTGTTTTGCAAAGGAAGGCTTCTGCGAAAGAATCTTTTGTCCTCCGCAGAAGCCTTTCTCATAAATTGAAATGACCCATCTCCGACACACCCACCACCGCTTCGCGGTCCCCCTCCCTCGGAGAGGGAGGCTGAATTTGAATGGAGAACCTAGCCATTATTCCCACGCGACACTGTCATCGACGTCTTCGAGGATGCCCTTGAGATTCGGCAGCTCGCCGCTCTTGGCCGTGCCGAGGCAGAATGTCTCGCCGTCCTGCCGCACGAAGAGCGCCGTCACATCTTCGCCGCAGCTTTCGATGAGCGCCTTGCCCTTTTCCTCGCCGAGCACGAAGAGCGCCGTCGTGAGGATGTCGGAAAGCTCGCCCGCGTGCTCGCCGCGCGCGACGACGGTGACGCCCTCGAGGCCGGTCGCGGCCGGTCGCCCCGTCGCGGGATTGAAAATGTGATGGTAGCGCTGGCCGTCCTGCTCGAAGTAGCGCTCGTAATCGCCGGAGCTCGAGAGCGCGGCATCGCCGAGCGGCGCGACGCCGAGATACGTCTTCGGGTCGTCCGCGCGCGGATGGCGGATGCCGATGCGCCACTTCTTGCCCTTCGGATTGCTGCCGAGCGCATAGATGGAGCTGCCGCCGAGGCTCACGAGGCCGTTCTTGACGCCGTGCTTCTCGTAGATTTTGCGCAGGCCGTCGATGGCATAGCCCTTCGCGACGGCGCCGAGGTGGACGCGCATGCCGGCCTCCGTCAGGCGGGCGCTGTGGTCTTCCGCGCGGAGCTCGAGCTTCTGCCAGCCGACATGGCTGCGCGCTTCGGCGATTTCGGCGTCCGACGGGACGCGCTCACTCTCTGTGCCGATGCCCCAGAGCTTGATGAGCGGCCCCGTCGTGATGTCGAACGCGCCGTTTGTCTTTTCCGACCAATCCTTCGAAAATGCGAGCATCTCGTAGATTTCCGGCGAGACCTGCACCCACTCGCCTGTCCCGGCCGCGAGGCGCAGCGCCGTGAGGTCGCTGCCGTCCTTCTGGCTCGCGAGCGCGTCGAGCTTCTTGAGATAGGCGATGCCCTCCTCGACGGCCTGCTCCTGCTCCCCGTCATCCGCCTGCAGCTCGACGACCGTATCCATGACGACGGCCGTCTTCGTATAGGGCTCGCGGCCGCAGGCGGAGAGGGAAAGGGTGCAAATCAACAAGAGAAGAATCGAAAAAAGCCGCTTCATTCGTCTCACCCTTTGCTGGAAACCTCGTTGTACACGTCCTTCAGCAGTGTCTCTTTCCGCAGGCTTTCACACTCGCAGTGTTTTTCGTCGGCGTCCACGCTGCGGATGGTGTCGAGCAGGATTTCGCCAATCATCGGGGCGTCATCGTAGAAGATGTCTTTCATGTCGTCGTGCGACCAGGCGCGGCGGATGCCTTCGCCGTAGTTGACGGTGAAGTAGAGCCCCGCGTAGCACGCGCCGATTTCGCGGGCGAGGTAGACTTCGGGCGCGATGCTCTGGCCGACGATGTCAGCGTGGCCCTGCATCATGGCGACTTCAGCCGGGCTCTCGAAATGGCGGCCGTCCGTCACGGCGTACGTGCCGCGCGGAAAAATGCGGCCGTCGAAATGCTTGCGCGTCGCGGAAATCAGCGCCTTGCGGAGCTCGGGGCAGAGCGCGTCGCGCATGATGAGCAGGTACCGGCCGTCGAGCATGACGTCCTTGCGGCACGAGAGGTCGAGATAGTCGTCCGGGATCATGAAATCCCGCAGGTCGAGGAGCTTGTTCACCGTGCCGACGCCGCCCTCGGAGAGGATGCGCGTGACGCCCGCTTCGCGGAAGACCCAGAAGACCTGCCGCGAGGCGTCGGCGCGCGTGACGCCCGAGCGCCAGCCGTGCATGCGGCACGTCAGCACGCGCTTGCCCGCGACAGAGAACAGCCGCATCGCCGGGCTCGCACCGTATGGCGTCGAAAAGTGCAGCTCGTCGGCGAGGATTTCGACATCCGCGTCTTTCGACCGCGCGGGAAAATCACTCGAAAGCGTGCCGGAGCCGCCGACGATGGCGAAGGAGGCGGAAGGGACTTGGTCTAAGAGTTTCATGTTGTTTGTTCTTCCTTTCGTTCTAGAGTTATCGGAACAATTCCACCTGGCTCTTGATGCGATGCATGAATTGCTCATAGGACAAACTTGCCAAAGGTTCTTCTACATCTTCGTGCTCAACATCCACGTACACAAGCCAAACAGCATCGTAGACACGTTCCTGCAACAGCCGGTCGCAAAAAATCCGGCAACGATCAAGATAAGACGTATCCATGAACTCTTTGTCCGCAGGAAAATGTACCATTTCCCTCGGACGCACGATCCGTGTCGATGCAGATTCCTTTCTCGCAACCAGCAGATATGCGAACATCGGCGGTATTTTGCCTTCACTTCGGTATAGATTATATTTTACGGCATGATGCGTATCGTACGCCGAACCGAGTGCTTCCTCGACACGATTGTTGATGTTGTTCCCATAACTGCTTCCGATGCTCTTGAACTCGATAGCTGCAATCATATCCTCCTGATGGAATGCCAGCATATCCCACTGCTTGCTTGCGCGAAACCAGCCGGGGATATTGAGTTTCTCATTCCAAAAGATGCTTTCTGACGCTACACCATACGTCTGCAATTCCTTGCTGATGTATTCCGACAGCGGGTCGAAATGCTTTCCAGCCGTAACAGCTGACCGTCTCCCAATATCATAACCGCCCCGGCTCTCCTGCACCTGTGCAGCCTTTTCCTCCCGTCGAAAAATATCGAGCAGGATTTCTTTCAATTCTTTGTTCATGCGTACAACCTCTCACAAATCCGACTCGCCATCTCACGATCGTTTTTTTCAAAAGAAACTCGCAACGCTTCCCGATCCGATTCCGCAATGCTTTCGTAGCATGGCACACGCAACTTGCGAAGATATTGTGCCTGATTCCGTATAACCCCGCCACGCATGTCTACGCTGTTCTGCAACATCATATCATACACGGTATCTGAAATCAGGATGCCGCCCAGGACTTTGAGATCCCAGGTGTCTGAAGTCATCCAATAAAGATTATGATGCGGATAGAGTTTCCCGTCATCATAAATGGGTTCCGTCTTGTCGGACATATCTCGAATCAACAATTTCTTGCTCTCGCAAAGTCCAGGTTTCAATTTATCAATCGTGCGATACCAATCGGCCGGTTTCTTCTGTGCAACGTGACGCTTTTTCAGAGATTCCTCATTCGCAAGGAAATAGCGTTCCAACCGCGGATAATCTGACAAGTCGACCAGTCTGCCGTTTTGCCACGGATTCACGAGCCAATGCTTCGCATGACGTGGAAACTGATGATTGTTGATGTCGCGAGCGTACGCAAGCGGAACCATGCGTTCCGGCTCAACCGCATCCTTATCCGTCGTGACAAACACCTTGTCACGCCCCGTCGCAATGCCAATACCTATATGAACGCCGGCTTCCGTAATGAGAGGATATTCCTCATACGGATTTCCTCTTGCAAAAGGTGCCACCGTATAAGCATCACGTATTGCACCATCCACTACCCCAAGGTCTTTCAAAAGAGCGTGCGCAGCTGTGGCGTCAAAATGCTCATTGCATTCGGCCTCGACCGCACGATCACCGCTCCGATCAATCAACGTAACCGACGGATATGCTGTCACCTGCGATTCGAATGCATCAACGTTATGCATCTGGCAGTTGATATGTACGCCGAAATGATGGCGTTTTATAAAGTCGCGCAGTCGCGCCCCAAACTGATTGCGGCGCCAGCGGTCTGAACATATAAAGCAAAGCTTTCCACCTGTGTCCAGCGACTTTAACCCTTTTTCGAAAAATGCGATATAAATATCCGTTCCGCGCGTGAACGTTTCCAAGGATTCCATGTAGCGATTCCGATTCTCCATGGCAATATCTGTAGCGCGAATATAAGGAGGATTCCCGATGACAAGGTCTGCATCCGAAATATTTGTTTCAACGAAGTCCCGCTGCACATACCATGTATCCACGAGTCTCTTTGCCATATCTCCATCGACTCCAGATGCTCGCAACAGCTTTCTCGTTGCCTCGCGAGCAACGTGAAGCGCTGCCGCGTCCGTGTCATACCCTCTGAGAGAATTTTCCAAGCAATCCCATGCGAGATGTCGCTTTTTTGCAGCTGCAAGAAGTCGAGGAATGATGCGCAACATGAAACTTCCCGTGCCGCAACTAGGTTCTATCACTTTCCAAGCACAAATATCTCTGTCCGATGTATATCCGCAAATATCCAACATGAAATCCACAATCCATTTTCTCGTATAGATGCATCCGTCATTTGGCTTGTTCATGTGGAACCTCCCTTCACGATTTATCTTTTTCTTCCCGCAGGAACAAGCGGTCGCTGGCGCGCCGGCCGCCGTATTTCTTGCGCTTGTAGGCATTCTTCGCCGCGTACATGCGGTCGTCGGCAATCTTGATGTGCTCTTCGAAGGCTTTCGGGCTCGCGGGGTTGTTTTCGCTGACGCCGCAGGAAATCGAGGTGTCTTTCGGGAAGCCAGACTTTCCGGCGAGGCTTTCGAGCTGGTGGCGGACGGCCGTGCAGAGGGATTCGATGCGGGAAAGGTCCTCCCCGCGGACGACGACGAGGAATTCATCGCCGCCGACACGGGCGCAGAGATTCTCCGAGCCCGCAGGCTGGAAGATGTCTTCGAGGATGGCGGCCGTCACGCGCAGCAGGCGGTCGCCCGTCGCATGGCCGTAGAGGTCGTTCGCCTCTTTGAGCCCATTGACGTCGAAGAAGAGGACGGCGTAGCGGTCGCTGAGGCGCAGGGAGCGCACGGCGTCAAAGACGCCGGCACGAGAGAGCAGGCCTGTCAGCATGTCCTGCAGCGCCATGCGCTTGTAGATGCGGTTTTCCTGCGAATGCATGACCTGCCCGACGAAGCGGTAGACGTAGCAGAAGATGATGGTCAGGAGGAAGATGAGCAGGCCGCTCGCGATGACCTTGTTCGCGAAGAACAACTGCGCCGAGAAGCCGAAGTAGTTGACGAGATAGAACTGGATCATGCCGAGCACGACGGAGGCGAACGTTGCGAGGAAGCCATAGCGGAACAGGATGTCCCAGACGGGTTCTTTGCCGAGGGGGTGGAACCTGTGCCAGACGACGAGCAGGACGGCCACGAAAATCGTGATGTGCAGCAGCGGCAGCAGCGTCTTCATCGAGCAGACGCCGGTCGCCTGAAAGCTGACGGCGAAAACGAGGAGCGCGCCAAACCAGATGCGCAGGACGCCATACGTGCGCCGCCGTCCTTCGTCCTGCTCGGCGAGAAGCAGGTACGTGAGGAATGGCAGCGGGAGGAAGAACAGCGCGCCGTATTCGACACAGGCATTCTGATAGGGATCGGCGGACAGGATGGGCAGCATGCCCTGATAGCCCATCATCCAGACGATGAAGCTGATGGAAAAGATGGCGAGCGCGATGCCGCGCCGGACGAGCTTCACATGCCACCAGGCCACGAGCAGCACGAGGGCGACGACGAGCAGGACGAGCGTCGAGAGGAACAGCAGGAAGAACAGCACATTTTCCTCCAACGGATAATGCCAGCTCGTGCCCGCATCCATGAGGTAGATGGGCATCAGGAAGGCATGCGCCTGATCCTGCATGGCCGTCATCTCGATGACGATATCGCTGCCATAGGCTCCATCAGGGATGGGGACGAAGCGCGTGACCTTGCCAAACAGCTTGTACGGCGCGACATCGCCCATGCCATAGTGGTCGAGGACGCGGCCGTCCCATGCGGCACACAGGCAGACATGCTCGGCCGTGAGAGCGAGCACGGCCTGCGGACGGCTGAGTTCGCGCGGCAGCGGGATGCGGACGACGGCACGGTCGCCGCGATGGAGGAGCGGCGCGAGCGACGTGTCTTTGTGGACGCCGCCGCCGCGCTCATAGACCGTGACCTGTGCCTGCGGGCGCAGATCGCCGCCGCGCGGCTCCATAGAACCTCGGAAAATGGCGAGGTCGGCCGCGCCGAGCAGGACGATGCCCAAGACGAAGATGAGCACGAGGCGGAGGGCCCAGCGCTCTTCCGGACGGTTCCTCCAGATGTTCCAGTTCATGCGGGCCCTCCTTCGTTCGGGTCAGAAATTTCGGATGACGTGATACTCCGTGTCGCGCTGCGCGGGCGTGAAACCAGCGGCGCGAATCAGGCGCACCATCTTGTTTTCCGTCATGTCGTAGCGCGTGCCCGC
>Ga0256406_1007669_pt1 | contig 10115 bp, 6 predicted proteins | sample RumenRJG_03DNA_FD_185986 | JGI IMG/M metagenome (GOLD analysis project Ga0256406, IMG submission 185986) | Bovine rumen microbial communities from Lethbridge, Alberta, Canada - RJG_03 | ecosystem: Host-associated > Mammals > Digestive system > Stomach > Rumen | place: Canada: Alberta | collected...
TGCGCATGGTGAGCGGCATCTTCTGGTATGCTTCCTTCATCAGGGCTTCTGCTTCTTTTGAAAGAGATAAATACTGTTCCATGGCATCGGCCGGAAGATCGCTGTTAAGGGCATAGCGCTCTGCGGCGTATCTCTTTCTCTGCCGATCTCTGGCACGTGTTACCTGCTTTCTCATGTCGGATGAACTAAGAGCACGACTTCCGTTCTCCGGATCTACCCGTTCCAGTTTGATATGCATATCAATCCGATCCATCACAGGCCCTGACAGCTTCTCCTGATAGGAGTGGATCTGATGGCCGGTGCACACACATGCCTTCCTGCTGTCGCCCAGCCATCCGCATGGACAGGGATTGCTGGCCGCGACGAAAATCACATTGCCAGGAAAGACAGCGCTTCCCTGCCGTCTGGCGATGGAGACCCGCCGTTCCTCCAACGGCACCCGCATGGCATTGATGATAGATCTGTCAAATTGTGCGATCTCATCCAGAAACAGCACACCTGTCATCGACCCGGAGAGATATTCTTGCGCAAAAAAATGAGGTCATTCGATATCTTATAACCTCATGAAGCCAAATAGGAAGAACCTTATAATTCCAAAGCAGATGGGGTATGCTTAGAATTAGGACATTTCCTATTAGAGATGATAACCTTAAAAAAATCAAGCACCATCTTCATCTTTGTATGCTTTTATACTTCTTTTACAGACATAAAAGTCTTCTATTATATTCCAAAAGTTATCCATGTTATCTCTTGAATTGTTAGTCACAGGAATTCGAACTGTAATTTTTTCTTGTCCATTATCAACATCTTCTTTTTGTTCTTTAGTAACGACAGATTGAAGATTCGCAAAATAGAAAACGTCACGATCACTTGCGCTCGCGTATGTTAGTATTACAGGAATATTATTTTGCTCAATATAATCCAAGTTTGCCGCAGATATTCCCTTACATGAGACATATCCTGGGAATCTTTTTAGGGGCTCAATTATACTGTCTTGTCCTTTACATTGAATCAATGCAAGTTTTCCTGTTATGCGTCCCGAATCAAACATTTCAACTAAACCGTCAATCCCATAGTCTCTACCCGTGACATCTCTAAACAATCCTCTTCCGGTTGCGTTTATCAGAGACCTTATGTTATCAACAGATCTTGTCTCTATTTCATGAGAGTTAGTACGCCTTGTTTTTCCACCCATTTTATATGTATAACCTTACCCTGTAACTCTAGAAATGAGTCTGCAAAAGATTACTCCGATGCAGACTCATTACCCACTTAAGATTCACTATTTCTTTGTAGTAACATATTTAGCCTTCGACCATGCTGAATAGTACTTAGTTCCGCTTACTGTCTTATAGGTTCGAATACGTACATAGTACTTCTTCATGGCTTTCAGCTTGCTAATTGTCTTCGATACAGTCTTGTTCTTTGTAACTGTAACGGTCTTGTTTCCACTTGCAAAGGTTTTACTTGTTGAGTACTGAATCTGATATCCGGTCGTCTGTGTAGCCTGCTTCTTCCACTTAACTGTAAAGCCCTTACTCTTGGCAGTTACCTTGCTGATTGTCGTCCCCTTTGGATTGATCTTGAAGGTTAAGCTCTTCGTGCCACTATAATTACCCTTGAACGTAATTTTCACTGTAGCCTTTCCAACAGCCTTATTATTGCTATACGTTACCGTGTAGTTAGAAGCGGCAATCTGTTTGCCATTTGCGTCCGTTATCGTAATTGCAGGCTTGAGTGCTTTACCTGTATATGTGTATGAGGTTGCCGAAAGCTTGAACGTCTTTGGATAGTATATCGTTGTGCTCGATTTAACATCTCCGCAAACAGAGCACTTCTCAACAATCGAACCGTTTTTCGATAGAGTTGCTTTAGTAGTTTTAGTTGCATAGTTGTGATGGCCTATTGCCGGAATTGCTTCTGTATATGTCTCACCACAACCATTTATGCAATGGAATTCGCGCGTACCATCTTCAACACAACCTGCCTCTTTGATTACCGCGCCCTCATCCCAAGCATGGCCAGTTGCTGGGATTTCTTCTACTGTTCCTTCTTTAACCGCATCACAGACAGTGCAGTGAATAGATTTGCTTCCTACCTCAGTGCAAGTAGCAGCTTTATCTATTGAAGGCTCCTCGTTCCAAGTGTGCCCAGTTGCAGAAACCGTCTCTGTTCTGCTTTCACCACAAGCACTACAAGTATACTTCTTTTCGCCATCCTGAGTACAGGTTGCCGCCTTTGTAATCTCGCCTTCATTCCAACTATGTCCTGTCGCCGGGATCGTGACACTGTCTTTTGTCACTTCACAATTGATACAGGGGATGGATTTGCTTCCGTCCTCAGTACAAGTTGGCTGCTTATCCACAGTATAATCATCATCCCATGTGTGTCCAGCAGGATCTGTATTCTGCGTTTCAGTTGTACCGCATACAGAGCAAGTCCTAATTTCAGTTCCTTCTCCTTCGCAGGTTGAAGGAGTTACTGTTTGCCACTCAACGAATGAATGCCCATTAGCAGGCACTTCAACTACTGAACCTTCCTGGATTTCATCACATACGAAGCAGTGGATTGATTTCGAACCTACTTCTGTGCATGTTGGCTCTTTGTCGACGGTATAATCATCGTTCCATTTATGGCCTACTACAGGAAGGGTTTCAGTCTTTTTGTCTCCGCAGGTCTTGCATGTGTAAGTCTTCACTCCCTCCGTAGCACATCTCGGAGCCGTAGTTATTTCTCCTTCATCCCAATTATGGCCTGCTGCAGGGAGCTCTACTATTGAATCCTCCTTGATTTCATTGCAGACTGAGCAATGGATTGACTTAGACCCAGCTTCTGTACATGTCGGCTCTTTATCAATGGTATAATTGTCGTTCCATTTATGCGCTTCTTTATCGACATCGATATCTTCTAACTCTATTGTATCGAAGTCCTTTCCATATGTTGCAGTATATGTGGTTGTCCCCTTTGATACACATGTTGCAGGAGTCTTAATTTCCTCTGTAATTATGCATTCATGAATATCCTTGTGCTCAGAGTTAATAGCGCATGTATATGTCACAGTACAATTCTTGCCATCATCACTCCAGTTGAATACCGGATTCCTGTAATCGTGGTTGCATGGTACGTCTTTATACAGGATAACGAAGTCTGAGAACACATTAGAAGCGACTGCGTAGTTTCCTTCATCCGTCTCAGTTAATAAGATCTCTTCGATGTTTCCCTCATGAATCCGTGCCAGCGAGAATTCCCTATTGCAATTTTCCGTTACAGCAGGCAAATTGTCAGGTTTCTCTAATTCAAATCCAACCTCGTTATCAAACAATGTAAGATTGCCTATAAGGTGAGAATCGCCTTCGCTGTCAGTATGACTTATTCCAACAGTCACATCATATGCTGCTGCAAACTCTTTATCACCCACTGCATCCTGAATTTCACTCCAGGAGGCCTCTAATTCATTCTTTTCTTTCTCCTTGATATTGAGATCGACATTAAACTGATCCCCATCCTGAGCCGCCTGAACGATTTCTTCACACGCTGCATCTACATCATTAATGTCTGTTCTTGAAGCATCACCATCAACGATCAAAGAATCGATAACATCTTTTGCTGTGTCCATCACATCTGTTGATTGCTCAGAATCATCAACGTTGGATGCGATTTCATAAATACTTACAGGTATAGTTTTAGTCGCATTGTTAATTTGCGCTGTGATGTTGGCGTTGCCTTTTTTAGATCCAGTTACTTTACCGTTAGCGTCTATTGGCGCTGTATCACTGTCATCACTTGACCAATTTACCTTGGAATAATATGCATTAGCAGGTGTTATTGTTTTGCCAATATACATACTTCTTCCAACAGCGATTACTGGGTGTTCAGGCGATAACGTTATTTCATCAATGACCGTCGACCCAGCTGGATTATAATAAATGCTATTTGAATACTCAGACAAAGGGCTATCTTTGTAATCACTTGTAAAATATGCCTTCGCATCAATTCTGAATGAAATATCGACTGTTTCACCACTATACCCGGCTTTTTCATACGCGTTTTTTAGTGGTACTGAGAAGTCTGCTGTTACAACTCCATTTTCTGGAGTTAGATTATTATTGTAGACAATGTAAGAGGCGTATCCTGTTTGTACGTTTCCGTTATACTCAATTTTATAATAAACATTATAGTCATATGTGTTTGAATCATAATTTCCCCAACTCATCGTATAATCATCGTTCAGGACAAGATTCGTTGGTGTTGGTAACTGCGTTTTTCCTGCTGTAGTAACTATAAGTTCTGGCGATTCAGATGACACTTCGCTTTCTACAAGGATGTTATCATCAGCAAATTGTGCTTTGACAGTAAATGTAACTGCAAACCCATCAAATGTATGTTCGCCAATTACCGTATTAATCTCATGCTGTAAATCTACTTCTGTATCTGAAGTACCAGTCTCTGCAGTCCCTATATTGTTTCCGTCAGAAAACACATTCACATTTACGACATAATAATTTGCACCCTCAACTGCATCCCAAGCCGCTGTCGCAGTGCTCTCATCTTTCCAAACCAAGTTAGACGGGGTGGATAGACTTATCTCGGTCTCCTCGCTTGCATAAGCTTCTATTGGAGTAAATGCAGCACATAAACCAAATCCTGAGAACAGGCCAACAACAGCGATCATCAATACCGCTAAGCACGATAATCTAATACGTTTAAAATTTCTTTTTACAGTATTCATCCTGCCAACTCCCTTTCATGAAAATACATTTTTGTTACTATTCTAAAGCAAAATGCGTTTTGGTAATTATCGAAATACTTCAAAAATGATATTGAAAAAAAGTGTACAATTTGGCATTAGTATCCACATATATTCTAAACCAATATTAGGAATCCAGCAAGATATAAGAATGCTATCATTCTGCCAATTTTTGCTCCTGCTCAACAAAAATAGCCCTTGCTGCATTATATAAACAGCAAGGGCGCGTAAATATTTGTCTTCTGATTTTTTATCACGTTGTAGGCTTCCGTTTCCTATCTTTTTTGGTGTGGACTGTGATAATGGTTCCATCAAGGAAGTGATATTCTGTATCGCCGCTGCTGTGGTATATGCAATGGTCAAATACCCGGCTGACGAGGCTGATATCCATCTCCGTAAGTGGTGCCATTCCATCCATTATTTCGATAAACTGCTTAGCTCTGACTCTCTCCAGCGCATTGCCGTTTTCGGCCATTCTCTCCCACTTTCGAATGTTGGTCTTCCTCCGGGAAAGGAGCTTATTCCATGCCTCTATGAAGCCATCAAAGAGCTCTGCCTCATAAAGGATGTCGCTCTCAAGGCAATGCCTCTTCCCTTTCTCTTTATACCGCTGGCCGCACTCCCAAGTATTCACTTTTCCCCAGCTCCGGGTGAGTGTTCTTCTGGAGTAGGTATGATTGCAGCAACCGCAGATCACCTTATGTGAAAACGGCCTGATGTCCGTAAACTGCCCCATCGTCGTTAGCTCGTGCTTCTTCATGAATTCTTCCCTTCTTGTAAGCTCAAGCTGTACCGCTTCCCAAAGCTCCCTGTCAACAATCGGTTCGTGATCATCACGGATATGGTACATCGGAAGCTGACCTTCATTTTTCGCGATCTTATGCGTCAGGTAGTTTGGCGTATACCATTTCTGCAAATACACATCTCCCATATGCTTTTCATTTCTGAGCACCTGCTTGACGGTGCTGACCTTCCATGCTGGCTTTCCCATAGCTCCGGGGATGCCTTCTTCGTTTAACGTCCGTGCAATAATGTCCGGGTTCATTCCGGTGATGAAGGAATCGAACATCCACTTCACAACCTTGGCCTGCTCCGGATTGATGATCAGATTCCCTTCTTCATCTTTGTCATAGCCGTAAAAGCGATCGGTGCACATCGCCCATTTCCCTTGTGAAAACAGAGACTGCTTTCCCCAGACGACGTTCTCGGATATCGTTCTGCTCTCGTCTTGTGCAAGGGATGCGAGAATGGTAAAAAGCAGCTCGCCGGATGCCGCTGTGGTGTCTACGTTCTCTTTTTCAAATATGATCCCGATGCCCATGTCCTTCAGCATACGGGAGTAATGAAGGCAGTCCTGCGTGTTCCTTGCAAATCTGCTGATGGACTTTGTAATAACCAGGTCAATAAGCCCTGCCTCGCAGTCCCGGATCATGCGATTAAATTCGCTGCGCTTTCTGGTGTTGGTGCCGGAAATCCCCTCATCGGCATAAATCCCGGCCATGACGTATTCTGGATTTCTTTCGATGTACTCGGTGTAGTACGCCACCTGGTTTTCGAAGGAATTGAGCTGTTGATCTTGCTCGCTGGATACCCTGCAGTAAGCTGCAACCCGGAGCTTCTTTGTTGCTTCAACCTGCGTCCCCTTCTTCTTATTTGCAGGAATGTGAATAATCTCTTTTGCCATAATCAGTCCTTTCCGTATGGGCAATCAGGTGATGCCTCATACTCTTCCTTGTCCATGTATGTAAAAAACCTGTTACCGACATCATCCGTAAATGGAATGACCGTAACAGGCTTTTTAAGCTCTCCCCATGTATCTGAGATTTCTGCCGGGAGGGATTTCATATGGCATCGCTCTCCTCGGCTTTTATCTTTGTACCAGTTTTTGATTGTTTTGCACTTCCAGTATGGAACGCCACCTGTGAATCCGTGCACCATTACCTCACCACAATATGGACAGAACAGCTTTCCGGAGTGTGGGTATGTTGTTCTGGTGTATCTGTTCTTTTTCGGATCAGGTTTTGCCGGATGAACGCGTCGCACTACATCACGCTTCTTTGGCTTTATCTTCTTTTCAGGCTGCGGCCTATGAAACTCATTCGGATAGGTGTGCTCCTGCTCCCACTCGACCTTCGGATAGGCCTCGACGCGATCCATGCCGTACTCGTCTTTATATTGAACAACTACAAGCTCCTCATCAATGCCCTCCCAGCCTTTTAAGAACTTTGCCGGAACATATACACCCGGGCAGCTCTCTGGAGACCATTTGAGCCTTGTACTGCACATCCAGTATTCGAAGCTCTGGTCGGAGTCCCATTTATGATATAAAAGGCATCCGCAATATGGGCAGTACAGCTTTCCGGAAAGTGGGTATCTGCTATGCGGATGGTGCTTTTTCTTTTCCACTGGCTTCTTCTGGGTGTAGGCCTCAGACCTTTCATCCAAAACCTTCTGAACCGCATCCCACTGCTCCCGGGAAACGATGGCCGGATGCGTATCCGTTAGGTACCATTGATCCATCTCTCCAGTGTTCTTTCTGGTCTTCCGATGTCCGTCATTATACGTTTTCTGCAAAATGCGATCGCCCTTGTAGGCCTCATGGCGGAGCATCTTCCGGATCTGCCCTCCGCCCCACTTGCAGCCCTTTGGTGATGGAATGCCTTTTTCGTTAAAGTAGCCTGCGATCTTGCTCGCCCAGATGCCTTTCTCCGATAAGTCAAAGGCTGTCCGGACGATCTCTGCCTGCTTCTCATCAATGACAATGTTTCCGTTTTCGTCTTCCGCATAGCCGTAAAGCCCTGCGAGGTTATATACTGGCTCGCCCTTTTTGAACTTGTTATGAATCGTCATCCGGACATTGGCGGAGTTTGATTCACTCTCTGCCTGTGCAAAGGCGGCAAGAATCGTCAGCATAAGCTCTCCGGCCTGCGTCATGGTATTGATATTCTGAAGCTGAAAATATATGCCGACTCCCAGAGCCTTCATCTCCCTTGATACCTTCAGCACAGTCTCCGTATTCCTTGCGAATCTGGATACGCTTTTCACGATGATCATATCGATCTTTCCATCCCGGGCATCCGCGAGCATGCTCTGAAACTGTGGTCTGTTTTCGCTGTATCCTGTGATCCCCTGGTCGGCATAGATCCCTGCAAATTCCCACTGTGGATTTTCTGTAATGAGCCGCTTAAAATATGCTGTCTGGTTATCCAGCGATTCCTCCTGCTCGAGGCTATCTGTCGATACCCGGACGTAAGCACAGACACGTTGCTTCTTATCTTCCGGTCTTTTCTTCTCGATTTTTTTAACCTTCACGTTCTCCCTCCTCTCATTTTGGTAGTACTATACATCACTCTGAAACCACGATTAGTCAAGTAATAAAGCGGCTATTCACCGCTGAATTCCGATGGGTAAAAAGAAATAGCCCGAGATCGCTCCCGGGCAGTATTCCTTATACCTTCTTAGCGTAATCAAGCGAGATCCAGCCAACACCACTCTTGAGCTTACCCCATCCAGCCGTGCTTCCTTTTCCGGACTTCACTTCCGTGATGGTAAAGACTCCTTTACCTGTATATTTTCCTGTCCTTGCATAGTTGGTTCCGGCACCCTTTCGGATGTTCAGATCATCGACATCAACGCGGACTAAAAACGGCACCTTCGTTTTACTGGTGGTACTGGTTGTCGTCTTTCCACCAAGCTGCTTAGTCACTTCGGTTGCCAGTTTGCCAAGCCTGCTATAAAGCCAGTTTCCCGGGCAGGACTTATTTGCAAACCATCTGTGGACGGTCAGGATCATCTCATCTGACTTCGGTGTATAGTTCAGTGTTTTTGCCTTGTCTCCGAACCAGATCAGCTTCTTCTTACCGTTACGCTTGCAGATATCTACACAGAGCTTTACCAGCGTAGCATAGACCTTGCTGTTCATCGTGTACGGCTCTTTGGTATCCGAGGCACACTCGATCGTAACAGCTCTCTGGTCATTGGCATTGGAAGACGAGCACCAGGAGCGATTCTTCTCCTCCACATAGAGTCCAACCCGGCCATCCTTATCAATGCCGTAGTTGCTGGAGGCCTGTGTGGAGGCTTGAGCAAACCAGCTCCCAAGCCCCTCTGCCGTACACTGACCTACCACGCAGTGTGGTGTGATCCGGTCAATCGAATGCGTTCTCTTTCCAGAATGGTTTGGTGAAAGTCTTTTATACACCACCATCTTGCTGTTCGTATATCCCATTTACTTTTCCTCCTTCTTATCCCTTCCATGTAACTGCTCCAGCACCTCTTTGAGCTTTTCCGGTATTGGAAGACCAAGGTGCGCAGCGTTTTCCAGAAGGCTCACACCCTCATTGGAAAGATAGAAAAATATAACGGCGGTACGCAGGACTCCGGGCTGTCCGGTCACCTGCATATCGACAATGTTGGCAATACCGACGAGCAAAAAAATAAGCACCTTTCTACAGATGCCCTTAAAGCCCACGGTGCTTGATAGTTTCTTATCCGCGATCGCACACATGATTCCTGTCAGGTAATCCACGACAGCGAAAGCGATCAGTGCATATAACAATCCATCACATCCTCCGAGATAATATCCAATCCATCCACCGAGCCCGGTGAAGATGGTCTGGATCATGATCCAAAATTCCTTCATGGCAAAGTCCTCCTTCCTACATCTGCTTCCATTCTTCCTTTGTCGGCGGCTCTTTCGGCCAGATGTCCCTCATGACAAGGCAAAATAAAACCGCCCATCCGAGCGGTACACCAAGGCAGATTCCTGCAAGAAATAACGTTATATTCATAATCATCTTCGGCCTCCTATGCTGTTCTCTTCCAGACGTAAACGGCAAGGTACGGCGGCATGTTCTTTCCAGCAGCCGCTACGCCTGTGCTTGCCGCTGTTCCTGATACGGAATGTGTATGCGCTCCAGCAGAGGCTGTACTTCTTGTTGTCAGTTTTCTGCTTGATGACATTGTGTATGCGCTCTTAGATCCAGAGCCATCACTCCATATTTCTTTCATGCTATGCGTATGGGCACCGTTTGAAGCTGCTGTCCCTGTGACGGAGTGCGTATGCGCTATCACAGAAGCATCTGCACTGCCACCTGTGCTACCTGCGGTATAAGCAGATCCTGCAGCAAGCAAGAATTTGTTCTCAATCTGTTCCCATGTTCCTCCAAACAAAATACTTGGATTTATTGCATTAGCACTCATATATATCGAGCCTACCGGATATATAAGATTAAAAATTGTCCCGTAGTCGCTATTCGCATTTCTGCAGTATGGAATCCCGTCCAATCCCACAGAAAAAGCCGTATTTCCGGACTCATCATTTATACTTATTGGAAATCCCGATATTAATCCATTATCATCGTCATCC
>Ga0256406_1007670_pt1 | contig 10113 bp, 11 predicted proteins | sample RumenRJG_03DNA_FD_185986 | JGI IMG/M metagenome (GOLD analysis project Ga0256406, IMG submission 185986) | Bovine rumen microbial communities from Lethbridge, Alberta, Canada - RJG_03 | ecosystem: Host-associated > Mammals > Digestive system > Stomach > Rumen | place: Canada: Alberta | collected...
ACGTAAAAGAGGATCAGTATCTGCAATTTCTGTAAGAGCATCCAATAATTTTTCTCTCTCTTCTATTTTTATCGGTTCAATTCTTGTTCGTAGTATTGGTACAGTCTTGTCATTCCATACATTGCATCTATCATTTATTTTTTTTGATATTACAACATAATTAAAGCCTTCCATAAATCCCCAAATTAGAACAATTAATAAATAACCTAATAAATTGGTTGGAAAATTAGCATTTAAAAACATCTTTGTAAAGAAACAACCTTTTAATGGAAAATATGATTTTACCTCATTATTAACTAAGGTCATCGATCCCTAATTCAACGGCGATGCTCTTGACAGACGAGTCGATATCCTTTTTTTTATAATGAGCATTTTGTAATGGAAAAGCAATATTTTCATATGCCGTCATTGTAGGGTATAATGCATAGTTTTGAAACACCATGGCTATGTTTCGCTTTCGAGGTGGAGTATCATTTGATTTAACCCCATCTATGTATAATTCTCCAGCTGATATTGGAATCATCCCAGCGATGAGATTCAATATAGTGGTCTTTCCACACCCTGATGTTCCTAGAAGGACTATGAACTCACCCTTCTCTACAAAAAAAGAAATATCTTTAAGAACAGGCTTGCTCTCTTCATAACCAGCATATATATTATAAAGTTCTAGCTTACTCATGCTTTCTCTTTTTCCCAACATTTTTGTGTTTTGCAAAAGGATGTCTCTTCGAACTTGCTCTTCCTGTAAATGAAGATTTTCGCACGCTTCCGTTTGAATTCTCAGTTCCATTTACAGTCCGATTTGCTGTTTTCTTTCCCTGCCTGTTGTATTCGCTAACTAGTTGTCCACAAGCTGCTTTGATTCTATTTCCACGGGACTCTCTAAGCTTAACCTCTAAGCCAGCATCCTCCAATCTTGTTTTAAACGCAACTAACTGCTGCTTGTTTGGACGTTTAATGCGACTATTCGATGTTTCGTTATACTGAAGAAGATTAATCAACACATTCTTTCCTCTAAACCACTTTCCTAACTGTCTTACATCGCTTGAACGATCATTTAACCCCGGAATAAGCAAATACGCTATAGTGACTTTTCTGTTGTGCCTTTCGGAATAAGAAAGTACGGTTTCCACAACTTTTCTAATATCATGTCCTTTCATATGGGGCATGACAATGTCACGAGTTCTCTGATCTGTTGCGTGAAGCGAGAGAGTCAACTGTATTTTCAAATGTTCTTCTCTTATTTTTTTAAGTTGCTGTAGCGGCCCGACTGTTGAAATTGTGATTCCATCTGTAGGAAAATTCAATCCATCCCTATCACGTAGAATATGTATCGCCTTAACCAGATTATCATAATTGAACAGTGGTTCACCCATCCCCATAAAAACAATTCGATTGACTTTTTCTCTAAGTAGTACAATCTGCTGAACAATTTCGGATGGAGTTAAGTTACGGATAAAACCGTTTTTCCCAGATTCGCAGAAAACACATCCAACGGGACATCCTACCATTGTACTTACACACACTGTAGTACCGGTTTTTCTTTGAATACAAACAGTTTCAATGCAATAATGGTCACATAATTCGAACGCATATTTTCTTGTGTCGCCACCATTAAAAACATCTTTCACCTTTATAGTTTGATAACTTAATTTCGATGTGCCTTTATAAATAGATTTAAACAGCTTTTTTGCTTCGGTTTCCCCAATTACATCCACCATCTCGGATAGTGTATAATTATAGGGGTCTATTTTAATCATTTCCGCTGTCAAATTCTGGTTTGCATCCATTATATCACTCCTTAACAGTCATTAACATACTGCAAAATACAGCTTCGTATTTCGCAAAATTATTGAATTGACGATACGCTAAACTTGATTCGTACACATATTATCAACATCTAATTACATCGGAATATTACTATCTTCCGAGCATTATTCTAAATAAAAAGTTATTATTTATCTATTTCCTATTATAACATAAAAAAGCAAATTTTTACATTTGCTCTTAAAATTTATTAAATTAATTTTAAACCTCTATTTCAGTTCCGTCTTTGAATTTAAATACTATGGAATCTTTATCCTTTATGGTTGCATTTTCAAGTAAGCTACCCCACATTAGCCCATCAAACTTATCAAGAGGCTTATCTTGTTTCTTTAAGATATTAATGTAATCCTTTATTGTTTGATGTCTAGCTGCTTTTCTAGATGATTCAATTTCCAACTGCCCATACTCTTTTTTAGTTTCTTCATATTCCTTTATTAGTGCATCATATTCTTTTTTATACTTTTCTTGATTTTGAGCTACTCTAGAATTTATTTCAATCAAGTCCTGTATTTTTTCTACTTGTTCAGTTAGACTTCTTTCTAATTTTTCTTTTTCTTCAGATAACTCTTTTTTATTGCATATCGTATCTAACACCATTTCCAAATTTGATATTATTTCATCTTTATTTTTAATTAGCTTATTAACTGCATCTACGAATTTGTTTTCAACATCTTCTGCTCTTATTGCTGGAGTTTTACAATTCTCTTTTCCATAATACTTCATATTGCATTGATACATTATCCTTCTATATTTATCATTTGAATGCCAGACTTTAGCTCCATAGCTACCACCACATTCTCCACATCTAATCTTCGCTGTCAAAATATCAGTTCCACTATACCATCAGCTATTATGCTCCTAATATTGCTTTAGCGTAACGTTTTTCGCCTATATTTTCCAACCAATCGCTAACTTGATATATTGCTGTTGGTTTGTTTAATTCCATTTTGGAATCGTTTTTTATAATATAGCCGGCACCTTGTAATATTTCAAAATATGCGAGTCTTAATCGTTTTAAAGTGGCTTCCTTAAAGCTTGCAACAATTTCACTTTGTTCTGCTTTAACCGAGAAGAAGTTTGATATATCTGCTCTTGTTAGTTCTAATTGATTCATATAAAATTTTTCAGAAACAACTTCTTCAATAAATTCGAGAAATAATAAATCATATTTCAAAATTGCATAAAAATTTATTAATCTCCCTATTTCATTTGTCTGATTTAAGACTTTGTCCATAAGAAATTCATTTAAATATTCAGCTCTTTCCCATACCGCTGTTATATGTTTACCGATAGATTTTAGGGAACGGTATTCAAATAAATTCTCGTTTATAATTTTTTGAGTTGCATCTTTTTTATTAAACCCCTGATTTATGAGAGAACATGCAACTTTGAATTCATTATAAAGGAACTGATTACCAGTCAGTCTCGCACTATATTGATTTGCAATTTGACCACCACTTCTCATATTTAAATATTACCATGAACATATCGGAATCGCTTATTTGTTAAATTTACAAGCAATTATTTTTATTGCGACCTATTTTGGCATAAATATTTGTTATAATATTTCATTTTAATTTCCCCTTTCTTTTTTATATTAGATGTAGGGTATGTCAAAAATGGACATATTAATTTTGTTAATAAAATTAATATTTTGTGTGTCCGTTTCTGACATATTCATAAATTATGATATAATTGTAGCTGACAAAAAGGAGTAAAAACTATGGGACTATTAGATTTCTTTTTAAATGGAAACAACGACAAACATTACTCTCAAGAACTCGGTAATCTTGAAGAGTTCGGAGATGAGTTGGAACAACTGAAAAACAAAGATGTTCGTAAAGAAAAATTAATGGAATACGAATATTTATCGGATGAAGAAATAGAACGAGAATAAACTTTTTCTGTTATTATTCGTTATATAGATAGGAATGGTATCAATGAAAAAATTATTTATTTTATTTATTAGTTTAATATTTTTAACTGCAAATTTTTGTTTTGCATTGAATTCGTATGACCATAAGGGACAAAAAACTGGTTCATACAGACAAAATGGCAATACTATAAATCAATATAATAAATATGGTCAAAGAACAGGAAGCTATAAACAAACTGCAAATGGTTTCAATTCCTACAATAAATACGGACAACGAACAGGAAGTTTTAAGACTAATGGCTCAACTACTGTGCAATACGATAAATATGGATCTAAAGTTGGTTCATTCAAAACAAATTCAAATGGTGTAACTACTTCATACGACAAGAACGGACAAAAAACAGGATCGTTCAAAAAAGATTCTTCGGGCAGAATAACTAAATACGATAAGTATGGAAGAAAAGTTGGAAGTTACAAATAATCAATTTAGAACTGCAAGAGAAAAGATAATAATGACACCTATTAATAAAGTAAGTCGAAATATTAAAAAATATGATATAAGTGAACTTTATAATTCAATAGCAGAAGAGTGCAATTTTAGAGCCTTTAATGACGAAAGTAAAAATAAATTTATTAATATTGTAAATGAGTCATTAAAAAAAACTGCTAATCCAATTTTTATTCATGGCAAACAAACAGAAAAAATGTTTTCTTATGTAGTTTCGTGCATGCCTGAATGTGTTTTAATTAAACAAGAAGATGCTGGTTTTTTATTTTCTAACGATAGAATTAAAATACCTGATTATAGGGTATTATTGAAAAATAAATCACAAATGTTGATTGAAGTTAAAAATCATCACACAAAAAACAAATTGAAAAAATATCAAATTAAAACAGACGAACTGCAAGAATTAAATAATTATGCGTATTTGATGCAAACTGAATTAAAAATTGCAATATATTGGAGTAATTTGCAAGTTTGGACTCTTGTTTGTCCAGATAAATTTATAAATAATGGTAATAAGTCATACATTGACTTTAAAACTGCTATTGAAAATAATGAAATGTCTATTTTGGGTGATTATTGGCTTGCTACTACACCACCATTAGAATTAAGAATGCATGTGAAAGAAAAAGAACTGTTACCAAACCGCATTGATGGTTTTATAAGTAAAGTGGAACTTTATGCGAATAATAACCTAATAGTCGATCAACATGAAAAGAGTATAGCCTTTAATTTGATATTATTTGGAAGTTGGCAGGATGATTTATGCGTAGAAACAATAAATAATTCAAGATGTATAGTTTCAACTATTAATCCAATACAAAAATCAAATGAACAATTTGATATGATAGGTGCTATGAGCAGTATAATATCAAGAAAATTTAAATACTTAACAAGTAATATACAAGATTCGACACCTGTTCCTATAAAAATAAAATCAGAAAATTTATTTATTGATATCGATATTGAAAATTACAAAGGAAAAGTTCTCCAACTTTGGAGATTTCATGTTGAGAAAAAATCAAATTAAATTTAATAATTTATTTATCATCTGACCGTAAACCGTCAAACTGTCTGTTTCATTCTGTCAAACTGTCTGTCTGTTTACATAGTGGTCGGAAGGATTACAACTAGGTGTTAAATTCATGGACTAAAATTCTCTTTTTGCGGACTTAACGGTTAGAAGTATTCTTCGGGTTAGTTGGCTTTTATTATTTATATTACTGTGTTTCGGCTTGTTGTTTGAATTTAACAGTTAGTTTTATTTTTCGGGCAGAGTCCACTTTGGGAATTTTGTCAATTCCTGTACAAATTCTTGTCAATTCCTGTACAAAAATTTTAGGATACAAATTGACACAATGGTCGGAAGTCGTGTTCCAATTTTTAGACTTCGGAGTTAATGTGTTTGTGCCATGAAAAATATATATATAAATATAAAAGATGTAGCAGAAGCAAAGGGATTAAAAAGCACCCGTTCACTTCGTTTAGAATTAAATAAACCTGAAAGTAAATATATTTCAAGAGAGGTTCAGGTTAATGGCGGTACAAGTTATGAAATTTTATTTTCAAGTTTAGAACCTGAACTTCAGGATAAATTAAGAAAGAATGAAAATAAATCTACGGAACTTGTTCCCTTAAATTATCAGCCACAGCAGTTTGTATCAGATAATGCAAAAATTACTGCGAATTTTAGAATAAATATTGTGTTGGCATTAATTAAATTCAGAAAAAAATATATGACTAAAAAACAAGCTGATTCTGATTTTTTGGATTTATATAACTCAGGGTTATATCTTCCAAAAGCATATCGATTTATTGGAGCAATTTCTATTGGAACTCTCCACCGTTGGTTAAGAAAATATGAAAAGCATGAATGTGCGGAATGTTTACAACCAAATTATAAATATACAAAACAGGGTGAGTATAATTCAATTCTGAATGATGAGATGCGGCAAATATTATTAACCTTATTACTTCACCCAAGCAAATATAATTATGGAAAAGCAATTAAATTAACAAAAGAGATATTAAAAAAACGAGGTTATGAACATCTTCCCTGCGATTTATCATTTAAAAGATATGCAGAAAACTTCAGAAAAAACAACTACGCAGAGTGGGTTTTAAGACGAGAAGGAATGAAAGCATATCACGATAAAGTTGAACCATATATCGAAAGAGATATTTCTAAAATTGAAGTTGGGGATGTAATTGTAGCAGACGGACACGTTCTAAACTTCCAAGTAATAAATCCATTCACCGGCAGACCGACAAGAGCAACTCTTGTCGGTTTTTTAGATTGGAAATCAACAGCACTTGTCGGATATGAAATTATGATGACTGAAAGCACTCAATGTATTGCATCAGCTTTAAGGAATGCAATTATTAATTTAGGTTTGATTCCGAAAGTAGTTTATCAGGATAACGGAAAAGCATTCAAATCTCGATTCTTCCAAAATGTAGACTTTGAAGAAGATTTGTTTAACGGAGTTTACGCAAACTTAAATATACATTCCGTTTTTGCTAAACCATATAACGCACGTGCAAAAGTTATTGAACGATTTTTCAGGGAGTTTCAGGAAGAACTTGAAAAAGGAATGCCGAGTTACATTGGAACTTCTATTGAAGATAAGCCGGCGTGGTTAAAAAGAGGTGAAAAACTCCACGCTGAATGGCATAAAAAACTGACTAATAATCATATTCCGACAGTTTCGGAAGCAAGTAAATATATTAATAGTTGGATTGAATTTCATAATAATCAACCCTGCCCGAACGATAAAACAAAAACAATCAAAGAGTGTTTAAATAGCGTTCAAAAACAAAACATTGACGTTCAAAGGCTCGATGATTTGATGATGAAAACCGAAGGCAGAACTATAAATAAACATGGAATTACATTCTTAAATATGCATTACAGGAGTGAGGCAATTCTCGGTATCCGGGACAAAGTCAATATTAGATATAGTCTATTTGATTTATCAAAAATTTTTGTATATTCCACGAAAGGTGAGTTTTTATGTGTTGCAAACAGAGTACGAAAAGTTCACCCGATGGCTCGTGTTCTTGGAACTGTAAAAGATATGGAAGAATACAAATATCAGTACGAAAAGCAACAAAAACTTAAAAATAAATTGGTTAAACAAATTAAGAAAACATTCCCAAAAGAGGAACTTCGGATTTTAGAAATTGAGCCGGAGTCGGTTTTAGAAATAGAACAAATTGAACCTGAAAAAACGGTTTGTGAACATAAATTAACCCCTCGTGAAAAACAGATGAATAAACCTTTGTTTGATTCTGATTTTGAAAAATACGAGTGGTTAATGAATAACGGATGCACCAATCCTGAAGATAGGAAATGGCTTGCAGATTATATTAGAAGTGATGAATACTACAACTTATATGGAGGGTAGCAGATGAAAGCAAATGTATTTGTTAGAACAAAAAACGTCAAAAAGTTTGTCGGACTAATGGAGGATTTAAAAAAACTTCCGCCAAATATTCCAAAACTTGCTCTTGTTTACGGTGACCATGGAATAGGTAAAACTAAAACATTATTATGGTGGGCTACGAAAAATGATGCCATTTATATTAGAGCAAATAATGATATTACTCAAAATGGTTTATTAAAACTGATTATGGAGGAGTTGGAAATAAATCCTTATTTTAGTATGCAAGATAATTTTAATGCAATTTTAAAGCAATTAAGATTTAATCCTAAAATTATTATAGTTGATGAAGTTGATTATTTATTTGGTTATAAAAATGCCATTGAAATTTTAAGAGATATTCAAGATAACACAGGTTCGCCAATTATACTTTCAGGAATGGGATTCGTTGATAAAAAAATATCAAGATTAAAACATTTTGACGATAGATTATTTAAAAAGTTAAGGTTTGAACATTATAACGAAGAAGATTTAAGAGATATTCTTAATCAAATAACAGATCTTGAATTTAGTGAAGATGCAATAACATATCTTGCAACACGCACCAACCAGTTCAGAAAAATTGTTCAGACTTTGGAACAGTTGGAAAAACAAGCAAGAACTAATAAATTTAATGTAATAACAGAAGAAATATTGAAAGGGAGGTTCAATGAAAGACCAAGTATTAAAATTATGCCGCCGGCTCAAAAAAACTACGCTTAACGAATTAGTTTCAATTCTTGAAATTGATACTAATATAATAAAAAAATGCATATCAGAATTAAAAAATGAAGGTGCGATTTCTATAAAAGGAGATTTAGTTGTGTACCTTTCTGCTAAAAATCTTAAACAAAAAAGAATTGAAACCAAAAGAATCGAAACAATGTTTGAATTTAGGGAAGATTATGAAAAAGAAATTATTATGAAAAGTTTTTGTTTAGAAATTCCACCTCAAAAAGTTGCAATATTATTAAGGCTTAATAAAAGTTGCATTTGTAATTACTATTTGATTTTTAGGAGAATGTTGTATGAAAGGCAATTAAAAGAACTGAAAAGACATTTCTTTGAAAAACCTCAAGTTGCACGATACCGTCAATTTTATGATAAAAATGCATTTTTTTACGTCTATAATAATTACGTTTTTGTAACCGATACAATTTTGAGAGGGGAGAAAGAAAAAATTTATTCTAAATCAGACATAAGACAACTCTCAATTACATATAGTTTTTTAAGAAGAGTAGAAAGTCACAATGTTAATGAATCATATATGTTTCATAGATTATCTGAATATATATGGCGGAAAGACAGAGACTACGAGTATTTATATACTGATTTAAAACAAAATTTGCTTAACATTTGTTAAGCAATTCCTGTACAATTTTATAAATCAACCTCAAAGCATTATAAATATTAAATAAAAAATTTTTTAATTTAATATTTTCTATTTTTTACTTCTTAATATTACTGCATTTTGAGTTACATTTTTGTACAGAAATTGACAAAACGCTTTCTGCTAGGTCTTTTCAAATATTTTGATATAAATATAATTAAATTATAAAGTGATTGGGAACGATCGATTTGAGGCACAACAATACCCCTGTTGGGTTAAATTGTTATGCTGAAAAATCAGCCAATTCAATGATTAAAATATCATAAAAAATCGTTACTGCTAGATATAGAAAGGTCGACTATATCAGAGAGGAATTGTAGAAGATGAAGATTTGTGCTTATTGCCAAAAAAGAATTATTGTAAGACTAGTTTTAACAGTATTAAATCTTAAGCCATCTGAACTTGCAAGAGAACTAGAATTATCTGAAAGCCTTCACTCAAAAAACAAATCGATGATTTGGAAGATCAAGTGGCTAAATTTAAACAAAAAGACGAAAATCGTCAGCAAAAACTTGAAACCATTAAATCATTAAAAGACAAAATCAATGCATTAACAGATGAAGTCGCATCTTTCAAAGAAAAAGCAGAAGGTAAAGATGCTATTGAACGTGAGTTGAACGAGATTAAAACATCTCTAAAAAACAAAGAGTTCAACGAGTTTATTGATGCACAAATAACAAAGGGTATCCTCGTTCCTGCAAACAAAGACATTGTCCTTTCTGTTTTACAGGAATTAGATAATGTGAAAAAGTTCGGCGAAGATTCACCAGTCATTGATGGCTTTAAATCTTTTATTGAATCTTTGCCTAACCAAATCACATACCAAGAACTTGCTACTAAAGAAAAGCAAGCAGATGCTACAAGCACCGAAGAAGATAAATTTGCAAATGCCGATGAGGACAGTTTGGAAATTTTCAAAGAGGCAAAAGCACTTGCCGCAAAAGAACAAATCTCATTCAGAGATACCACCCTAATGCTTTTATTGAAGAATGGAGGCATTTACTCGGCTCTCGTGAGATGTTTCTGCAATTCTTAAACGGCACATTTATAACGGACATTCAAAAGGCAGTTCAATTTTACTTTTTGATTACAC
>Ga0256406_1007672_pt1 | contig 10112 bp, 6 predicted proteins | sample RumenRJG_03DNA_FD_185986 | JGI IMG/M metagenome (GOLD analysis project Ga0256406, IMG submission 185986) | Bovine rumen microbial communities from Lethbridge, Alberta, Canada - RJG_03 | ecosystem: Host-associated > Mammals > Digestive system > Stomach > Rumen | place: Canada: Alberta | collected...
AAAAGGTATGATAAAAGGAAGCTTGGAATGCTTCTCAAAAAAGTGAAGAAGGGAGATCTTATCATCTGTGCTGAATTGTCCCGTTTAGGAAGAAACTTAATGATGATAATGGAGATTCTAAACATATGCATGACAAAAGAATGTCGTGTCTGGACAATTAAAGACAATTATCGTTTGGGCGATGACATTCAAAGTAAAGTGCTTGCTTTTGCATTTGGCCTGTCTGCTGAGATTGAAAGGAATCTGATAAGTCAGCGTACGAAAGAGGCCCTTGCCAGAAAAAAGGCGGAAGGTGTTATCCTCGGACGGCCGAAAGGACGAAAAAACGATCCTAAGAAATCTAAATTGTATCGCAAAAGGACATTAATCAAAAAGATGCTTGATGAAGGTCTTTCTATAAACAAGATAGCAGAGGCATGCCATGTCGACAAGAACACTTTCCTGTTTTCCGCACTTTTTCAGTCTGTTGATCAAAATCCGTCCTACAGTGCTGTGAGAGGCTGATTCGAAGCTCGATTTGGGTGTCCCGCGACAAATCGCTACCTTCGTAGCATGTTTGTCCGTCGTAAGCATAATAGGAGTGGGACCACTTCCATACAGGTCATTGCCAAGGTTGATGGCAAATACCGTGTCCAGAAGTCCTTCGGCAGCAGCCGCGACGAAGCCGTCCTTTCCAAGCTTGAACGGGAGGCCCGCCAGTGGGCGGACGAACATGAGTTCGGAGAGGCCCTGTTTGCGCCCGCCGGCGCTGCCGAGTACGATGCCATCATGGCAGGTATCGGCCAGGACCAGTTGCGGCTGGTGGGTCCGGACCTCGTTTATGGCCGCCTGTTCGACAAGATCGGGTTCGGAGCCGTCCGGACATCCGACAACGACATCTTCAAGAGCCTTGTAGTGACCAGGTTATATCGCCCTGGAAGCAAGTTGAAGACGCTCCGCTACATGGCCTACTTCATGAACAAGTTCTACGACGAGGACAAGATATATCGCTATCTGGACGAGCTCTGCTGGCGGCCGGATGCCAGGCGTAAAGCCCAAACGTACGATGTCAAGCACGACGTGGAGCAGGTAACCTACGAACAGACGAAACGGGTTCTGGGCGGCACTGTAGCCGTGGTCTTCTACGACACGACCACGATGTACTTCGAGTCCCGCGAGGACGACGTCCGTATCCCGGGCTGGTCCAAGGACGGCAAGAATGCCAATCCGCAGGTGGTCCTGGGCCTGTTGGTCGGCCCCGGAGGCAATCCGATAGGGTACGAGATCCATCCCGGCAACACCTACGAGGGCCATACGATGATCCCCATCATCGAGAAGTTGCAGCAGCGCTTCGGCTTCCCCAAACCGATAGTCGTGGCCGATGCCGGCCTTCTGAGCAAGGAGAACATCCGTGACCTGGAGGAAGGTGGATACGAGTACATCCTCGGTGCAAGGATACGTTCCCAGGGCGAACAGTTCAAGGAGCAGGTTGCCGGACTGGGGCTGTCCAATGGGCAGAGTACCAGCCTCCAGATCACCAAGACCAGGCGTATGGTCGTGACGATGAGCGATGCCCGTGCGAGGAAGAACGCCGCAGACCGCGAAAGGGGCCTCAAACGGCTTGAGAAACGCTTCAGGACGGACAAACTCACGAAGGACAAGCTGAACAACCGCGGTTACAACCGCTTCCTTACCATGAGTGGCGACGCCACCATCAAGATCGACTACGACAAGGTCGCAAAGGATGAACGCTTGGACGGATACAAGGGCTACACGACCAACAGCGCTTTGCCGGATGACAGAGTCATCGAGGAATACGGATACCTGTTCATGATAGAGAGGGCTTTCCGCTTCTGCAAGACCGACCTGGACATCCGGCCGATGTACCACCGGCTCTTCAACAGAATCGAGGCCCACGTATGCATCTGCTTCGTCGCCTACACGATCATGCTGGAGTTGGAACGTATCCTCAAGGCCGCCGGATCCAGGATATCGCTGGACAGAGCACGCTTCCTGGCGGAGAAGATATACCAGATCGACTACGTCAACCCTTACGATAGCAAGCGAAAGTCCGTCCTTCTCCACACCAAGGAGCAACCCGAAGTCACCGAACTCCTCGATATCATCTCAGCTAATTGCTGAAATGGGTGTCCCATTGCGGAAAACAGGAAGTCCGTCCTTCTGGATGTCAAGGATCCGCTGAGCCTTGATCTGCTCCGCTAACTTTCGTGCATTACTGTTCCGTTGCTTGATCTCCGGAGTATTCCCCGGAACGATGTAGAGTTTCAGCCCCTCTTTCTTACGGTTTCCTCGATAATACATATCAAGATAGAGACTGATTGTCCCGTCACCAAGTATTTTTTCTCTGATTCGGACGGGCTCTTTGACCTTGATTTCTTTTTTCCTTTTTGCCATTTCCTTCGACTTTTTTTCGTATCGTTTCCGATGTTAATATATTGTGTATCAACCACTTATGTAACTGATGCAAATATAATACAAACGGGACAAAAACGGGACAAAAACAGCGAAAAAGAATAGAAAAAACTGATACCAGAGCTATCATTAGAAACTCTGTTGAAACTCGGCTAACGGACTGAAGTTGATGAGATTATGTCAATCATTTAACATATCATTTCCGATGCTTCGATTTCCTTGAAGTAATGCGTCGTTGTTGAACATTCCCCAGAGATAGAAATGAATATGTTCCCTGGCAAAAGCGGCAAGAGTACGTTGTACACCGGAGCCATAAACCCTTGTCATGCATTCAGTGCAAACCATGGGGCGGTTGGATATTTCTCTGATCTTTCTTAAAGTCACTGTCAGATCCCTTCCCATGTTTTCGGCAGCCTGATAGTCGTGGAAGTTATGAATGTCCATCATAGATTCAACCTCTGCACGTCTTTTCCATGCGGAAGATTCGGTGTCAGCATCAAAGCCTGTATCCCAGATTATTGAAGAGGTGATTGGCTGGATGATCCCCTCTTCCCTGCACCAGAGGACCATTTTTTCTATCCAATCCATATTCCTGAAAGTGTCAGCTTCACCCTCTCTGAAGCGAGGTTCATTCCAGATGTCCCAGAAAATGATTCTTTCGTCTGTGGCGAAAGCTGCAACCAACTTTCGGACCTCTTTCTCACATTCTGCTAAAGCTGTCTTTTCATCTTCTTGCGAATAGTAGCGGTTCTGCAAGCTGATGACAGGGGAAAGGGTGATGCCGAATTCATCGGCTTCGTCAGCAAACTCTTTAATGTATGCAATTTGTTCCTCTGCATTGTTTCCCTTTATCCAGAACCTTACTGAATTAAGACCGTAGTCTGCTGCCTTGGCTAGGATTTCTCTTCGTGTCTGTCCGGGATATGCAGATTCCGGCTGGTTGAAACCACGGATCTCTCCGACTTTCTTCTCCCATTCCCAGGCTTGTTGTTCTGTCTATTGTCCTCTTGGAGCCGGGCGATTTTGTTTCTTTCTCCCTTCTGAAGCGACGCTTGTGGAAAGGCTGAGCAGGAAAGAAAGGAGTAATGCAGTTGTTGTTATGATTAAACATCTTTTCATGGTGTTCTAATGCTTGGTTATGATCGGAGTGAATTTGAACTTAATGACGGAATTGTTCGGTAGAGGATTCTCCGTGAACCAAAAGACATGGCTCTTGCTGAACATGTCAAGCATCTCCAGCTGGTCTGTCACGTTTTCTGCTTTGAATGAAGAACAGAAAACGGGACGTCCGAACCTGTAGCAGATACTCATCAGCCAACCGGCTTCGGCAGGATGCTGTACTGTCGAGAAAGAAGTAACGTCTGACAGCGACCATATCTTGTAGACCAGGTCTGCATCGCTTGTCCCTCCGTAAGAAAGCTTGTTCCAACCGTTGCGCCTTCCATGAACAAGGGCAGCCCTGTAATTGAAATCATCATCAAACTCCTGAACAGACACGAAAGGAGTCATGAATACGGGCTGGTTAGGATACTGGTTACGGGCGTAAGTAAAAGCGGTTTCTATGACTTCTTCAACCTTGCGCCTGTCTGTTGATTTTTCACCAGGATGCCAGTAGATGTCCCATGCAAGGATGGTCTGATCGTCGTAATAACGAGAAATCATCTCTTTCACAAAGCCACCCAGTTCTTCAGAGGTTGCAAAGAGATCGTCGTCAGTGAGGAGCACAGGCAACACCGTCATACCCTTATTTTTGGCTTCAGAAAGGGTCCTTTCAAAGCGTTCAAAGAAACCGGATCTCTGGTCGGAAGCCAATCCGCGGTAGTCTTTATAGTTGACCTTTACTTTCATGCTGTTATACGTGTTGGAAGTATTTCCCAATGATTTCACGTCAGCAAGCCCTTTGACCAAACCGGCGCCGACCATTCTCCTCCAGACTCTTTCGTGACTCCAACGATCCGTTACAGCGATTCCTGGATCAAGGTTCTCACCTTTATTCCAGAAACGGAAGTTTCTGATGAAAGGGAATTCCCTGGCGTCGTAGGCATCGCCGTCGGCCCATAGGAAGTCATGGAACATCGGATCAAAAGCATCGTAGGTACTGCGTCCCCATTTTACAGACCAGTTCCAGTCATTATTATAGAGACCCCAGAGGTACACATGGACATGTTCCCTCGCAAAAACGGGCAGAGTCCTTTGAACGGAGGATCCGTTAACCCTTATCATTGCTTCAGTACAAACGATCGGGCGGTTAGAGATTTTCCTGATCCGGTCAAGGGTGTAGTCTATCTCTGCTCCGAAATTCCTGGCACAATCGTATGAATGGAAGTTATGGAGATCCATCATAGCTTCTACCTGACGTCGTTTTTCCCATGTAGGACTGGAGACATCGGCATCACGGTCCGGATCCCAGATAATGGACGCTGTGATGGGTTGACAGAGGTTTTCTTCCCTGCACCAGTGAACCATTTTCTCTAACCATTCCATCTCCCTGAATGTTTCAGGATCTCCAGTTTTAAACCCAGGTTCGTTCCAGATGTCCCAAAGAACAATTCTCTCGTCATTTGCAAAAGGGCGGATCAAGGTCTTGACGAGTTCTTCGGCTTTCTTCAAGTTTTCCTTTTCATTCTTCTTGTCGTTGAAATACTCTCGCTGGAGACTTAAAACGGGAGAGATGGTCATGCCGCAAGATTCAGCTTCGTCAGCCATTTTCTTTATGTATGCAATTTGTGCATTTACATCAGCACCTTTCAGCCAGAATCTTACAGAATTGAATCCAAGATCTGCAGCCTTCCTGAGAATCTCCAGGTTGGTCATTCCGGGATATGCTGATTCTGGCTGATTGAAACCAATGATGGTTCCAACTTTCTTTTCCCAATCCCATGCTTGTTTTTCAGTCCATTGCTTCCTCTCTTTTGCAAAGCCGGCGAGGCATGGCAGCAGAAGGACAATCATTATTAATTTTTTCATGTTATTGTGGTTTTATAGTTTCAAGAGAGACTCTCTGTCGATTTGAAGACATTACCATCTTTCGCACGGAATGTCTGTCAAGTTGAACTTTCCCAGAAGTGAAGTCGGGAGTATTATAGGAGTGAATCTGTTCCGAATAGTATCTTGCAGGATTCTTTTGCGGAAGCAGGAATGCTTTATCGAATCGTCCGTCTGTGTTCATGTGGGCTAAGTACAAGCGGGTGTAGACACCATCATCCCTGCGCGAGGCCACAACAGCCCATTTAGAATTCGAACTCCAGTTATGGAAACTCTCTGTGTCGTTGCTGTTGATCCCCCCTGCTGGATAGAATTCTCCTGTTTCAATATTGTAAAGCCACAAATCGGCTTCCTTATGCCATATCAAGAAAGTGCCGAACCTGGCGGCAGTGACAAGAATGTACTTCCCGTCATAAGACGGCCTTGGCTGTGCGAAGGACATGTCAAGATCCGAAGCATTCAGAAGGGTGTCTTTTTTCTCTCCGAATGAGCCGGTTTCAGGGTCGAAGGCAAGACTGCAGAGGCTGTATTTCATTTTACGTGCGTCCCTGGGGAGTCTTCCGAACGGAGATTCACAGAAATAAAGGGTTCGTCCATCTGCTGAGAATGCCGGCCAAGTTTCAAACACTTCCGGGAGATTGGTCAGTTTCGGACGCAGAACGGAGTGTGTTGCAGGACGATACACAATTACATCTGATTTTTCGTCATAGACTTCCAGCATCTTATCGGCAGATGAATAAAAAGACTGCCTTGTACTGTTGACAGAATAAGCAGTGTACTCTCCCGAAGGATGCCAGTAAGGGTAAACGAAGAAACCTCCGGTACTGTCGGTCATGGTGTTCAAGCACTCGGCCTGACCTGAATGACGAACTACGGTAGCAGAATGGGCTCCCCTGACGTGAAAGCTGTAGGTTGAAGGATCTGTGCGGTTTTGACTATGGCAGTTGATACAGCCGGATTCCAGCATACGTGTGTCCAACAGCTCTCTTTGGCGAAAATTCGAAAGGTTTCTCTCAAAGAGCCCCATGTGTCCGAAAGATTGGTAACCAGGAGGTATCAACCTGTAAGTAAGGCCAAAATCAATCGGATCTGTGCTGATGTGCATGTTGAAAGGCTGGTACCTTGTCCATCCATTGTCCGTTTTCATGTCGACCTTAAAGGTCAGTGAGGTTCCGGCAGCATCCCGAAGGACTTTGTGCCATCGGCGAACCGGGAAACGGGCTGAAAGACCATTGCTTTTCATGACGGTTTTTCCCTCGGCATTGTTCACTTCCACCCTAATTCTATGGGCATCGATGCTGTCTGCAGGGCCGAAATTCAAAGGTGCTATTCCAGAGGGGATGGCCACGTCCGTGTAGTCCGGCCATATCGGAGGCATTTCTGTTGAGACAGCAGGATCATACCTTCCACATGATGCGGCCAGGGACAGGGTAAAAAAGACCGGAACGACAAGATTGGCAAGTTTCATTTCAAGCTACTTCTGTGAATAATAATACCAATACGTCTTGCCGAAACGGGATTTTATCTCATTGCCGGTTTTACCTTCAAGGAGGGCAGTCCTGAATTCATTATATTCATCACGGACACTCTGGCTGACCAGAGCCTGCTCATGAGGATCTACTTCGAAGAAAGCTCCGTCAAACATTGCCACAGCTTGCTGAACCAGAGGAGGGACCTCCCCTTTGAACTTTCCAAGGAAAAGATGTGTCCTAAGGGAAAACAGATCTCTAGCCAACAGGTCATAGGCAATCAGGTACTCGAATGGAACGGAATACTGGCCGTCCTTTTCTACTATATTCCTCAGCATTTCCCTCTTGTCGTCATCGGAAGAGTCGCTGTACAACCATTCAGAGTGGTCGCGGTACTGTAGCAGCCTGGCATATTCCGGATCAGAGGAAATAGCCTGTGGATCATTGAGGTATTTTTTCGCCCATTTTCTGTAGAACAAAGTGTGGCTCAATTCCTTCAGGAAGCGTTTGGCCGTAGGGTAGCGCCCGTTGATGAGATCTATTTCCGCCACCCTTTTCATATGCCTGGCACTCACCCGGTAGTTGGGATAGGATTCATATTCCTCAAAGGCATAATGGCGGGCGGTGTTAAGAAGTCCTGCGCGGTAAACTGATTCTCCAGAAGTGAGGGCTATGACATAACCGGAAGCATAATCAGGGAACAGACCGGCAGGTCCCGGCTGAGGATACAAAAACAAGTCATCTAGCAGCCGGTCTTTCATTGCCAAGGCCAGATTGACGGAAGTTGCTTCAGCAAGGGATCTTGGAGGGACCTTGCTTGCTTTTTTCAGGATTCCGTCCCAATCCTGATGAAGGGCCATGTTGTCGTACTTGAATATGCGTTCGTATGAGGGATTGCAGTTTTTTATCACGCTAAACCAGCCAAGTACAAACACAATTATCATAGAGAGGTAGAATGCCCAGTTTGCTCCACGCCCTTTGCGGATGGATGGGATGAGGCTGATTATAAGGCATAGAGCCACAGGCGACAAAGCCAGGATGAAATATGACAGAGGCCAGTGCTGGGGCTCATGGTAGTAATCTGCTCCAAGGTAGAGTTCCTTAAGGGTGTATTGTATAAAAAGATGCCAGATGAAAGGCAGTGCTGCAAAGACAACAAGGGCCAGAACGGCTTTTCCGAAATCTTTCTTTTTAATTATTGAATAAGTGAGCAGCAGAATGACGAATATGCCGGCCAACGGCCCACAGATCCAATATAGAAGGATAGTTGTGACAAAAGAGGCTGTCCAGTTCCTTTCTTTTGCGAGGAATGCACAGGTCACAGCCAGAACGCCGCAGAGTGCCACGATTCCAGTGAACATGTTACCAAAGATGCAGAGGTAGATCCATGCGCAGAATGGCACTATTAAAGACATCGCATAAAGAGCCATGGATTCCTGCTCCTTGAAGATCCGGAACAACTTCCATGAAAGCACTTGCAGAAAGAGAAACGATGCCGTAACGATGATTCCTGCAGGAACCTTGAACAGGAAAAACTGAACAAAGAATTCCGCAATGTACCTGGCAGGACCACCAGGAACGCATAGTGCTTCCTTGAGATGTGTCCAGGTGTAAGGGAAGAACAATGTCGTCTCGTGGAAATGCAAGAAGTAAGGACTCAGCATAATCCAGAACCAGAGGCTGATAAAGACGAATATGCCGAAGGAAAGAATCTTGTTAATTTTGTCAGACATTTCAGAATTCAGTAACGTATGTTGAGGAAGTGTAGTCTTTAAGCGTGTAAACCCTATTGTTTAGAGGTGTACGCAGATAGTTACCATTGCCATCCAGGTCAATGACCTCCGGCATAAGGCCGACTTCTGCGGAAGGTTTGAAGAGAAGGATACAGCACTGGTCCACTACTGTGTAGCCGAAAGAATAACCTTCTGGGAGAGGCGTTTCTTTCTCTATTTCAATCTGTCCCTGTGCTGAGTACCGAATCTTAACCCTGAAGATGGCCTCTTCGGAAAGGCGTATCTCCAGATGGTTCCATGACTGGCTTGGGGCTATGGCTCCAAGAGAGTTCCACTCCAATCCAAAAGGAAGCGTACTGCTAGTCACCAGGTCGCTCCTTACTCCGCGGATCTTCATCAATAAGGAGTGGTCCAGGGGATAGAGTTTTCCGGTGTTCATCAGGTTGTTACCCCAGAAAGAAATGCTCTGTTCAGTGTCTAGAGGGATAAGGTTCCTGGCAATGTCGAAAACCTTGAAATTATCCCCCTTGTTTCCAAGGTCGATATTTCCTCCTGTGATTTTCAATTTGAAGGCTGACTTGTAGTCTGAAGGCCTGTACACGAAAGAGGAGCCCAATCCCTTGAGGTAGGAGTAGGATATCGGTTTGTCAAGGATGATACTTGGATTAACGTTTCCAATTGAGAGATCTCTGTCTGTTGTGTCGAAGTAGATTTCATTGAAAGTGAAAAACCCTCCACTTTCTATCCTTATACCTTCCGTTCCCCTGAAATTGTCGTTGTTACCATTGTTTTTGCCGCCGGCAGCAATCCAGGAGAGAATGTGTACATTGTTGATCACATGGCCAGCTGAGGCCGTGTAGATACCGCACTTTGTGCCGTAGATGAAGCAATCTGCAATCTTGCAATCACAGCATGCGCGGTCGATGTAGATTCCGTAATTGTTCTCATTGGAGGAGAACCCTTGGATAGTCACGTTGTCCAGTTTCGTGTCTGAGCTGCCTGTTCCTTGGAAATCGTCAGTGACGCTTATCTTGATGTGGGTCCCGTGACATTTAATTACGTTGAGGGTCCTCAGGGAGACGAGTTGTTTCAACCCATTTACCCATATTCCTATATCAGCATTTTCCGCATTGAACGTCCCTCCTTCGACGAAGGAAAAAAGCCTCATGTCAGAGGTGTTCTTCATCTCGGAAAAACCTATTTTCAGCAAGGCTTCAAGATGCTTGAAACTTGTGATTTCAGCGTTGTGGTCAAAAACCAGGTTGACATTTTTCGAATAATCATAAGGGAGGATGATCGGTTCCGTGAGACGATAGACTCCCGGAGGAAAATAGAGAGTCCTCCCATAATTTGATTTGACCAAATCATTCAGTTCCTTTCCTATCTCGCTTCCATCATTCTTGATGCCGTGTTGTGTAACTACGACATAGTCCTTACTGAAGGAACTGTTTTCCACAGGATCTTCCTTTTCGGCGCAGGAAGAAATAAAAACACAGAAAAAAAACAAAAAGCT
>Ga0256406_1007674_pt1 | contig 10108 bp, 14 predicted proteins | sample RumenRJG_03DNA_FD_185986 | JGI IMG/M metagenome (GOLD analysis project Ga0256406, IMG submission 185986) | Bovine rumen microbial communities from Lethbridge, Alberta, Canada - RJG_03 | ecosystem: Host-associated > Mammals > Digestive system > Stomach > Rumen | place: Canada: Alberta | collected...
CGTTTAACGGGAAAAAGCGGTAGTTTGCGTGTGGCAGACCGCTTCATGCGCTTCTGAGCGCAGCCAGTAATAAGAGGGCTACGCCCGTCTTGTGAAAAACCACCAGCTCAGCTGGTGGATACTTATTTTCTGCACAAATCCCTTTACAGAACCATATTCGCGGTCACACCAGTCCATCATCTGCTCCATGGTCTCCGGCATGACGCCAAACATGCACCGGATGCCGGTCATGATGCGCTCATCATCCGTGAGCTCACGTGCCTTTTCTAGCATCGACTCAATCCGGTCTGCCCGGAACTCATTGGTAAGCAGGTAGTCTTCCATCATGGTTTCTCTGTCAAAGTCCAGTACAGACATCAGGAAGACAGCCGCAATGCCAGTACGGTCCTTGCCGGCATTGCAGTGCCACAGCACAGAACAGCCATCCGGATTGGACAGCAGATAGTCAAAGAACTTGCGGTATCCCTGCTGGGCACGGAACGTCTTGATGATCTCAATATAGAAGCCATACAGATCAAACGGCATCTTGACCATCTCCATGACCATGGACAGTTCATCATCATTGGCATGCACAACCGGATTTTTATCCTCAGCCACCTCTGGATTGACCGAAATCCAGACATAGTCTGTGCCGGGAATGGAAACATCCGGCTTGGCAGCAGCTTCCAGGCGGGTGCGGAAGTCAATGATCGTCTTGACATGATATTTGTCAGTCAGTAAGGCAATGTCATCATCCTGCAGATTATGCAGATTGGCGGTGCGCAGCAGACGGTCCATGCGGATCTTTCTGCCCTCTTTGTTTACATAGCCGCCCAGCTGGCGGTCATTGTCGACATGGGTAAGCCCCAGGGCATGGGGCATGGCCGTGACGGATTCATAGTCCATAACAAATTCCTCCGCTCTCATGATACATCATCCACCACCGGTTGGGATGGCAATTGCCAGCGGTATAATAGACTTGCAACAAGTGGAGGATAAATATGAAGAATGCAATTATCATGGCCGGGGGCAAAGGCACCCGCATGAAGTCAGACAAGCCCAAGGTTCTGCATGAAATCCTGCATGAACCGATGCTGGGTCTGGTTATTGACAGCCTGCAGGCTGCCGGGGCACAGCGGATTGTGACCATTGTCGGCTATCACCATGAAGAAGTCGAAAAAGCCATGGCAGGCAGATGTGAATTTGCCGTGCAGGAACCGCAGCTTGGCACCGGCCATGCGGTCATGCAGGCTCATCAGCTTGAAAAGGAAGAGGGTATCACATTGGTGGCATCCGGTGACTGTCCGTGTGTACGGCCGGAAACATATGCCCACATGTATGAAGCGCTCAAAGATGCCCAGATGGCCGTATTGACGGCTGTTCCGGATGACAATGGTGCCTATGGCAGAGTGATCCGGAACGCAGATGGCAGTGTGAAGAAGATTGTGGAGTTCAAGGATGCGGATGAAGAGGAAAAAAAGGTCAGGGAAGTCAACACCGGCATCTATGCCTTTGATACACAGTCTTTGTTTGCAGGACTGTCCCATCTGGATAACAACAATGCCCAGCATGAGTACTATCTGACCGATCTTGTGGAGATTCTGCAGAAGATGGGAAAGAAAGTAACAGCCGTTGCCTGTGATGACTGGCAGGAAGTATCCGGCATCAATGACAATCCGGCCCTGGCCGCATCCAGTTACTATCTGCAGCAGCGCATCAATCTGGCCCATATGCAGGCCGGCGTGACAATTGTCGATCCAAAGAATACCTACATCGGTCCGCATGTGTCAATCGGCCATGATGTCGTAATCTATCCCAATACGTGCCTGTTTGGTGATACGAAGATTGCGGATGGAACTGTCGTAGCACCGGGTACGATCCTGACAAATGGAAGGATTGGCCTGTAAGATTGGGATTCTAACCTGTTCATAAAGCGGTTTCGCGCTTATAATATAACCTGTTTGTGAGGATATAGAAGGGAACCAGTATGGTAAAGGAAACTGTCATTTTCGCACTTACTTCCAGCACTGATCTCGCTGCGCATGTATGCCGGGATCTTGGCCTGCCGCTTGGCAAAATCAAGGTGGAACATTTCGCTGATGGTGAGATTCTTGTAGAACCGCAGGAATCTGTCCGTGGAAGATCTGTCTTCATTGTCCAGAGTACATGCAATCCGGTAACGGAGAGACTGATGGAGGTACTTGTATGCATTGATGCCTGCAAGCGTGCTTCTGCCGGTGAGATCAATGTCATCATGCCGTATTATGGCTATGCCCGCCAGGACCGCAAGGCAAAGCCCCGCCAGCCGATCACCGCAAAGCTTGTCGCAGATCTTCTGCAGGTAGCTGGTGCTGACCGTGTTGTCGTATTTGACCTGCACGCAACCCAGATTCAGGGCTTCTTCGATATTCCGATTGATGATCTGACCGCTGTACCGATGCTTGGCCAGTATTTCAAGGAGAAGAACCTGCCGTCTGACAAGCTGGTCGTTGTATCACCTGACCACGGCGGCGTCACCAGAGCAAGAAGACTGGCCGATATTCTGGATGCACCGATTGCGATCATTGATAAGCGCCGTCCGAAGCCGAACATGGTCGAGGCACAGAATGTCATTGGTGATGTGAATGGCAAGATCTGCATCGTTGTCGATGATATCTGCGATACAGCCGGATCTCTTGTTGCAGGATGCCAGATCCTGAAGGACCATGGTGCTTCTGAAATCTATACCGGCATCACACATGGTGTCTTCTCCAGAGATGCGATTGAAAAGATCGAGAATTCTCCGATCAAGGAAATGGTCATCACCGATACCATTCCGATGAGTGAGGAACAGAAGGCAAGAACGACCAAGATCCACGTTCTGTCCGTCGCTGACATGATCGCCAGAACGATTGATTCCATTCAGAACCATACACCGGTATCTGATGTCTACGATCTGTTCAAGGACTGAGGACATAACAAAAGTTACACATACAGCCAGTGGAAACACTGGCTTTTTCATACGAAAAAAGGAAGCCGCAAAGACTTCCTCAGGCTGTAAAACGATAACCCATGCCCATATCATAATTGACATGGACTGGATGAGATGGATTCACTTCAATCTTTTCACGAATGTGGCGGATGTGCACAGAGATGATCGGCCTGACTTCAAACGGCTCTTCCTGCCAGGCATGACGGTAAATCTCTTCGGGAGAGAACGTGCGGTCAGGATGGTCCATCAGGAAGTGCAGAATCTGAAACTCCTTGGGAGTCAGATGGCTGTTTCTGCCATTGGCAGAGACACTGTGCTTTTTGATATTCAGAAAGATCATAGGCTTATACCGATAGTTTGTCCTGCATCAGCCATCCGTCAAGCCCATACAGACCAAGCACCCAGACAAGAGATAACAGGGTAGTGGCCGCATAGCTTGTATCAACTCTGATGGTCATCCATGCATTCAGGCAGGCAAGGATAATGAACAGTAGGAAGGCCAGCCAGCCGCCGTACTTTTTGCCATTGAACAGCGTGGCCTGAATGATGACGGCAGAGAATGCTGCAAGGGTGAAGGAGAGCAGTTCCAGCAGGCTGATAACGCAGAATCTGACAATATCAAGCACGCGTAAACTGTCCAGATCAAACGCAGACAGGAAGGCACGGATCGTGATATCCGGGCTGATGGTGCCGGCTGCTTTGAGGTCAATGATGGCCAGCAAGGCAAAGAAGGCAATCATGACAAAGAAAGATACCGTGTTTTCAATCACTTTGGCACCCAGGATCTCCCAGGAGGAGTGAGGTGTCAGAAACAGCATATAGCTCTGCTTGGTGTTGAGATCCTTGTACAGAATCATTGTGGAGTAGATGGCAATGATCATCAGGCCAAGGAGAGTCGTAAAGACAAGCCCCATAGAACCAAAGATCAAGGATCTGTTCATGTCATATTCCACCGGATTGCCTTGGAGCAGACCGACCAGAAACAATGCCTCAAACAAACAGGCAATGACAATAATGATCAGCTTCAGATTCCGCGTCTTACGGAATTCATATTTCAACAGTTTTCCCATGTTTTTTCTCCTTCTTACTTCATGATTTCACGATACAGATCAGCCAGAGAATCATGATCTTCACTGCGGACATCTTCCGTATCAACCGTCTTGATCAGATGACCGTTGTGAATAAAGATTGCATCTGTCACATACTGTTCCAGCTCTTCCACCAGGTGGCTGGAGATGACAATGGCTGTATCCGGCTGGGCAGCAGAAATAATCGTGTTCATGATGGCATCACGTGATAACAGATCAATGCCGTTGAGCGGCTCATCCAGCAGATACACTTTGGCATGGCGGGACAGCACACCGGCTGTTTTCAGCTTTGCCAGCATGCCGGAAGACAGATTCTTCAGCTTTTTGTCAGCAGGCAGCTGCATTTTCTCTAACAGATTATCAAAGCGCGATGGATCAAAATCATCAAAGAAGTCGGCAAACCAGGACCGTACATCCTGCACGCTCATCCAGTCATAGAAGTAGGATTCCGTGCTCATATAGGCAATGTACTTCCGGCTTTTCACACCCACCGGTTCGTCTTCATACAGCACTTCACCGGATGTCGGCTTGCTTAAACCAGCCGCAATCTTCATCCAGGTCGTCTTGCCGGATCCATTGGGACCAAGCAGGGCATAAATCTTTCCTGGCGCAATCGTAAACGACACATCATCCAGTGCCGTCGTATTCAGAAATTTCTTCGTAACGTGATTTGTTTCAAGCATCTTTCCAATTCTCCCTGATCATCTGGATCATTTCTTCTTCACTATAGCCAAGCTCTTTCAAACTGCTGATCAGACTGTCAACAGACTCTCTTGCCATCTGATTGCGGATGTTTTTCACCATGTCCGCATCCTCGCTGACAAATGTGCCAAGTCCGCGCCTGGTCATACAGATGTGTTCACTCTCCAATACCTGATATACCCGCGAAGCGGTATTCGGATTGATCTGAAACGCAATGGCAAGATCACGCGTCGAAGGCATCTTTTCACCTGGTTTGCGCTTGCCAGAGGCAATCTCTTTCTCAATCTGATGTACAACCTGCAGATAGATCGGCATACTCGTGTCATACTTCATATGTCTTCCTCACTAGTGCACTAGTAAAATAGTACACTATGACGACAAATGCAAGTAAAAGAAATAAATTTCTTTTCAAACAGGGAAAACATGGCTTTTTGTGGCTATAAGGAAGCAGGGACCAGATATGTCAGAACAGTATGCAAACAGGCAGGAAAAAGGACAGATGCGCAGACTGCGGAATATCCAGGCATCAAAGATGCTGGCAGAAAATGCTTTGACATCATCCGGATTCTGGATGAACAGACCGTAAAAGATATTCTTTACACAGCAGAGAAACAGGAGAAAAACAATGATGCCAATCAACAACGCCATTAACCTTGCCTATCAGAAAGAACAGCTGGATCTGTATGCCAAGAAGATCATGGCAGACGATCAGATCATCAGAGTTCTGCTGAAAAATGCAGTATCAGATCAGTTTCCCCAGCAGGTAGAAATAACCATCAGAAATATGTTGATCTCCAAGGTGCCTGTAGATCCTGGCTATACCAATCGAATCAGCGTGAAACAACAGGAAAGCTTTATCCCGTCAGAAGGCAGAATTGTCTTTGACCTGCTGTTTGAGACGCAGCTACAATCCAATAAAATAATCACTGTCAATGTTGAGATCCAGAAGAATTTCCATCTGAAATATCCACCTGCCTGCCGGGAAGAGTTCTATCTGGCAAGACAGATTTCTGCACAGGCGGAAAGCATCTTTTCACTGGCCAGACAGGAGTATGGAAAGATTCATCATGCGATTGGCATCTGGCTGTACCTGAATGTGCCAAAGAAATACAGCAATACCATCATCAGATGCCAGAGAGAACGCAGAATCATGGCGGGATCAGGACAGCAAAGATCGGATAACTTCCCATCCACGATCATTGAAATCATGGTCGGCAATGAACCATATACTGGTGACAATGATCTCCTCCATGTGCTGCATATCATCTTCAAAGATACCTGCAGCGCAGAAGAGAAGATGAAAAGGCTGGCACAATTCGACATCATCGATCATAATGAATTCAGAAAGGAGCTGAGAGATATGTGCAACTACAGTGATCTGATTTATGAGAACGGTATCAGGAAAGGCAAGATGGAAGGTAAGATGGAAGGCAAGCTTGAAGGCAAGCGTGAAGGCATAAGAGAGCATAGTCTTCAGGCCGCAAGGAATATGCTCCAGATGGGTGGCTTTTCGGATGAAACAATTGCCCAGATATCTGGTATCTCTCCTGCAGAAGTCCGTCAGCTCCGCAAGAAACAGCTTAACTGATAACAGGAGTATCCCTCTCCAATGAATTCAGAAAGGAGCTGAGAGATATGTGCAACTACAGTGATCTGATTTATGAGAACGGTATCAGGAAAGGCAAGATGGAAGGTAAGCTTGAAGGCATAAGAGAGCATAGTCTTCAGGCCGCAAGGAATATGCTCCAGATGGGTGGCTTTTCGGATGAAACAATTGCCCAGATATCCGGTATCTCTCCTGCAGAAGTCCGTCAGCTCCGTAAGAAACAGCTCAACTGATAACAGGAGCATCCCTCTCCAATGAATTCAGAAAGGGACTGAGAAATATGTGTGATTACAGCGACTGGGTCTATGAAAAAGGCTATCAGAATGGGTATCGGCAGGCGTATCAGCATGCGTATCAGGAAGAAGTAAGAAAGTATGCAGTCAATACTGCAGAAAAAATGATGAAAGATGGCATTCTTCCTGATGAAAAGATTGCAAGATTACAGGTTTAAATCTTGAAGAAGTCCAGCAGTTGAGGAACCATCCAAAGAATGGATCCGATCAATCATGAATCAGATGGTGCTGCCAGAAATGGTGGCTTTTCTTTTTGACTGTCAATACAAAAATTACAAAATGTATGAAAGAGTCGTGAAAGAATTCTTGAAGTCTTGAAAGAAAATTGGAAATCAGTCATCATTAGGGCAAAGGGGACAGATTCATTGTTGACATTGGAGGTTATTTATGAAGGAACCATGCTATTTTCATGATCATGAGGTGATCCTGAACTATTCTGCCGAGTTTGTCACCTCAACATCACAGTTGCTGGATTCTCAGGTATTCAATGAGTTTCTGGATCATTATCTGACGTATCTGGACAGCCACCGCCGTGATCTGCGTGCTTTTTTATACAAGAACACGGATGAGCGCAAAAAAGTAAAAGAAGACCTGAAGAATGTTCTCCATGTTCTTTTGTTAATGAATATGAACAAGGTGGATATGCCGTACCTTCAGCTGCCTGAGACAATGCAGGATGTGATTGAGGAAGGATACCGCTATTGGAACAGTCTGCAGCGTTTCAGTGTGCTCTATGCCCAGAGAGCAGATTCCTATCAGACCAATTCCTTTATGAACGTGGACAACCAGATCAATGAGGTTGCCCGCAATTTCTTCCGTACTGTTGAAGCCAAGATCACCGGCCGTGCGGATAATGTCTACCGTCAGATTCAGGCAGGCACCAATGCCTCTTTGCTCATGCAGAAATATGCCTGGAAATGCCCGAAGGAATATCAGGAACTTGCGGATATTGACTTTGTGCATACAATCATGGTCCGTACACCATTGATCATTCATACCAAGTCCAACAAGCGCACCAACACCTTTGCACCATCAGATCACAATCCTGTCCTGGATTTTAAAAAGGATGATGATGACTGGTTCTGCTTCCCGGCACTTGTTGGTGAAGTCCTGATCTTTGTGTATTTCCACAAAGATGAAATGAGCTCCTGTGTCGCTACCTCCGGTCTGTTCCAACTGGCCAGAGAAGAAGACTGCCGCGGCAGAAAGCCAGATGCGATACTCTTCTTTGGCAATCCCGACGGCACCAAAGACACGGTCTATTACCACGATACTGACAATCACATGTGGATCGGCAAGACAAGTGCTTCCCCGGAGATTGACTACTTCGGCTATACCAAGAAGAGCATCCTGACCCTTCACAACCTTGCCATGATGGAACGCGGCTGGCTGCCAATCCATGGGGCGATGGTCAACCTCTATCTCAAAGATGGCAGAAAGAAAGGCCTGATGTTCATGGGTGATTCCGGAGCCGGCAAGAGTGAAACCATCGAAGCATTAAGCAATCTTGCCAGTGATCAGATCGACCATCAGGAAACGGTCTTTGATGACATGGGCACAATCCACATGGATGAAGATGGAAATCTCTGGGCACAGGGTACAGAGATCGGTGCGTTTGTCCGCCTGGATGACCTTGATAAAGGCACTGCCTATAAGGACCTTGACCGTTCTATCTTCTTCAACCCGGATAAAAAGAATGCCCGGGTTGTCATGCCTGCTGCACCGTATAAGGTTGTCATAAAGAACCATCCGATTGACTGCTTTGTCTATGCCAACAACTATGATGACAAACGCGGCATGCATGTATTTGCCAATGAAGAAGAAGCCAAGAATGTCTTCATCCAGGGTAAGCGTTTCGCCCTTGGCACAACCCAGGAAAAAGGCCTGTCCACAACCTTCTTTGCCAATCCGTTTGGACCAATGCAGGAACAGGACATCTGCAAGCCCCTGATCGACAAGATATTTGCGGCACTATTTGAAAAAGGCATTCCGGTTGGCGAAGTTTACACATGCCTCGGCCTGCCTGACAAAGGAGACCATGGCATTGACAAAGGTGCCCAGGCACTGCTGGATTTCGTCATCAACAACGATAAATGAGCAGAAACCCGGTTTTTACAGAAAGCATGGGAAAACTTGTCATCATTTGACTTGAATTCAGAATACAAAGTGACTATTCTACATCTCGATGACAAGAGTATTGGGATCAAGACGCACCTTCTGTGATGAAGATGACGAAAAAGCTTTGACGTTTATAGAGACAGTCGCAGATATTACGACAGTAAAGGAGTACAGAGAACTGATGCACTGCCGCCAGCATCATGCGACTTCACGCTATCAGCACTGCCTGAATGTGGCATGGTATTCCTACCTGATGGCCAGAAAAGCAGGACTTGATTACCGCAGCTGTGCCAGAGGAGCTATGCTGCATGACTTCTACCTGTATGACTGGCACAAAGGAACATCAATCCCCGGCAGACACTGCGCCGTACATCCCCGCATTGCACTGATGAATGCAGAGAGGTACTTCAAGCTCAACGATATTGAGAAAGATTGCATTGTCCACCACATGTGGCCAAACGGAACAGCCAGGCCAAAGACAAAAGAAGGCATGATTATCACCATTGCCGACAAGTACTGTGCCGCTCTGGAATTCTGCAGCCACGGTGCCCTGCAGGTACCTTACTATGTCGCCAAGGCCTACAAGATGATTATGGAATGAGCAGAGAACAATCTCTGCTTTTTATGTCATAATCTGGTTTTGAATTCGGCATCTTTCTGCATGCATTTTGAGGATATCTCTACTATCTTGATAACAGGAGGTCGTACTATGGAAAATCTGTTTCACCGTGTCAGTATTCGGAAATATCAGGATAAACCTGTCAGAAAAGAGGATATCACAGAAATCCTGCGGGCAGGCATGCAGGCACCAAGTGCCGGCAATCAGCAGCCCTGGGAGTTTTATGTCGTTACGGATAAGGATGTGATTGCGCAGCTTGCCAAGGTAAGCCCCTATGCCGGCTGTGCAGCCGTTGCACCGGCAGTGATCGTACCTGTGTACCGCACAGATGGGCTGCGCTTTCCTGAATTCGCCCAGATTGATCTGGCAATTGCCCAGGAGAACATGTGGATCATGACAGATGCGCTGGGACTGGGCGGTGTCTGGCTTGCCATTGCACCTGTACAGGACCGCATGGATGCAGTCAGAAATGTATTGGATCTGCCGGATACACTTGTGCCGTTCTCTTTGTTTCCTGTTGGCTGGCCGGCGGAGGAGAAGAAACAGCAGGACCGCTTTGAAGAAAGCAGAATTCACTGGCAGTAAACTAAAAGGAAGATGTGAGGTCAATGTCATTAAGTTAGGGCTTGATGATTGAAACGCTTTGTATTTTGTAAGAATACAAGGCGTTTTTTTTGATGGCCAAAAGGTCCGTATTTTTTTGGATGATTTTCTAAAAAACACTTGACAGCC
>Ga0256406_1007676_pt1 | contig 10106 bp, 6 predicted proteins | sample RumenRJG_03DNA_FD_185986 | JGI IMG/M metagenome (GOLD analysis project Ga0256406, IMG submission 185986) | Bovine rumen microbial communities from Lethbridge, Alberta, Canada - RJG_03 | ecosystem: Host-associated > Mammals > Digestive system > Stomach > Rumen | place: Canada: Alberta | collected...
GTTACAGACGAAGAGCTCGGACAAGTGAACATCACACGAAGTGAGTTCCGTGGAGACTGGAACTATGTCATTGCTCCAACTGGGGTTTGCTAGTTACAAATGCACTAATTAATTACGCGCAGTTCCTAAGAGAACTAATAAGACGGCCTTGAAGGAGGTTATAGATTCAATGACGGTTCGCTTTAATGATCTTGAATTCCACGTCAGAACTGCTGAATCTTTTGGTACACGACTGAAAGGTTTGATGGGCGAAAAAGAGTTGCCTCATGGAGAGGGACTTTTGTTAGAAAATTGCGGATCTATACATTGTTGCTTTATGAAGTTCCCGATAGATGTGGTATACTTAGATAAAGATAAGCATGTTTTAGGAAAAGAAACCGTGAAGCCATGGCATGTTGGTAAGATAATCCATGGTGTTAAGAGTGTTCTTGAGGTAAATGAAGGTGAAGCTTCCGCAATAAATACGGGAGATGAAATGATGATTGAAGTGTAAACTGGTTTCAGATGCTCCGGTGGTGAGAGAAAGGAGATTCAGATGGCTGATGATGAAATTTTAAGCGGACCCGCGATGCAGGCTAAGAAATTCAAGGAGACAGATGAAGAGAAAGCGTTCTACAGAGATTATACAGCCATGTATGATCTGAACTCCATGAAGACGGCTTTCAATGGATATGACAAGAAGGAAGTTAGAAATTATCTCACAAAGATTCTGAATGACAGGACGGAAGAAGAGAAAGCTGCAAATAAGATCATTGATGATCTTCGCAGCCAGATTGCTACTCTTAAGAAGGATAAAGAGGAATCCATCCAGAAGTATAACAAACTGCTTCTGGCGAAGATCAGCGGTAATGATACGGGAGCTGGCGGAGCATCAAGTGAAGAGCTTGCACGTGCGAAGAAGGAGAGTGAGGATTTTCAGAAGAAGGTTCTTATGCTTTCCGGACAGCTCAGTTCTGCCAAGGCGGAAAAGGCCAAAGCGGATAAGCAGATTGAAGAACTGAATGCAACGATTGAAGAGCTGAAGAATTCCAATGTCGATGATTCTACATTTGCTGATGCAAAGAAGCTGTTACTGGGACAGATCAGCGATCTCAAGAATCAGCTTAGTGATCTTCAGGATTCCAATAATAATCTAACTGCAGAGCTTCAAAAGGCAAATACTGATAAGGATGGTGCAATCACTGCACTGAATGATCTGCAGCCGAAGTATGATGATCTGAAGCAGAAACTTGATTCTTCTGAAGCAGATTTCCAGAAGACAAGGGAGGGCGATGTCGCAAAGATTGCAGATCTTCAAAAGCAGGTTGATGACCTGACTGCGAAGAATAAGGATCTTGCAGATAAGAGTGAGTATGCGAATGACATGAAGGAAGCCTTCATGCGCAGTTCTGCTTCTGAGAAGGAGGCTATCCAGGCAAAGAAAGCTGCAGAAGGAAAGGTACGTGCTTTGACTCTCAAGAATGAATCCATGGAGCGTGAGAATAAGCAGCTTCGTGGTTCCCTTGCTCAGTTACAGGAGACGATTGAAGAGAATAAGAACTATACTGCAAAGCTTGAGGAAGAACTCAATAACGTATATTCTGCTCAGATGGGTGAACAGTCTGAGACAGCTGCTAATGTAACTGAAGAAGACGCTGGTGCTGATACAAATGCGGATGGTCAGTCTGAGAATGCAGATGATGTAGAACAGCTTGGAGCTTAACTTTCTACACATTACAAATCGTTGACAATGGGGAAGGTAATGCGGAAATTGCTTGTTATCCTTCCTCATATTTTTATACTTCTTCAAAATATGACTCTGATCGATTGCAGCTTAAGGGGAGATACAATCGAAAAGTCAATTTAATAGTGAATTAAGACTGAATTGCGGACAGTCGGTGTGGAAACCTAGATTCAAGAGGTTATGCTATGAGATATCGGGTTAATAAAGTGAAAAAACTGTGCGAAGAAGTTAGAAATGAAGAAAATGAAAAGGGCGTTGTAGCAGTAATTGTTGCGCTTATTCTTGTTGCTCTTATGGGGTTTGCGTCATTGGCAATTGATGAAAGCGCATGGCTTGTAAAACAGAGACAGTATCAGAATGCTGCAGATGCGATTGCACTGGACGCCTGCAATAAAAAATACAGGACTAGAAATCAGGGAACATACTCCGATGAAACGATAAAGCAGGATGGAATTGCTCTCGCTTTAAAAAATGGGATTGAAATTGATGATCCTGCACAGCTCACTTTACAATATGACGACGCTCAGAAAAAAGTGACTGCTACTATCAGTAAGCCTACGGATAATTATTTCCTGGTAGCTGTAAATGGACAGAGAAAGACAAATATTAAGGTAAATTCTACTGCTCAGATCGGTTCTACAAGTATTCCGGGTAGCAAATTCCATTATGGTTCTGCTGTGGAATCAAAGAGCAACATTGACTGGGAGAATGGCGAGAATCTGACTAATGTCACCGGTGGTGTGAGTTGTGAGGGAACCTTTACAGATACATCCAAAGGCTATTTCCATGATGGCGGAATCACAGCAAACGGCGATATTTTACTTGCAAATATCAGTGATATACAGGGTGATATTCGAACGATGGGAAAAGTTACCATCAATTCAGGAATACAGTTCGGCGGTAATATTAATGCTAATGTTTCCGTGACGAATTCTAACCCTGATGCATCTTTCAAGGAAGTACATTCCCCGACGGTAAGCCTTGGTGATAATTATAAAAATAAATCAGATGGCAGCAACCACGAAGTGATTGAAAATCCAAATGTAAGCGCTTATAGCTGGGAAGCCAAATGGGGACAACTAAGAAACGATATTAATGCAAGAATTTCGAAGGGTGACTTTTATGAAGTAGACCAAGGCGTCATAGAAGAATACTCGAAGACGGATTCGAATTGCAGTTGGAGTGGCGGACTTACTATTAATAACAATTTTGATTTTCAAAAATTTTATAATTACTGCAAGGAAAAATATAAGGCAGACCATAATGGTAAAGAGCCTGATGCAATATATATTAAAGGCTCTCTGACAAATAACTCGAATTCAGCTTTTACATTTACAGGTAATATTATTACAGATGGAGATATAGACCGATTTGCACGTGATGGTGTTACCATTGCTGATGGATCATTGATCAGTTTGGGAGGTAATATTACAACGCAGGGAGCAACATTAAATTGCGGAAGTTTGATTGCCTTAGGCGGATCCATTAATATTCAAAAGGGAAATAGTAATACGACGACAACTATTAATGGTGCTGTTTCAGCTGCTGGTAACATTACAGTTAGTGGAGATATCAATGTCACTGACAATAAGAATTGGACCATAGAAATTGATCCTAGTGATGATCATGATATTGTACGTTTAAGCGCTTAATTATAACAATATTTATAAATAATAGGAGAGAGATTATTCTCTCTCCTATTATTATGTTAATCAATATTTATTATTAATTCGCTGAACAATATATTGGAAGCACCATGTCATACGAAAATGCGATTAAGCCTCGAATATTATGTAATAATCTCCTGAACCATGAAAAAATACATACTTATTATTCGGTTAATACATATCCAAGCCACAGAATGAACAGCACATTCGGTGAAAGAGTAAAATGATTATTCCGCCGCAATAAGGCCGGCCCTGATGGCCGGCCAGAGCCGCTAACTCGCAAATATAGGCCTTGCAGACGCAAATCAAAGCCACTACTGAAAGCGGACGATGGGAGCATCGCCGAGGGGCCCATCGTCTCGGCAAAATCAAGGGTATGAAAGCTGGCTCTGAATGGTGACCAGATGGCTCTAATCAGTGACCGCGAAGTTGACTGATTATTATTGCAGGTGGCTCTGAACCGCGGCCGCATGGTCCTGTACCGGCGGAATCATCAAGTAAAACGAGTAAGAAATCGTTCGATGATACAAATGATTAAATCTAATCATTCACTACTGGGATGTAGATCTTCAAGAAAACTGCTATCTCAAATGGAAAAAAGAATTACATATCAATATGTGACATATTTACATAGATATTTGGAAGACTGAGATGATTATTTAATTACATTAATACTTCTTTAAAAAACATATTTTAAAATTTGTTACTTAGATTCATATCATAAATATACTATTTATTAATTGCCTCATAATTATTTAAGATTTACTATGAGTAATAGTTAATCACGAAAATACGATTTAATACAAATATAAAACACGAACTAGCTGACTTTAAATACCGTTAATAATAGTCCTGTAAAAATAACATGTAATATAATTTAAAGAAACATATAACTATTACGCATAAAAATACTTATGAAAAAGAAGACCGTTGCTACAGTAACTATTATTCTTATAGTGCTATTTGTGATACTCACTGCTAATAGCGTAGAATATCATTACGAATTTTCTTCTGCAGATTGCATATCTATTTCGTACATCTACCCCACAGAACAAGAGGATGATATGATGGCGAATCCATCTTATCAGGCATTTGATCATGTGCTGTCTGAATGGGGGAAAAATCATCCTGAGATAAATATAGAGAAATATACTTATTTGCCATCACAATATAATTCTCAAATTTCATGTCAGGCAGCAATTCAAAAACTGCCGGATATCTTTGTCTACCAGCAATGTAATACTAAGGCATGGACCGATATGGGCCTGCTATTGAATGTCAGTGATGCAACTTTCGATTATGACGAAAGCAATCTGAAACCATTGACACGAGATGGAGAAGTCTATGGGTTTCCTGCCTATAATATTTCGGCGTCTATAATATGTTACGATGAAACCGAGTTAAAGAAGCTTGGATATAAAGAATTTCCTATTACATGGTCTGAATTATTTAGTGCAGAAAAGAAATTTGAGGAAGCCCGAAATATAAATAATGATTCGTCTTTTAAAAATCAAAGTATAAGCAACTGCCTGATTTCATTTGGCTCTGGTAAAGATTCTGCCAATGCATCAGCAAGAGATGTCCTGTTTACGCTTTGGGGGCGAAAAATGGGAACGAAATGGCTGGATGATATGATAACGGGGGATCTGAAAAGTTCATTTATCAATAGTGATTTCATTGATACTGTTGATGAAACAGGGGATCTCCTATGTTCTGGTATATTTAATAAAGATTTTAATGTGATAAATAATAGGACTGCACGTGAGAGATTCATTTCTGGGGAGACTCCGGCATACCTGGGAAGTATTACTGATGCGGAATACATTATGAAGCGTCTTAAGGGAACGAATAGATATAAGAGCCTACGATTTTCTGAGCTGCCTGAAGATTCCGGCGAAACAAATTCTTCGTCTATATGTGCCGGGTTTGATTATGCGCTTGGCATAAATAATAATGCAAATACGCGGAAAATAGAATTATTAAAGGACCTTTGCAGAACACTGACAGGGCAGATATATTCGGACGAAGCATGGAATACTATGCCAATATATGGAACGACGAAACCTGAAAACAATTCTTTATCGGCTTTTGATGAGGTTCAGAAATCACTTTACCACGCAGTTTATGACTGCACTCACACACCAATGTATTCATCTTATCTTGATGCCGCTGTAAATGATTCGTTAAATATGGGATATTTTGTCGATGGGAAGATGAAACTTCTTGAATATCAAAAAGAGATTTCAGAAATGGAGATTGCCAGAAAAGAGAATCCACCTCATGTTACAACTGCCAGAGATTATGCCTATCGTCTTCAAGACGCCTATGAAGCGAATTACCTTACTCGTGCAGGATACTGAAGATGAAAGATTGGATGAAAAGACAAATCAGTGAAGAACGTGTTAATGCATGGTTGGACAGAATATACTGTCTGGTCTTAGGCACATGTGTAGTCTGTGACTTTATAACTATTTCAACGTTTTCGGATTTGTTTCCTGGAAATATATATCAAATATTCATAGCAGTAATTTCTAATGTTGAAAAAACGGCTGCCATCTTTTGCGTTGCATTGATCTTACTGCAAGTCTGGCAAAATAAAAATACGATCAGGAAGATAATACCTTCACTAATCCTGTTTATTGTCATTGCAATATACCTCTGCAATAACAATGATGACATTTATCTTTTGGTTCTACTTCTATTTGCAGCGTCATCAAACGGAAGATCTCTGAGAAAGATTTTTCGAACTTATCTAGGGACTGCTTCGGTGACGCTTACAGTGTTTTTTGTACTCTCTATAACGGGCCTTATTGAGAATCTGGGCGGCAATTCATTTGGCCTGAGTTACAGGACTGACTATGCAGCGTATCTTCTGGCTTTGATGATAGTTATAGCTCTTTACTACGAAGATAGTGAGATGCCGGAACCACTGCAGATTCTCTATCCATTGATGACATGGTATGTGAATCAGATAATTGCCGCTAAGACAGCAACTGTATGTATGCTGTTGTTGTCTTTCGGTGTTTACTGGAGGGAGTATAGAAGAGCGGGAACATCGAAGAAGAAAGGCTGGAAGAAGTTTCTCTTTTCATTTCTTTATCTGCCACCGGCAGTATTGATGCGATTACATAACAGACTGGTGCGTAATGTGCCTGGTAACAAACTTCACAAAGGATTGAAAGCCATATTTCTTTGGTTTTTTACGTATTCGTTTGATCTCTATGCAGTGATCATGATTATTATGACTGCCATTTATTACCAGATTCCTGCAGATCTGATGAACAAACTCTACCAGTCTTCGATAAGGACATTTGTAATTCGATTACTCTATGGAAATGTTGCTTTTCAACTGTATCCGATGACATTATTCGGTAATGATATTCCACAGCGCGGAGTGGGATGGCATCAGGGCAGTTATATACATTTTTACTACGTATTGGATAGCAGTTATATTCGTCTTCTAATGTTGTATGGGATATATGTGCTAATGCTGGTGCTCGGAGTAGCTACAGCGGTTCAAATGAGGCTACGAAAGAGACAAAAATATACATCCCTTTATATTCTGTCACTGATGGCACTTGACTGCACAATGGAACAACATATTACACAGCTGATTTATGCAGTTCCATTCCTGATGCTTTTTGCCAACTGGGATCTGCCGGATCATGAGAACAGCGAGTGGAAGATTGATTTCCATAAAACAGGGACAGCTATCTGGAACTATGCCAGTCTTTTCGGGATCATTATTTTCTTCTTGCCATTGTCTGAAGGAATCGTTAATCGGGCATATCTGCTGGGTGAAGGAATATGCACGGTAAGTTTACTGATCACTCCGTTTAGCAAAAGGATATTGCAGAATCGACGGGCTACGATCACAGCTGAGATCATCGGATTGTGTGTTTTGGGAACATCTCTTTATTCCTGCTTGCATGTGACTACCGCGTCCAGTCAGGAGCCAGTCTATGATGCCACGCTTATAATACCTGGCACTCAGATGGAAAGGGAAAAGAACACAGAACTGCTTCTTGCAAGGGTTCAGGCAGGAGAGCAATACATGGAAGAATACAAAGATATAAATTGCATCGTCAGCGGACCGGAAGCAGTAAAGATAAAACAGATAATGTTGGAGGACGGGATAGAAGAGGAAAGGATATATCTGGATTCGTCATCAATGAATATGGCTCAGACAATGTCTGAATGCGATGAACTAATAATAGAGAATGAACTTTCTCAGCGAAAAGTGCTGTCAGTTCTTGACCTGCAGCAGGCCAGAATGGAATTGGAAGCGGAAGAACAGTATGACAATATTCGTATGATCAGTGCACCATGCCCGCGTCTTCAGTACTTTGCTGTTCTACTTACGGAACAGGTGCGATTTATATGGGAGAAGCTGTCCCTGAATTAAAGTATATATCATGAAGAAATGGATAATGGAAAACTGTTAGTTAACTGTTAGTTATTATACAATGCTTCGGAAAATACATAAACTGGCTATAATCGTTATCACGCTATACAGGCTCAATTACAATTATAAAAATCAAATTACAATTTGCTTTTCGCAAAAACTAAAATTTGCAAAATCAGTATAGACGTAAAGATTGAGACTCATGTAATAATCAAATGGGGCCAAGTAAATTTGAGATGTAATAGGTAAAAATATGAAGAATAAATTGGAGAGGACAGCATTGCCTGAAGGTACAGAGAAAAGAACCAAATACTTCCTGGACGGGGTGATTATTTGTGTTCTGGTATACAAGTTCTTGAAACTCCAGATGGAAAATGATGACTACTTCATGATGTCAAACTGGAGAGAATTTCTAAAGATCGGATTTTATACTAAGGATCCGCTTTCCATGCATCATGAATATAACTGCACGCTTGAAAAGTGGCTCAGCTGTGCCATCGTTTACTATATTTATAAGTGGTTTGGCTTGACTGGTTTCAAGGTTATCGTAACAGCAGCAATGGCGACTGTTATTTACCTGATTTACAGACTGAATAATTATGTCTCACATAATGATCTCATATCCGTGCTATTCGCCACAGTTACTGCCTTTGCACTGCTACCGTATATGACAATCAGACCACAGACACTGACAGCCATCATTCTGGTTCTATGGGTTATTAGCCTGGAACATTTTATGAAGGAAAATAATGTAAAGTGGCTGTTCATGCTACCGTTTCTTGCCTGCCTGGATATGCAGTTACATTCAACCCAGTGGCCGTGTCTGTTTATTGCCATGCTTCCATATATTGCTGATTTTACAGTGAACGGTAAAAGACCACAGGTCAACTGGAAACAGAAAATCGAACTATTGCTTTCAGGAGGAATATCTTTTGCGGCATTGTTTTTAAATCCGTACGGTGCAAAGTCGGTATTCTACATCTTCAGGTCCTATGGAGATGCGACCATGAACAACACAATCAGTGAATTGTCTCAGCCTTCCATCTGGAATTCAGATTGGCTGATCATGAGTGCTGCACTTTTGATTGTGTTCACTTTCGGCGACAAGAAAATGCCGGTAAGATACTATTTGCTTTGCCTTGGATTTTATATATTCGGTTGCCTGCATCTACGAAATGCCATTTATTATTATCTGGCAGGTTCTTTTGTACTGTGCTACATGATGCGCGGTAAGAAGATTAATCTAAAGTATAATTTAAATCCGGTCCTTCCAGTTGTGCTCTGCGGGGTTGTTTTCTACGGATACACTGCGAGTGAAAACGATTATATCTATAAAGAAACGTTACGAAGACTTGCTACGGAATATGGGGTAAACGGAGAAAATATTTATTGCAACTTCAACTGCGGCAGTTATGCGGACTGGGCTGGATACCACCCATACATTGATGGAAGAGCAGAAGTATATCTGAAAAAAGTAAATGGCGTAGAAGACAGCTATAAGGAAGAGATGGACCTCCGAAGAGGTACCATTTGGTACAAGGATTTCCTCGATAAATACGATTTTACTTATCTGATTGTTGAAAAGGACTATGAACCGGCTTTTTACAACAATATGTTACATGATTCTAATTACATGGCCTTATTTTCGGTGACGGATAAAGGTGCAGAAGATGATAAGACGGCGAACAGATGTACTGTGTTTGCTCCAGTACAAGAAATAATGAACGCAAAATAAAGATATATTAATTAGATGGTATATTTTTACATATAGAAAATATCAGAATATATGATGTAAACAATAAAATATTATGCATATTATTACACAACATTTACGATACTTGACAATAGTGCTCCCAATATGTATCATGAAGTAGAAGTAGAGTTTTATTTAAAATACAATAGTCAAAAATTATCTGTTGAAAATTAATTTGTCGATTTAATATTGAAAATCGCACAATCCTTGTATGAACAATGAGAAAATATATTGATGAGACACACAAATGTAAGTATTAAGCAAGAAACCATACAACAGGACTGTGCTGATATGGCGATTATTATCAGAACATGACAAAAAGTCGGAATTTTGCTTATCGGGTAGTGGATTTGAAGTTCAGGTATGCCAAGAAGGGGGATAATGATGAAAAGAAAACACGTAGTATTAAAAACTTAGAGGAAAAATACAGAAAGAGCTATTTCAGATGTCCACTTTTTGAGGTAAGCAAGCGGCGGAAAGCCACGAAAACCGCCACTTTTACCTTTAAGAGAGTTATCTGACAAAACCGAAGTCAAAGATGCTGGCGTAATTATTCTG
>Ga0256406_1007677_pt1 | contig 10106 bp, 7 predicted proteins | sample RumenRJG_03DNA_FD_185986 | JGI IMG/M metagenome (GOLD analysis project Ga0256406, IMG submission 185986) | Bovine rumen microbial communities from Lethbridge, Alberta, Canada - RJG_03 | ecosystem: Host-associated > Mammals > Digestive system > Stomach > Rumen | place: Canada: Alberta | collected...
CTGGATGACTTTCCTGGCCGAGGTCTTGCCTCCGCTCTTATACCTTATTATATATTGTCCGCGTGGCAGACCGTTCAGGACATCTGAGAGCTGTTGCACGGTGGTGCGGCCCACAAGACTTCCGGTGATGGTGTAGACCTCAGCCTCCGTCGCCTCATCCTGGCTGACACCGACAATTCCCGTAGTGCTCACGATGTTTACCCGTCCGTTGGAGTAACCGCTGTGGAGAGTGTATGACTTCCAGTCGGTTTCTGTAGCGTCGTCGAAGGTGACGCCTACGTCGTACGATTTTCCGGCCTGCAAGCTACTTGAGGCTCCCTTCATCACCACTGTCACCGTTTCGCCGTAGCCAATGGTGACCGCCTGTGAGAGGGTTGCGAGAGGAGTCCATCCATTGATATTGTAGAAGTTCGCATGGATCGTTCCCTTATAGTTGCCTCCGGTATTCTGGATAGTAGCGTAGACGAGAAGGTTCTCGGCATTCATCCTGTTACCCTCTCCGAATCCTATCTGCCGTTTCAGGTAGAGGCGCGGGCTCTCGTTGCTGGCATCGTCCCTGATGGTGAAGGTAACACCGGAATACTTCACGGGATTGATGAAGTCATCGTCGTCAACATTGTAGAGGCAGGCATAGTAGCTCTGCTTATCCTTAGCATTAAGAAACTTGCCGGGTATCTCCACAGTCTTGTATTCTCCCTTGCCTATCTCCACGCTGATGGTGTCGAGCGAGCAGACGGGGTTGTCCAAATCACTGGCGTTGTTGAAGATGAGGCAGGTAATCTTACCGTTGAAGTCACCGCCCGTATTATGAAGGTAGCCCAGCACTTTCAGACTGTCACGCTTGGCATTGTCCACTCCGGTGGCTATGTCGACATAGTCAACGCCTACGACATTCGACTTTTCCTTCTCACCTTCCACACGCACTGTGATGGGGTTTCCAAGGTTGTTATGAGCAACACCGTCGCGCACCACAAGCTGTAGCTGGTAATGGTCGTTGCCAAGGAGCTCGGTACTGTCGGTGAAGGTCACAGTGACGGTCTCACCGGCCTTGATATTGGCTGCCCGGTCGTTGGCATAGTAGCTGTTCTTCTGTCCGTCGGGGTGCAGAAGAGCGTAGGCCAGTTTACCGTCGAACTCGCCTCCCGTATTCCGGATGGTGGCCGAGACGGTGAAGGGTTTCTTGCTCACTATCGGATTGGGGCTCACGGAGAGACTCTCAAGCTGAAGTGCAGGCAGTCCCTTCGGTGTGTAGGTGACGGTTCCGTCCTTCACTGTCACCTCGTAGTAGCCATACTCGCCTATCATGTAGTTGATGAGTTTGAAGACACCGTCCTCATCCACATCCTGGATGTGAGCTGCGAGCCGTGCCTCATAAGTACCGTCCTTCACGCTGTCGGGCAGAGTGACTGCACCCTCGTACTTGATGGCCTCTCCCATAGGCAGGCTCTGCGACGAGGTGGCCGACGTGGCCACGAGGTGATGACTGGCATCGTAGACCTCGAAACGCAACTGTAGTTCGAGCGGGTCGATACCGTCGGTATGGATACCGTTGGCCTTGAGGGTTGCAGCCTCATTGCGGCCCACCTTCACCGTAGCATTGTCGATATACTTGAACACCAGACTATAGACGGCCTTCGACCCTTCCACCGGACGCTGTATGCCAATGACCATCGTCTGGTTGTAGTTGAATCCCTCACCCTCAGCACCGCCGCCGGTGCCCTTCGACTTCGGGTCGAGTGCCGTGAGCAGGAAGTAACCGTTGTTCAGTCCATCCCATCCCCAGTTCATGTGATAGTAGCCCTGCTGATTATAGCCGTCACAGACAAAGGAGTGTCCCGATGCACTGACCGTGAAGCCACCGTAAAGGATGGGGCGACCGTTGTCGAGCTCGTTGCGCACAGTAGCCTCCCAGTCCGATTTGCTGAAATACTCGCGTGAGCGCAGGTTGCATCCCTTGTCGTAGCCAAAGAACTTCACCAATGCCGGTGCGATGTAGGAAGGAGAGGCACCACTGCCGCCCGTCGAAGCCGGACCATAGTTCATGCTCACGCTCACCCCTGCATGATAGAGCAGCGTGGCCACAGCACTCTGTGCGGAAGCCGGACTGTTATTGGTGAGCTTGTCCTGCATCTTGTCCCATTGGTAGGTGGTGGAGCTGAAGTTGGCAGTGAGCTGCTGTCCGTTCCACTGGTAAGTCTTGCCGCCTATTCCGTGGTCGGGATAGCGGTAGTAGTACATCACCTGTCCCATGGCAGTGGCCACGCATCCCGTGGGGTAGTCGTTCGGACAGCTGTTGTTATATGGCTTAGTCTGATTCCAGGTGATGTTCTTCAGCAAGGGCGAGACTGATGTGGTATAGGTGTCCACCTTCACGTTGTTCTTCATGGCCGGATGACTGCGCAGGTATTCTATCTGACGCACGTACTCATTGAGGAATGCCTTCATGTTGTCGGGCATATGAGCGTAGTCGAAAGCTCCGGAGTCGGCATATCCCAGCACGGCAGGGGCACGGTCGTCACCGGCCACTACGACATAGCCAGCCTGCTGCCCCTTGTTGAACACGTAGAAAGCAGCATCTTGCTGTCGGGCTTGTGAACGGGCCGTATAGGCGAGCGTGAGCGAGGACTGTACTGACTGGGCGCGATTGGCCCCGTTAGCACCCGGATGCCTGACTAAGAAGGAGGCTGCCTCCAACTTGGCTTTTTCGACGCTGACAGGTCCGGCTTGAACCATGCCGCCCGAAAAGAGCAGCGCACACATAGTAGCAAGTAGTTTTTCTTTCATAGAAGCAACAAAGTTGTTTTGGTAATGGCCACAAAGATAGGTAAATTATTTAATAAATGCAGTTTTTCACAAACTTATTTTACTAATTAAGGAAAGAAAAAAGGCTTCACCTGTCGCAATGTACAATTTCAGGCTTGTTTGTGAACATTTATAGGGCAAAGGGGCCGACCATTTTCACAAAAAGAAACCAAACAATGACAAAACCTTACCAGTGGGTGGAGGTTGTCATCTATATTCGGGATGGGAGACAAGTGGCTCAAGCTTTGCCGAAGTCGACCGTGAACACGTGTCTTCCCTCCTCGTAGCTGTAGTCCACTTTCCAATGGTGGAAATTGCAGATGCTCTTCACGATAGCCAGCCCGAGTCCGTAGCCCTGCGAGCTGTCACAACTGTGATAGAAGCGACTGAAGATGTGCTCCTTGTTGAGGGGACCATGAGCCGATTCGTTGCTCACACTGAGCTTACTGCCTTCAACATTGATATTCACGGTACTTCCAGCCCGGCTATGACGGATGGCATTCACCACGAGATTGGTGAAGAGGCTTTCAATGAGCGACTCGTTGCACGTCACTACGAGCGGTGCCGGCACATTAACACTGAATGTCGTAGGCCCGCTCACCGTCTGCCACTGTGGCAGCATCTTGTGGATGAGAGCCCCTATCTCCACGCGGTCGTCCTTGGCAAACTGCTGGTTGTCGAGCTTCGAGAGCAGGAGCAGACTGCGGCTGATGCGTGACATGCGTCGCAGCTCCATGTAGATGGCCTGCAGGTCCTCGGCCTGCCGCTGCGTCAGACTGGGATCCTGCTGGAGGGCCTCCACCTTCATCTGAGCCACGGCCAGCGGCGTCTGGAGCTCGTGGGAGGCATTCTCCGAGAATTCCTTTTGCAGCCGGTAGCTCTTCACGCTCTTCGTCATCAGCTCGGTGAGTATGGTGTTGAGCTCGTCGAACTCCTTAGTCCCCGTATGGGCCAGCCGTGGCACCTCAGCCTTCTCGACGCTGAACCGCTCTATGGTGTCGAGGGTGCTGCGGAAGGGCTTCCACAGACGCTGGGGCACATAGCGCATGACGATGAACACGGCCACAAGCAGCAGGGCGATGATGGAGAAGAACTGGATGAACATGCCCATGAGGGTGTCCTCTTCAAGGTCAATGTGCGCACTCGTAGCCCCATACTTCATCACCAGCCGCGTGAGGTCCTCGGCATAGTAGTGGGTGGTTATAAGGTAGAGCAGAGGCAGGGCGAGCACCATCAGTGCAGCCATGCAGAGAGCGAAGCGCATCATCAGCCTGTAGGCCAGGGTATGCGTTGCAAGAGGTCTGTGGTTCATTCCGTCCATTTATATCCCGTTGCGTAGATTGTCTTCAGACAGCCCTTCACGCCAGCCTTTGCAAGCTTCGATTTCAAGTTTTTCACGTGGCTGTACACAAAGTCGAAGTTATCCATCATGTCGGCCATCTCGCCACTGAGATGCTCGGCAATGGCTATCTTCGAGAGCACCTTGCCTCGATTGCCCACAAGAAAGAGCAAAAGTTCATACTCTGTTGGTGTCAGTACGACAGGGACTCCTCCTACGCTGACGGTCTTATCCAGAAGATTGATGACGAGGCCGTCGGTCTCGATGGTGTTCTGCGCGTTGAATCTCTTGCGGCGCATGAGGGCAAATATCCTCATGGCCAACTCGGGCAGAGCGAAGGGTTTGGGCAGATAGTCGTCAGCCCCGTTGGCCAGTCCGCGTAGCTTGTCGTCAAGAGAGTCCTTGGCCGAAATGATAATTACGCCACAGTCCCTGTCCTTCTGCTGCGTGACGCGCAGGATATCAAGACCGTTGCCGTCGGGCAGCATCAGGTCGAGAAGCACACAGTCGTAGTCGTAGCACGAGGCCATCATGCGTCCCTGTTCCAAAGTGAAGGCTTGCTCGCAGAGGTAGTTCTCGCTCTTCAGATAGTCCTTGATGCTGTCCGAAAGCACTTTTTCGTCTTCAACAATGAGTATCTTCATTTTCTTCAATAATAACGAATTCTCTATACCTTTATTATATAAGGAGTACCACAGTAGTCACTGTCCATACGACCACAATGCCCCAGGGCACGCGGCTGTAACGTGGCAGAACTCCTTCCGGACAGAGCTTCACCACAGCCCAGGCTGTTGTCAGTCCGATGATGGCTCCACCGATGATGTCGCCCGGATAATGGACTCCAAGATAGATGCGAGAGTAACACATGAGCAGTGCGAACACTGCCAGTACTACTTTCATGATGCGGCAACGGAACACATAAGCGAGCAAGGCCGCCAGGTTCCTTTGTGCCAGCCAATGGTGTAGACCACGACTACTACCGACAGGGGCAGCCACGTGTTGAGCTTACTGGTGTAGAAGAAAAAACGGTCGGCCACAGTGCCTCCGTCAAAGTTAAGCAACTCCATCGCCTGGATGTCAACTGCATTGAGTGAAGCTAAGATGACCGCAGAATGGACCACAACAAACGTGAACATCAAGGAGACGGAAGCTGAAAGGAGTACAGCTACAAAGAACAGCCGCAACAAACGGGTGTTGTATCGCAGACTATAAGTTGGTAAAGCGTATATTCTCATGATTTCTCTTTTGCGGCAAAGATAGTTGCCAATTTTGTAGAAAATTTGAAGAAACAACGTTCACGATGAAAAGATTTCGGCTCGTTAGACTAATTTAACAGGCACATCTTCGTGCGTAACAGTTCAGCGAATGTCTCTCACACGGATTTCAATGATGACTCAAGTTTCGGAAGTATATATCCTTTAGCAGGAGAGTACTCTTCGACGTTTTATTAAGTTGTTGCAGAGTTGTAGTCAAACTGTTAGCCGTTTGTCTACCAATTGTTGTCCGTTTGTCTAACTCCGAATTCATCGCTCTCTTGATGACCTCCAAATTTTCACTGAGATCGAATCAGTCAGAGCAGGTGCCGCAGATCGGGAGGTTAGGTCCGTCCGCAAATATCCACTTGCAGGGTGAAGCTATGTAGGTTAGGTCAGTTCTCAAATATCCACTGCAGGGCGCTGCTATGTAGGGTTAGGGGCCGTCCGCAAGCTGCGAATGTAGAATGGATTTCCTGTTCGCCCGTAGGATGCTGACGCCCTCTAACCCTACCTAGCCGCGCCCTGCAAGTTGCTGAGGTTTGGATGAGTGGGCGAGACAGTCATTATAGGAAAATAGGATTTCTTGTTCGCCCGTAGGATGCGGACGGCCACGAGGGCCGCGCCCTGCAAGTTGCTGGAGCTTGGCTGAGTGGGCGAGAGAGTCATTATATAAAGATAGGGTTTTCAAGTTCCGCAAGCGCTTATGATCCCGACTTCGTCAATGCGTCACCCTAAATTATAATGAATGATGCTGTTAATATTCTTATATAGGTAAGGGTTGACAGACATTCATATTATTGTTGACCAAAACCAGCAAAACACTTGCTGTGATGCAATGGCTGCGCCCTTTGTTCCTAAGGCTTGCATCACAGCAAGAAAAACCGTAAAAACAGGCAAACGCGGTGTCAGCAGAATGACAACTTTTTCAGACATGGCAGATGAATGAACAAGCAAAATCACGACAACCAAAATCAGAAAAAGACACATCTTCCACATCAGCCTGTTTTCGAGGTTTTTCTTTGTGTCAGCGACAAGATCCACCCCTGGAGGATCTGCCATTTGAGGGTTGACGGCGGTGAGAGGCAACGCCTCTCAAAAGCCGTCAATCCTCAAATGGCAAAGGGCCTAAGCCCTTGGCACTGACACAAAGAGGTTTTATCGGTTTTGGTCTGAATCAGTAATCGCTGATATGACTGTTCATTATCCATAACTTGATGTCCTGCATTTAAAGGCTCTCTCGATATTACCAAATGCGTCACCCTAAATCTCTTGCTGTTTCTTATAAGTTTCTGATTATCAATAACAGTATTTTATCTCAACAAAAAAGCGACGAAGTCGGGAAAAAGACGGTGAGGCCCGATCACTATCCGACGGATAATTACGGAAAGGACTCATCACCAAATGAACGAAGGAACAAGAATGAGGGATAACAGAAGAAGCCCCGTCGTGCCAGCTATTGAAAGCTTAGGCATGACGGGGCTTGACCGTAGAACTCATCCTTTCAGCCTCTGGCCTCCTTACAACAGGACCAAAGGTGTTGAAGGTAAAGACTACTTGCGCTCGGGAATCTCTTCCAACGTCTTCGTGAGGAGGTTCCAGAACGGTTCGGCCGTACTAATCTCGAACCGCTCGTTGGTGGTGTGCGGGGAGAGGAGTGTAGGTCCGAGACTCACCACGTCAAGGTTAGGATACTTGCCGAGGATGACCGAGCACTCCAAGCCGGCATGGTCCACCTGCACAGTGGCTTCCTTGCCGTTCTGCTCCTTATAAATCTTCTCCAACAGATGGAGAATCTCTGAATCGGGATTGGGGTCCCAGCCACCGTAGCTTGCACTGAGCACCGTCTTCATGCCAGCCATATTGAAACAGCTTTCCAACTGCGTAGCCACATACATCTTCATGTCCTCGCGCGAACTACGGGCCAGAATCTTTATCTCGGCCTTCCCCTCGCCAATGTTGATGATGGCCAGGTTCGACGAAGTCTCCACCACGTCAGGATAGACCGGAATCATGCGCACCACGCCGTTGTGGCAGGCATAGATAGCATCGACGAGGTTGTCCTGAATCTCCACGGGAACAAGTGTTGCCGGTGCTTCAGTCTCCTCTGCCGTGAACACTATGTCGTGCTCAATAGTCTTGAACTCATCCTCAATGGCCAGGCGCTGTTCCTCGGTCATCTTCTTGAGCTCCTCCACCTTGTCCTTAGGCAGGGCCAGCACTACCTCGGCCTTGAAGGGGATGGCATTGCGCATGTTGCCTCCCTGCCAGGTAGCCAAGCGCGCACCAAGCTCAGCGATAGCACGACGTACCAGACGCACCATCTCCTTATTGGCATTGGCCCTGCCGGCATTGATTTCCAGTCCGGAATGACCGCCTCGCAGACCTTTCAGCGTGAGTCTGACGGCAGTCTCCTCTGTGTTCTCAACTTCCTGATACTCGAGAGTAGAGGTAACATCGACTCCGCCAGCCGATCCAATGACAAACTTGCCCCATAGCTCAGAGTCGAGGTTGAGCAGGATGTCGCTGTGCAGTTCACCCTCAGGAAGCTCATTGGCTCCGTACATACCGGTTTCCTCATCGCGGGTGATGAGAGCCTCCAAAGGACCATGCTTGAGGTCCTTTGCCTCCATGAGTCCCATGATGGCTGCCACACCGATACCGTCGTCCGAACCGAGAGTGGTGCCCTTAGCGTGCACCCATCCGTCCTTGACATAGGTCTCTATGGGGTCGGTCTCGAAGTTATGCGTGCTGTCAGGAGCCTTCTGAGGCACCATGTCCATGTGAGCCTGTAGAAGCACCGTCTTGCGGCCTTCCATACCCGGCGTGGCGGGCTTGCGCATCACGATATTTCCACCTGCATCCTTAAAAGCCTCGACGCCCACGCGGGCGGCGAAATCGAGCAGGAACTGCTGTACTTTCTCTACGTGTCCTGAAGGACGCGGAACCTGGGTCAAAGCGTCAAAGTTGCGCCATATGGCTTCCGGCTTCAGATTAGCGATTTCACTCATAATACTTGTTTTTAGGGTTAATAATGTTGATTTCCTTTCAGTGTCCACTCTCCGCCACGTGCCTGCTCGTGAAGTTCAACACGGTCCAGGCCCAAATTCCAAGAACCATCACCAAGAGTGTCTGTACCGCATGGACAATGAGGACAAACACCAGGGCATCGCTTTCAGCCACTCCGTAGAGCATGAGCATCGCCTTCACGGCAAAATGCCACGGACCGGCGCCGTTGGGCGTAGGCACTATGACCGCTATACTTCCGACGATGAAAGTGACGAGAGCACAGCTCACTCCTAACCCGGCCGTTGCTCCGAAGCAGAAGAAAGTGAGATAGTAGTGAAGGAAATAGCTGCCCCAGATGGCAACAGTATAGACAACGAAGAGCCACGGCCGCTTCACCTCCTTCACGGAGAGCACGCCTTGCCAAAGCCCGGTGAGAGTAGACCTAACCTTATTATATAGGGAGAGATTACGGAAGAGCATGATGACCAAGAACACCACTGCTATCAGACAGATACCCGTCACCATCCAGCCCGTAGTGGAGAACTGTCCTAAGAAGGCATCGAGACTTGTACCCGTGCGCGAGAAGAAGGTGCTGAAGACTCGGAACTGAAGGAGAATGGTAAGCAAGGTGATGAGCATGACAAACAGAGAGTCGATGGCACGCTCCGTGACTACCGTACCCAAGGCCTTAGGGAAGGAAACGCCGTCGTAGCGCTTCAACACCCCGCATCGTGCAAACTCGCCGATACGAGGGATGACAAGACTGGCTGCATAGGAGAGGAAGATAGAGTTCACTCTCACGCTGGCACGGGTATGCTCGCCCAAAGGCTCGAGGGTCTGCCGCCAACGCCAGCCTCGGAAGGCCTGCGCAAGAATGCCAAAGGGAAAGGACAGCAACATCCACGTCCAGTCCATCTCATGCAGCAGCACATGCTCCGTACGCTTGAAGTCGAAGCCACGGTACATCCAGTACAGTATGGCGCCACCAAGAAGCAGCGATGTCGCGACTTTCAGTATGTCATTGAATTTCTTCTTCATCTCCATTGCAAAGGTAGTGTAAACGAAGGGAACAGCAAAGAAAAAAACACTTTTTTCTTTGAATCACTTGTCAAGACTCTTGCTTTTTTCCTCTCAAAAAAGGACATCTCACTGTGACATCAATAATGCTTGCAAACGATGATGCCATCCGCACACGCGAGAACACGAATGATAATCAGTCCGAAACCGGTCACGAAAAAACGACATCATCAGGAGAAACGGCAGTGTAGGAGCAGGGATATCAGATAGATAATCAAGTTTCGAAAGCAGAGTGTCCAATGTGTGGCCGCCTGCATTCTGAGGGCGAACAAGTAATTAGACCGCACCTTCTACATTTGCTGCTTGCGGACGGCCACGAGGGCCGCGCCCTGCAGTGGATATTTGAGGATGTACACTAACCCTCCTTTTACATACAGGGTGTTTTTTTGGCTTATCGAAAATGTTCATGCGCAGAGGCCGGTGGTTGAGTAAGATCCGTCTATGCGCATAAGATGCTCGTGGCCCCCCTCGGGTCACCTTAGAAGTAGATAGCAGTGGACATAGCGGGACTTTACCTGGTATCTGCAAATTGCACACTCTCCTGACTTCGGCCTGAAAAAGCGTATCAAAAATCAAAGGTCGTCATGAAGTTTGTAAATAAAAAAGAACGCGAAAGTGCCAAAATA
>Ga0256406_1007678_pt1 | contig 10105 bp, 9 predicted proteins | sample RumenRJG_03DNA_FD_185986 | JGI IMG/M metagenome (GOLD analysis project Ga0256406, IMG submission 185986) | Bovine rumen microbial communities from Lethbridge, Alberta, Canada - RJG_03 | ecosystem: Host-associated > Mammals > Digestive system > Stomach > Rumen | place: Canada: Alberta | collected...
ACGGAGTCAGAGTCCGTTGCCTTACCGCTTGGCGATACCCCTATGGCTCCTGAAGCAGGGTTCGAACCTGCGACATCGTGATTAACAGTCACGCGCTCTACCGGCTGAGCTATTCAGGAATCTATAGTAACATCCATTTCGGATGGAACTAACAATGGAGCGGAAAACGGGACTCGAACCCGCGACCCCAACCTTGGCAAGGTTGTGCTCTACCACTGAGCTACTTCCGCATGTGTTAGCAACGATATTTATTATAACATCGTTTTGACTTTTGTCAAGTCTCTTTTGAAATTTTATTTCGTGAAGAGATTTAACTCTCAACGTCATGTCCTAGATTTTAGCACAATGTGTTTTTCTTGTCAACAGTGAGTTTCTATTCCGTCAGGATTCACTCACCGTCACCGGACATTCCGCTGTGCGACGAGAGTTATTATATACTATCTCCTTTCCTTTTGCAAGGGAATTTATGGAAATATTTTTGTAGAACTTTCCTCGGAAAGAGAAGCTTCAATTAGAATAACTTTTGTTTCGGGGATATCGGGGTGGTCGGGGATATCGGGACTGTCGGGAAGGTGGCACCGCTCCCGCGGCGCGAGTTTATATGGGGATTTTGCACAGGCGGGGTGGAAATGCCCGTTTCCGTTATTCCCGGCTGCATAAATCATATGTATTCCTGACAGCTTTTGTCTCAGTGATATCGGGGTAGTCGGAGCTATCGGGGCTGTCGGGAAGGTGGCGCCGCTCCCGCGGCACAAGTATGTATGGGAAATGCGTCCTTTCGATTATCCGGGTTTGCATGAGCTTCGGTCCAAAGGACCGGCAGGCCTGTTTTCCTCCCGGCCCGAAGGGCCGGATATGGTTTTATGAAGCAAATCGTCATCCCCCGCCTGTGTACATTCCCCCTATATAATGGCTGCCGCATCAGCGGCAGCACCTTCCCGATAACCCCGAGATGCACGAGACCCCCGACAACCCCGATTCAAAAGTTTTTATTAATATAAATTTAAAAATGAGCGCCTATATAATTTCAGGCGCCCACCTTCACGAATCACGAATCACGAACAACGAATTACGAAAATCGCAATTGACTCAAATCCTCAGAACGAAAGATGTATCAATTAAATCTCTAATCCACTATCCACCCCAAATACCTTCAGATGCCTGCTGAAGATGGATTCTCCCCGGTCATTGAAGTAGCCCAGGTATTCGGTGACTGTATTGTCCCCCGTCGGTTTTTCCGCGCTGGAGGAACCATAGGCCGTCTTGTCGGCCAGGAACCGGCTGTCCATGGGCAGGAAGGCTGCGGAGAGGCCCTGGAGCATAGCTGCCGCAAAGGGATGGATTTCTTCCACGTCCACCGGTGTGCCGGAGGTGGAGACTGCATCGGTCAATATGGCATTGTTCGCCCTTCCTGCTTCGGTCCTTCCTTCGGTGATGGAGAATGGAACGGTGAAGAGGCTTTCTATTTCCAGATAGTCCAGGCAGCAGAGGAAGAGATAGAGGGACGTGAGATTTTCTTCGGCCACGTTGATCCGCCGAAGGTCTACGATATCCGACGGGATTTCATCGATGGCATCCGATGCTCCGCCGCAGAGGCAGGAGAAGACTTTCCAGCCGATGCTCTCCCATTCCGGTTCTGTCTTTGCGCATATTTCCTTCCAGATGCGGAAGATATCCCCCTGTTTGAGGAGGAGCGGCTTCTCCCCGCTGGGCGGAATGTGGAAATAGTGGGCCGACACCCGGGCCTTCGGATTCGGCTTTTCGATGAAGTTCACCGGAAGGCCTGCTTCTTCCAGCTTCGATTTCAGGTATACCGGAGGCACGCCCATATCGATGAGTCCGCCAATCAGCATATCCGGCGTGAGTTTCCCGTAACATTTGATAAAAAGTGCTTTCATTACTTCACGTCCTCTCTCTGGCGTCCTTTGCCCGGGCCGTCAACGGCCACTGCCACATCGGCAGTGCCAAAGGTTTTCATCTGGTTCAGCATATCGATGGCTGCATCCAGTACGGAAAGCCCCAGGGCGGAGCCATATCCTTCTGCTTCTGTGAAATCATAATGGAGGAACGCTTTCATCCCCATCTTCTGCATCTGCATCTGGTGGACCGGTTCCTCATAATAAACCGATGGAAATACGAAATTTTTAATTTCCGGATACACGGTAACGGCTGCAAGGACCGCTGCTCCGGTCACTGCATTGTCAAAAACCACCATCATTCTGTTTTTGGCGGCTTCCACTACAAATCCGAAGAGGGCTGCAATTTCCGCCGAACCCACTTCCGCCAGATTTCCTACCGGATTTTCCGCAAAATTTCCTACTCCGTAGAGTTTCAGGGAAAAGCCTCCTTTGGCGGAAACTTTCATCAGATCTTCCTTCATGATGGAAGCTGTGACCGCCAGGGCGGAAAGGGGATACCGTTCCCCTATATTTCCAAGGCCTACGGCCTGGATGCCCTGTCCTGCCAGGGTCTTTGCGACGGACATGCCCAGGGTAATGGCCCCTTTTACTACTTCATCATCCATGGCCGGATGGCCGTGATGGGTACCGTAGATCATTTTTTTCGAAAGAATGCCTTCGATATCGGAAGTATCTTTTTCAAGACCTGCATCGATGAGGTAAACCGGCGCTTCCAGCTGACGGGCAATGACATTCGCCGGCCCGTATCCCTGGGCCACCAGCTTCATTTCATCATGGGAGAGCTGGCCTTTCGTCTTGTTTTCACCGTCTACCGCCGTATCTCCGCCGAAGATGACGATTGCCTTATTGAGGTAGGAAGGCTTCACTTCTCTTGTAATTCCTGCTATGCGTACCGCTATTTCCTCCAGTTTTCCCAGGGAATGAATCGGTTTGATGAGATTATCCACATAGAGCTGGCAGGCTCTCATGATATTTTCGTCAAGACTTGGGATATTCATGCTTTCACCCCCGCTTCCTCTTTTGTGGCGCATTCCCGGAATACGGAAAGGGCATAGTCAAACATTTTCGTCTGGATACCGGCGCCTATGGATTCTCCGAGGCGGAAATCCAGATCGATGTATTCGGTAAGTCCCAGGGCGGCCAGGGATTTCTTGTGTGCCTGTTCCAGGGACAGATGAGAAGCCATGAGGTATTTCACGGACAGCGGAGCGAGAGCCTTTGCGATAAAAGCGCTGGCCGTCGTATTGAATCCGTCAATGATGGTCATGGCATGGCCTGCGGCCGCTCCCAGAATGACTCCTGTCATGCAGCCGAATTCAAAGCCTCCCACTTTGGAGAGGACATCGATCCCGTCCTTCGGGTCCGGATGGTTCACGTCCATGGCCGTCTGTACCACTTCCACCTTGTGAAGAAGGCGTTCGTCGGAAATATTGGTGCCTCTTCCCGTGACTTCCGCTGCGTTCCAGTGGTTGAAAGTCCCCAGGATGCAGGCGGAGGAAGTGGTATTGGAAATACCCATTTCACCGATGGTAAAAACTTTATAACCTTCCGATACTTTCTGCTGCGCAATTTCAATGCCTGTCTCGATGGAGCGGATGGCTTCGCCCCTCGTCATGGCCGGTCCCTGTGTGATATCCTTCGTGCCCCAGGCAATTTTTCTATTCAAAAGACCCTTCACTCTGGACATATCCGCATGGATGCCCATATCTACGACTACCATATCTGCCCCGCCATAATATGCCATGGCATTGGCAGCAGCCCCTTTTGTTTCACAATAGGCCCTTGTCATACCGATGGTCGTGGCCTGGGGATAGGCAGAAACACCCTGCGCATAGACTCCGTGGTCTGCGCAGGCAATGACGGTGCAGCATTTGGGAATCGATGGTACTGCTTCTCCTGTAATCCCTGCAAACTGGGTCACCATGGCTTCCATTTTTCCAAGGTTCCCCATGCCCAGATACAGGTCCTGCCATCTCTGAGCGGCTTTTTCCATAGCCTCCTCATCCAGCGGTCGGATCGCATCCAGAGTCGTATCCAGTAAACCCATGAATTCCTCCTTATATTTTAGTTAGATTTATCTTAAATGTATAGTCACATACGTATTTATTATATCATGAGTGAACGTTTCTATGGCCTGTATTCATCATTTTCAATAAACTTTTGTTTCGGGAAAATCGGGAATCACGGGAATACCGGGAGACTCGTGAAGGTGGGCGCCTGAAATCATATGGGCGCCTTTTATATTTTTAACTGCTCTCCTTTTGCAATTTTTACAAATAAAAACGAAAAGGGCATTTCATCCCCGTCTGTGCAAATTCCCCATATCAATTCGTGCCGCAGGAGCGCCACACCTTCCCGACAGCCCCGAAACAAAAGTCCTCCACCATCCAGCTTCCTTTTCATTCAAAAAAACAATTCATAAAATGAATCAATAGTAACTATCTGAAACAAACAGTTGTCACTCAAAAAATAAGTTTTTATAATAAATATATACAGGATGGAGCCTCAGTACCCCGGCTTTCATCCAAAAAGGAGGTTCATCATATGGATTTCGAAAAAATTTATATCAATGGAGAATGGATTCCCGGCGCTTCGGGAAAATTCATCGAAGTGGAAAATCCGGCCACCCGCGAAATTTTCGCCCGGGTGCCCGCCGGAAATGAGGTGGACGTGGACAAGGCAGCCAGAGCGGCTCACGCAGCCCTTCCTGCCTGGGCAGCGCTGCCCCTTTCTTCCCGGATCGAGCTCATGGAAAAATGGCTTGAAATTTTCAGGTCCCAGGAAGAGGAACTCATCGATGTGACCATCAAGGAGCTGGGCTCTCCCTGGGCTTTCACAAAGTCTTCCCAGGTGGAATACCAGTACGTCCGCACCCGTTCCTATATCGATCTTGCGCCCACCGTGCCCATGATTGAAAAAATGGCCGCATCCACCACTTATCGTGAACCAGTAGGCGTCATCGGCTGCATTACCCCCTGGAACTATCCGCTGGGCCAGGTCATCCAGAAAATCGTCCCCGCCCTTCTCATGGGAAATACGGTCATCCTGAAGCCTTCCCAGCACACGCCTCTTTCTTCCTACTGGCTGGCTGATGCTTTTGAAAAGGCAGGTTTCCCGAAAGGCGTATTCAACCTCATCCCGGGAAGAGGCGGCGAAGTGGGCAATGCCCTTTCCACCCATCCCCTGGTGGATATGATTTCCTTTACCGGTTCCACCGCAGGCGGTGTGAAAGTAGGAAAGAGCGCCCTGGATTCCGTGAAACACATCAGCCTGGAACTGGGCGGCAAATCGCCTTACGTCATCCTGCCCCTCCCGGGCCATGACTACTCTGTGCCGATTCACCTCTGCTTCAATTCCATTTTCCTCAATTCCGGGCAGACCTGCACCGCTTTCTCCCGTCTGCTGATTCCGGAAAGTGAAAAGGAAACCATCGAAAAGCAGCTGGTGGAAATAGCCAGAGAATATACCGTGGGCGACCCCACTGACCACAATGTAAAGCTGGGACCGGTTTCCTCCATGGCCCAGTACACAAAGATTTCTGATTATATTCAGAAAGGCATCGATGAAGGAGCCAAACTTCTCATCGGCGGCCTTCCGCCGGCTCCGGATCATGGGTACTACATCTATCCCACCATTTTTACCAATGTGGACAATTCCATGACCATCGCCCAGGATGAAATATTCGGACCGGTCCTCTGTGTCATTACTTATAAAGACGAAGAAGAAGCCCTTAAGATTGCCAATGACGTCCGTTACGGCCTGAACGCAGGAGTCTATGGACCGAAAGAAAAAGCCATTCAGCTGGCTCACGGCATCCAGGCAGGCAACGTTTATATCAATTCCAGCCCCAGAGATACGGCAGCTCCCTTTGGCGGCTATAAAGAAAGCGGCCTCGGCCGTGAAGGCGGAGTCTACGGAATGATCGAATTCACCCAGCAGAAAGCGCTTTTCGATACGGGGGATTGAGTATCATTTTACTCTGAACGATTTGGTTCATTTTTCTGTACCGTTCTTCGTTGTTCGTTATTCGTTGTTCGTGAAGATGGGCGCCGCAGGAAATTTGGAAGCGGCGCCCCTTTTATATATTTTATTTTTATTTCTATCAATCAGGAACATGATTTTGAAAAATGAAAAACAGCAGTGAAGGAATATTTTCTTTACTGCTGTTTTCTTTTTCGAAATGAATCGTTTTCTATTATCGCGCTTCTCCACCACGGACCACGATTTAACATTTCATCTATATTCGCATCCCACCACATGGTCGTTAATGACTCCAATTCCCTGGAGATAAGAATAGATAATCGTAGGTCCCACGAATTTGAAGCCCCTTTTCTTTAAATCTTTGCTGACTTTTTCCGAAAGTTCATCCTGAGCGGGCATGTCTTCTGCCCTTTCCAGGTGGTGGTCAATGATTTTTCCTTCGGTGAAGTGCCAGATGTAGGCGTCGAAGGAGCCCCATTCTTTCTGCACTGCCAGAAAGGCCTTTGCATTGGTGACGGCGGAAGAAATTTTATTTTTATTCCGGATGATTCCGGGATTATTCCGGAGTTCTTCCAGCTTTTCCTCACTATAGGCGGCCACTTTCACCGGGTCGAACTGATCGAAGGCTTTCCTGTAGGCTTCTTCCTTCATAAGGATGGTGGCCCAGGAGAGGCCTGCCTGGGCTCCCTCTAACATAAGCATGGCAAAAAGCTCCTGATCCTCGTGAACCGGTTTGCCCCAGCGGGTATCGTGATACGTTTTATATTTTTCTGCCAGTTCCGGCCGCATGGCGTCAAACCGCCAGTCGCATCGTCTGATTTCTTTCATAGGTCCTCACAAATCCCAGAGGACTTTCCCCGTTTCGATATCATAGAGAGCCCCTTGTACCATTGCATCTTTAAAAGCAGGATTTCCGTCGTGGACGAAAGTTTCTCTGATTTCTTTCACTCCTGCCTGTACGTTCAGGACACTCGCCTTCCTCTCATCTTTTTCGTTTCCTATGGCTTTCCTGATTTCATCCGTAATGAATCCCGTGTATCCATGAGCGCCGCCTGCCACGGCTGCCCCCACGGCCCCGCAGTGGGTATGGCCCAGAAGGACCACGAGCTTCGTGTGGAGATGGTCCACCGCATATTCGATGGAACCAAGCTGGTGGTCATCGAGCACGTTTCCCGCCACCCGGATCACGAAAAGTTCGCCAAGGCCTGCCGAAAAGATGACTTCCGGAATGACCCTGGAATCGGAGCAGGCGATCACGACCGCATAAGGCTTTTGGCCATTTTCCGTCAGTTCTTTTCTCATTTCTTTGGAAATATTTCCGCGGAAAATCTTTCCGCCGGTATAGATTTCATTGCCTTCTTTCAGATAGTTCAGCGCCGTTTCTGCGTTCATAGGTCCTCCTCAAATGATCTGGAACAGGAAGAATTTCAGGTAATACGTCTCCGGTACGGTCAGAAGGATGGGATGGTCCGGCGCCTGCTGACGGCATTCGATCTGACGCAGCGTCACCCCCGCATCATGGGCCGCTTCTTTCAGCATCTGCAGGAAAAGTTCTTCTTTCATGAAATGGGAGCAGGAGCAGGTGGCCAGGTACCCTCCCCGGGGGAGGATCTTCATGGCTCTATAATTGATTTCCTTGTATCCCTTGAAAGCGGAGTGAACGGTCTCACTGGATTTCGTAAAAGCAGGCGGGTCGAGGATGATATAGTCGAATTCATGGCTCTTCGTCCTGTCCAGATTGGTGAGGTAGTCAAAAACGTCCGCTTTCACTGCCCTGATGGAAAGGCCGTTGATTTCTCCGTTATGGGCAGCCATGTCCACTGCTTCCTGTGAAATATCGAGAGCTGTCACGGAAGATGCGCCTCCTCTGGCTGCGTTCAGCGCAAAAGCGCCGGTATGGGTGAAGCAGTCCAGCACATGCCTCCCTTTTGCAATCTGCGCCGCTGCCAGGCGGTTGTATTTCTGGTCCAGGAAAAAGCCTGTCTTCTGACCGTTTTCCACATCCACCGTATAACGGATCCCATTTTCCACGATATCCACTAAAGTCTTTTCTGCAGAGGGGTCCAAGAGGGACGACTGATAGAAGCCTTTGTACTGCTCCATGCCTTCCAGTTCCCTGATTTTCACGTCATTTCTTTCATACACGCAGGAAACGGGAAGATTCCTTTCCCGCAGCACTTCGATGAGTCCGTCCAGGAATTCCTTCTTATGCTTTTCCATACCCAGAGAAAGCACCTGCACCGAAAGGACATCCCCGAAGCGGTCTACGGTCAGTCCCGGCAGCTGGTCTGCTTCGCCAAAGACAAGGCGCATGCAGTCATAATCTTCTTTCCGCATCACCTGGAGACGGTAATCCACCGCATAGGCGGCCCGCCGCTTCCAGAAAGCTGCATCGAAATGATCGTTTGCATTGGTGGAGAAAAGACGCACCGTTATTTTCGACCGGGGATTAAAGAAACCAAAGCCCAGGAATTTTCCTTTGGTGGAAAGCACTCTGACTATATTTCCCGGGATTATCCCTTCTTCTATTTCTTTGATTCCCCCGTCAAAAATCCAGGGATGGCCGCCCTTCACGGCAAGCTCTGCCTGCTTTTTGATGATGACTGATTTCATTTCCATAATGGTCTCCTTCATAACGAATACTCTGCCTTTATTTTACCATATGGGGAAATACAGACGTTGGCAGTTGGTGGTTAGCAGTTTTTAGTAAAGGACCAATCGTTGTAACGCCATCTTACCAGGAGAACATGAGCCGGAAGTAAACCGTCTCCCTTTCTGGTTAAGTTCAAAGAATTCCATTATAATAAAGAAAATGAAAGGAGTCTTCTATGAATCTACTGAAAAAAATCATCCTCATCCTTGTGATCATCGCCGCGGCTGCCGGCGGCTGGTATGAATTTTACTGGCGCGCCTCCCCTGCCTATGCAGCCGGAGAAATCCAGCAGGCCTTCCAGCATAAAGACCTGCAGAAATTCAAAGAGCGGGTGGATATGGACAAAGTCTATTCCTATGCCGTAGACGATACGGCGGCCTATATGAAAGAAGACGGAAGAAGCGAATACAAACTGGCCGCTTCCCTCCTCAAAATGCTGAAGAAACAGGCAGTGGAAGGACTTATAAAGGAAACGGAAAGGCGTTTTACGGAAGAAGGAGAAAAAAATCCTTCCGGCAAACCGGCCCAGATTGTGTACACAGCCCTGGGATCCGCTGCCATTTCCCTCACAGATATTGTGGACGTAAAGGAAGAAAACGGAAAAGCTTTCGTGAATGTGAAACTCCATGATAAAAAACTGGACAAAGACTTCACCTGGCGGGTGCAGCTCGAAAAAGACGTGAACGGCACCTGGACCGCAGTACGGGTCGTGAATCTTAAAGAATATCTGGCCGAGCGGAATGTGCTGAAAAAGTGAGAAGTGGTAAGTGGTAAGTGAAGGATTGGCCGACAAACCGGCCAATTTTTATATGGGGCCTTTGGCTCCTGTCAGAGCGCAGCCAAGGTAAAATCATATAAAAAAGCGGCGCTTCCAATATATGATGCGCCGCACATTCACTTACCACTTATCACTTGCCGGTTGCCACTTATCACTTGTCTTTTAAATATTCCTGAAGCACCACTGCCTGGTTGTGTTCCGTATCCTTTGCCCCGAAAAGCAGGGTCACAGGACCTTCTTTCAGCTTTTCCTGCACCAGATCGATGAAATGGGCCGTTTCTTCATTGGCGGAAAGTTCAGCCAGGTATTTTTCCCTGAATTCGTCATATTTCTCCGGTTCATGGTTGAACCATTTGCGAAGCTCCGGGGAGGGAGCGATATTTTTCTCCCAGACTCCCAGCTCCGCTTTCACTTTGGAAATACCCCGCGGCCAGAGGCGGTCCGTCAAAATGCGGAAACCGTCGCTTTCTTCCGGCGCTTCATAGACTCTTTTGATTCTGACGTCCATCGATAAGACCTTCTTTCTATTTCTATTGTAACACGAAGGATAAAAGAATATGGAATATTTCATATTTCCTAATCAGCTGCCTTTCTGAATCCCCCTCTCCCTCATAGATTTTCGATGAAAATACAATGAGCTAAATTTTCCCAATAGGGTAGAGTTATTAGCCCTCCCATTGCACCGTACGTACGGTCCTCGTATACGGCGCTACATTGTTACATCTATTCCTTAAGCTCAGATAGTACTTCAATGGATTGACCAATCCCGGTCTG
>Ga0256406_1007679_pt1 | contig 10104 bp, 8 predicted proteins | sample RumenRJG_03DNA_FD_185986 | JGI IMG/M metagenome (GOLD analysis project Ga0256406, IMG submission 185986) | Bovine rumen microbial communities from Lethbridge, Alberta, Canada - RJG_03 | ecosystem: Host-associated > Mammals > Digestive system > Stomach > Rumen | place: Canada: Alberta | collected...
GGAGGCGCTGCACTATGCGGACAGAACCTACCGGATCGCCGATGGTCAGCTCGTTTTGCAGCAGGAGGATCTGCCGGAACCGAAGGAGGTCTGCAGATGAGAGCATTGCTTGGTGTAGCCTGTGCCAACCTTCGCAGAAACAAAGGAAAATATTTCGGCATCAGTCTGATGTTCGTTCTCGTCGGGATCATCGTGGTTTCCTGCTTCAGTTTCCGGACAATAGCGGTGCATTCCCGTATGGAACTTCTTCGCCAGAATACGATCAATTCTCAGTTGAAGGTTGTGACAAAAGATGATCAGAATCCTTACTTCAATGAAGATGGATGGGTCAGAAAGCTGGAAAATACCGCAGGCATTCAGCATGCCGTGGCTCGGGTCGGCAGCGTTGTCCGCGACGAAAAGAACCGCGAGGACATTCAACTGATCGGTGCGGATCTGCAACTTCAAAACCAGGCCTACGCTTTTGATTTCGCCTCCAAGGATGATGCGGCGCTGACCGCTTCCGACAGCCTGCTTATTACACAGAGCTATGCGGATAAGCACCGGCTTTCTTTAGGAAGCCGTGTGACATTGTCTTTCGGCATGCAGAGAAAGCGCTTCAAAGTGCGGGGTATCTTAAAGAATAACCTGAATTTCATGGCGAAGACGGACATGTGTGCGCAGAAAGCCGCCGTGCAGAGTCTGGTCGGAGAAAAAGGGAAGATCTACTCAGTTGGTATCTCCATCAAGAAATTGAATCAGATCGATGTCGTCGCCGCTGCTGTCCGTAGGCTGCTTCCGAAAAAGCTGGAGGTGCAGACCACATATGATCTTTCGCAGTATGAAAACACCATCGAAATGGTGGACATCAGCTTCCGTCTTCTTGCGGCGATCGGCATTCTTCTGGCGATGTTTCTCTGTTATTCGCTGTATCGAGAGATGATTTATGAGCGGATGAATCAGATGGGCGGACTGAAGTGCCTTGGTGTGTCACAGCATGAGCTTGATCTGATGTATCTTATCGAGTATCTGGAATTCTCGGTTCCCTCAGCTGCGGTCGGCATTCTTCTATCAAAGCCGCTGCTGCAAAAGCTGATGATGACGATGAATGGCTATTCGATTGCGGTTTCACCAGCCTTTCTGATGAAGGGCTGTCTGGAGGTACTGCTGTTTCTGGCTGTCAATCCGCTTATTATCCTGTGGATGCTGCATCGACAGGTGCGCGGAAAAACGGTCGGGCTTCTAAAGGGCGCCGATCCTGCGTGGAAAGATATGCGTGAGACGCTGCGGCGTCTGACTGTTCCTTTCATCCTCTGTCTGCTTGTCGGCGGGGCAGCCGTTTTCTGCTGGCTGCATGGCCGGCGCACCAGCATGCTTGTTATCGCCCTTCTGGCAGGAAGCCTGCTGGTGCTGGGAGCTTTTGAGCTGGTGCTGCCGCTGATGCCGGCCGGTTTGCAGAGACTCTTTGAGGCTGTTCGGGGTCGGAGCAGCGCTGTTCTGTCCATTGTTTCGGCGGAGATGCGGACGACAGCGCGGAACGGGATCATCATTCTGCTCTGTGTCGCGCTCTGCACATCGTGTGTGACGGTGGGGCATCTGATTGAAAAAAGCATTGGCTCGGTGTATTCAAATACTGATTTGGTATTGACAGACAGCGATTCCTCGAATGCGGATAAAATCTTGCACCGTGTGAAGGAAACCGGCATAGCCGATGCCATCGTAAGAACGGATCGGCGGCAGGTTGTGATCCGGGGAAGCAGCGCCGTTATGGTCGGTGTCGATCAGGGGAAGTATGCGTCGATCGCCTTTGAAGAACCGGCGGATGCTGTCTCTGTAAAGACGCTGTTCGGCCGGCTGCAGAAGAAAAAATCGGTGATCATCTCCAATGTGACTGCCCATCGGCTGCATGCAGAACGCGGCAGCCGCATAACGATTCGTGTCAATGGAAAAGAGCGTCAATACAAAGTCGTCGGCATTGTGCGGACGTTTGAAAACATGGGGCAGGTCTGCTTTGTATCGAACAGAGAATTTCGAAAAACAGGTGAACCGGACCGGCAGGTTTTCCTGATTTCTTCCAAGGACAAGAGCCGCTCGGCACAGAATAAGAAAGTGCTGTTAAAGAGGCTGAAGAGTATAACAGGCTGTGACGTATCCACGACGGCTGAGCTCAGCGCGGCGACAGATGCATCGAATAAATTCCTGTTCGATATCATTTACGCTATGATCGGCTTGATCTGTGTTGTGGCAGCTTCCGGCCTGCTCTGCAATCTGATCCTTGCAATTATAAAGCGAAACAGACGCTATGCCGTAATGCGCGTGCTGGGCACGGAAAAACGGCGGCTGAGGCAATCGCTTGTGCTGGAAGCACTGATCTTCGCAGTGTCCGGAAGTCTGCTGGGGGGTGTGTACGGCAATGTTCTCAGCTGGGTGCTGGTGCAGATTCTCAATAACTATATCGGCGGAACGGCGGCTTTTCAGCCGACGGCTTCGTGGCCGATCTATGCAGCTGTAACGGCACTCTGTCTGCTCTGCTACCTGCTGAACGGACGGCGTGCGCTTAAAGTCAGCGAAGTCGGCGTACTTAGAGGTGATGAATGATGGATACTATTCTTGAGGCAAGAGGACTCGTCAAGTCATATCAGACAGATCGGAAAAAGCGGCTTGTGATCCGCGGCATTGATCTTTCGCTGGAACGAGGAAGCTTTTCCGCCATTGTCGGGAAATCCGGCTCCGGCAAAAGCACGTTGCTCTATCTTCTGAGCGGACTGGAACATCCGGATGAAGGCTTGGTCAAGCTGGACGGCACCGAGATCCAAAATCTGAATGATGCTGCCATGAGCAGGCTTAGGCGCAGGAAGACGGGATTCATCTTCCAGTCGTTCAATTTGATTTCCAGCATGACGGTCCGGCGCAATATCGGGTTTCCTCTGGAGCTTGGGAAAATGAAGAGAAAAGAGGAAAATGAGATCATCCAGGAGCTGGCTGAACGGCTTCAGATTGAGAAGCTGCTTGATGCGTACCCCTATCAGCTTTCAGGAGGCGAGCAGCAGCGCGTCGCGATCGCACGAGCAGCAGCCATCCGTCCGGCGCTGATCTTTGCGGATGAGCCGACCGGAAACCTTGATTCGGCCACCGGCGCTGCCGTTGTCAGCCTGCTCCGCTCGATCTGCCGGGACTATGGCACGACCATTCTGATGGTAACTCATGACCGCGATCTTGCGGCATCGTGCGAGCGGCAGATCGTTATCGCAGACGGCCGGGTTGCAGCGCCGGTACATGATGCCGGCGTATGTTAAGAAGGAGGTTTTGATCGGTTATGGTAGATTGTCATTCTGACGAAGCGCGTCTTCAATTGATGCACGCGCTGATCGACGAGCATCTGGCCTGCTTCAACCGGGAAAATCCGGCGCTTGATTTTAAGATTATGACGCCGGAAACAGATGCTGGTGATTATCGCCGCAGCCTGCTTTCTGAAGAGCAGTGCGTCGGATTCGGCTGCTGGGAAAAGGCGCAGGCGGAATTGCTGGGATTCGGAACGCTTATTTATCTGGATCAGGAGAGTCTGGCACAGTTCCGCTTTCTTCAGCTGAACGAAGCGGGCGATGCATTCGTTTCGGTGCCTGCACTGCAGGTGGTTGAGGCGCCGTGCCTGACACTGGGATACGCAGAGCATAGGACGCAGGATCGCGGACTGCGGTTCAAAATATCCAAATGGTATATGGGTCTTGTCCGAGAATGCCTCCGGGAACTCGGCATCGGATGCTATCTTGAGGTTACCGGCGTTGCCGAGCCCGGTGAAAGCGGCGCTGCCGAAGCTGAACCTTCTGCCGCAGGCAAAGTCAATCCGGGCAGCCGTCAGGTTGTGTCGCTCGCAAAGTTTCTGCGGATGAAGAGGATTGAAAATACGTTTGAATTTCACACACTCGGCCCGGTCTATGTTACAGATCCCGCATGAAGGCGGTTTGATCTGCTCGTTTACTCCTGCGCCTGCTGTTCTTTGTAGTCCGCGATCTTGCGGCGGTATTCGGTGATGCTCATCCCCTCCACTTCCTTAAAGAGCTTGGAGAGTGAGCTGGCCGAAGAAAGACCGATTTCTTCAGCGATCTGCTCCAGGGAATAGTCGGTGTCGATCAGGTAGTTTTTCGCATAGTTGAGCCGGTACAGCGTAAGCGTTTTGCTCAGGCTGCTGCCAAAGTAATCTTTAAATACCCGCGTGACATGGCGGGGCGTGATATGGAAGTAATCGGCCACGTCCTGAATGGAGATAGCATTGTAATAGTTGGCGTGAAGGTACTTGGTGATGGCGATGGGCAGGTTGTTCCAGCGCAGGTTCTTGTCCTGGGAGGGCTTGCTGAGGAAGTTGCGCATGGTCAGGATGATGAAGTTTGTATAATGCGAGCGCGCGATGAACTCCCAGCCAAACTCTTTGGCAAGGACTTCCGTCTGCAGTTTCTCAATGCATCCGCCGGTGTTGAACCGGTCACGGGTAAGCGCATAGGGACGATCCTGCATGAACTCCTCAAATTCGCTGAGCAGACGGTCTTCCGATTCGGTGGCCGGGTCGCTGGAAGAGCCGGCTGCAGCGCTGTTCTTAATGTCGAAAACCATGACAAAGTATCGCTTGGGAATCTGAGGCGTGTAGAGGCTGCAGTGCTTTGTTCCTTTGTTGAGGAGCAGAAGATCCCCTGTGTTGAGAGTGATCCGCTGGTCGTCAAGATCATAGAGCACCGGACCCTGCTCAATATAGTAAATTTCGTAAAATTTGGTATGGTAGTGAGGAAATTCCAGGGCACTGTTATCCAGCCGGTCCACATAGTTGATGACGAAACTATGGTGTCCCAGATTGATTTGCTCTGTATATGGATGGCACAGCAGGCCGGTGGGCTGATGATATTCCATGGAATCCCCTCCTAAGAGTTGTTTGAAAACTGTCACGCCGCAAAGCAGCGGTGATTTTCCTGTTGTTGATACGCTGTGCACCGGATCAGGCACTGAACCAGATTGTCAGACGGATCTGATCCGGACTCTGAACCGAATAATCGAATAGATATATTACGAACAATATTATTATATCATGTTGTGCAAGGCCAAGGCAAAGGACGTGAAATTACATTTTCTGCACATCAATCCGCCTATAGGCACGCACAAAGGCACGCTTTTATAGAAACACCCTAGAAAAACTGAATCAATGCGGGCGCAGCCGCTCCGCCTGCAGATACATACACGGGAACTCGGAAAACGGAAGGGATAATGGCAGGAAAAATGTATAAAAAGGACATGATTACCAAACTTCATGTCCGCAAAGACAGAAAATATAAAGATGTGTCCTTTTCAGTCATAGATGATTTTCGTATATTGAAGTACTATGCAAGTGTCAGAAAATGACGGTATTATTATTTAACGTTTTTTGGAGGTGTATTATGAATAGTGATCCGCGTAATCCGGTTACTTGGGTAAAGACAAGTGATCAGTACGGGTATTACAAGATCCAGCCCAGAGAGCAGTGGGGATACTCATCCATTGACTTTGCAATGAACCTGGTATTCCAGTGCATCGCTCTCTACATCAGTTATTTCTACACAGATATTTTCGGTCTGAAACCGGGCCATGTTGCCATTCTGTTCCTGGTATCCAGGTTCTGGGATGCTGTCAATGACCCGATGATGGGAACGATCATCGAGAGAGTTTCCCCCAAGCGCGGCAAATACTGGCCCTATATCATGTGGGGATCCATTCCTTTCGGTGTCGTTGCTGTTCTGACCTATTCTACGCCCCACTTCTCCTATGGATGGAAGCTGGCATGGGCAGCGATTACCTACAACCTTTTGAACATGCTGTATACATTCATCATCCAGCCCTACATTTCTGCGGCTACGCTGATGACGAATGACCAGAACGAAAGAACCAAGGTGCAGACCACGAGAATGACGCTGGCACAGTGCGGCGGCGTACTCTGTGCTATCATGCTTCCCAACCTTTCCGGTGTGATAGCAAAGCACACATCCATCCAGACCGGCTACATGCTGACAACGCTGATCATGGCGATCATCATGGTGGTTATCCTCATGTGGGGATCCCATCAGATTATTGAAAAAGTACCGCCCCAGCCGGTTGATCCCAACGACAAACCCAATGCGAAAGACGTTTTCAAAGTCTGGTTTGGTATCGGACCTGTCTTTGTAACATTCGTGCTGTTCCTTGGTGTTTATTCTCTGAGTCAGCTGCAGTCCACCATGGGTGCATACTATATCGTTTACTATGCTGACCATCCGGCACTGCTTTCATGGTTCTCCATGATGATGATGCTGCCGTCTGTATTCGGTGTCCCCTGTGTCCCCTTCCTCATGAAGAGGTTCAAGAAAAAGGGTACCGTTATGTTCGGCCTTTCCTGCGCCGCCATCGGTGCATTCCTTCTGTTCCTGATGCCGCGTACTGCTATTGTGGGCATGTTCGTTTCCAGAGCAATCACCGCGTATGGATATGGTGTTCTGATGGGTTCCCTGTGGTCCGTTATCACTGACCCTGTGGAGTATGCAGACTGGAAAACAGGCAAGAGATATACAGCTATCGTTATGACCGTTACCGGCCTTGGCATCAAGTTCGGTATGATCGTCGGCGGATCGGTTCCGAATGCTGTACTGCAGAAGGTCGGCTATGTTGCCAATCAGGTGCAGACTGCAGAAGCACTGTCTGCTATCAGAAACCTGACTACCTTGCTGCCCCTGGCTGTCGTTCTGGTTACCATGGTCGTTTACGGATGCTTCTATCATCTGAACGAGGAAAAGGTACAGCAGATGCAGAAAGAGATTGCAGAAAGAAATGCAAAGCGCGGAGCTGAGGCTGAAAACAAATAAACTAAGGAGGGAATTTGTTATGGCTACGATTGACATGAATAGAGTCAAAGAATTGGATGACAAGTGTCTGAAGATCAGAAAAGACCTGTTGAACTTCATCTACAGGATCGGCATGGGTCATCTGGGCGGTGAACTTTCCATTGTGGAGATGGCAGTTGCTCTCTACTACGAGTACATGAACTGGGATCCCAAGGATGTGAAGAATCCGGATAGAGACAGGTTCCTTCTGAGCAAAGGCCACTGCTCTGAGACGCTGTATACCATTTTCCAGGATATGGGCAACTATACCATGGATTATATGGTGGAGCACTTTGAGACTCTGGATACCGCAAAATTCGGTATGCACTCCAACAGAAAATATGTTCCGGAAATCGAGATTTCCGCAGGTTCCCTGGGACATGGTCTGCCGATTGCAGTCGGCTATGCTCTGGGTGCAAGATACCAGAAGAAGAACTACCGCGTCATCGTCATGGTGGGTGACGGTGAATTCCAGGAAGGAACCAACTGGGAAGCACTCATGGCCGGCGGTCACTATCAGCTGAACAACCTGGTCTGCATTCTGGACAAGAACAAGGTACAGATGACAGGCCACACAAGAGACGTCATGAACATCGATCCTGTGAAGGACAAGGTGGAAGCTTTCGGATGGAACGTGATTGAAGTGGAAGACGGCAATGATGTAAAGCAGTGTCTGGAAGCCCTCAACAAGATCCCCGAGAGAGATTATGCCAAGAGAAGCAAGCCGACATTTATCATCAACAATACCGTCAAGGGTAAAGGCGTTGATTTCATGGAAGACAACTACAAGTGGCATGGCGGCGGCATCGCCAAAGAACAGTTGGATGAGGCCCTTGCTGACGTAGAAAAGAATAGGATGGTGAGATAAATGGCAGTACAGACAACGTACGATTTTGATATGATGTTATCCAGTGCCAGAGAAGCCTACGGCGAAGAGCTTCTGGCTATGGCGCAGGAGGGTGAAGAATTCGTGTTCTGCTATTCCGATAACGTGGCAGAATCCACCAAAGCCGGTCAGATGATCAAGCAGTTCCCCGACAGATGCTTCAACTTCGGCATCGCAGAGCCGGATGAAGTCGGCGCCAGTGCCGGTCTTGCTCTTTCCGGACTGACAGTGTTCTCGCAGGTGTTCGGTCCCTTCCTTCCCCTGCGCGCTGCGGATCAGATCCACACAGATATCGCTTACAACGATGTCAAAGTCAGACTGATCGGAACCCACTCCGGCGTAACTGCTGCAGGCGGTCCGACCCACAATGACATCGCCGATCTGGCATTGTACAGAGCGATTCCTAATCTGACTGTATGTGTTCCTGCCGATGCGGGACAGTGCAAGAAGATCATCCGTGCTTCTATGGACTATGAAGGTCCGATGATCATTCGTATCGACCGTGCGGGTTCCCCCAATGTATACGCGGACGACAACTATGAGTATGAGATCGGTAAGGCCATCGAAACCATCGCAGGTGACGATGTGACCATTATCTCCACCGGTTCCAATATCTACGAATGCATGATGGCGAGCAAGAAGCTGGCAGAAGAAGGTATCAGTGCCGGCGTTATCGATATGCACACCATTAAGCCGCTGGATACGGATGCCATTATCAAGTATGCGAACAAGACCGGCAATGTGGTAACCGTAGAGGATCACTCCATTAACGGCGGTCTGGGCGGTGCTGTTGCCGAAACACTGTGCGAAGCCGGATTCGGTGGCAAATTCAAGAGAATCGGCATGCCGGATGTGTTCTCCGTTCTGGGATCGCCGGACGATATTTATCACTTCTACGGTATGGACAGAGACGGCATCTACAAGACCATTAAGGAAATGCTGTAAGAGCAGGGAGGATAAAAATGGCTGAGAACAAATATGGAAACTTTTCACTTGATTATTTCAGTCTGGAAGGCAAAGTAGCCATTATCACCGGTGCCAACCAGGGCCTTGGCGAAGCGTATGCAGTAGCGTATGCCAAGGCAGGGGCGGATCTTTACATCCCCCACTTTACAGAAGACATTGATGAAGTGAAGGAACTGGTCGAGGCCGAAGGACGCAAGGTGAAGTTCATTCGCGGCGACCTGACGGATAAAGAGTATATCCAGAAGGTTGTTGACGGCTGCATGGAGGAGTACGGCAAGATTGATATTCTGATCAACAATGCCGGTGCGTCCGCTTTCGCTCCTTTCCTGGAGTATCCTGACAAGTACTGGGATATGTGCATCAACCTGGATTTGAATGCGGTATATCACCTGTCTCATGCGGTAGGCAAGGTCATGGCAAAGCAGGGCTACGGTAAGATTATCAATGTCGGTTCGGCGCTGTCCTACACGGCGGATAAGAACTGCCCGCCCTACACCGTGTCCAAGACCGGCATCATCGGCATGACGAGAGTTTTCGCCAACGAGCTGGGACAGTACAACATTCAGACCAATGCCATCTGTCCCGGATTCCTGGCAACCGATGTCAATGCAGAGCTGAGAAAGGATCCCAAGTTCACTGAGAAGATCACGAACAGAATTGCAGCCGGCCGCTGGGGAAAGATGGAAGACCTGATGGGCACCGTTGTATTCCTGGGCAGTAAAGCATCTGATTATGTCAATGGATGGCACATCAGTGTAGACGGCGGATTTACTACCGTTCTTTAATCACAAGGAGGTAACAGCTATGAAAACTTTATGTGGTGTATATGTTGGCGATATGAAGGATCCCAACCCGGAAACCAGAGGCAAGGTTGACCTGGTGGACATTCCCGAACCGGAAATGGGACCGCAGGATGTCAGAATCAAGGTGGCATACTGCGCGATCTGCGGATCCGATCCCCACGTGGTAGGCGGCTGCTTCGGCGAAGCACCGGGATCCACGGACCCGATTCCCCTCGGTCATGAAATTTCCGGAGTGATCACCGAACTGGGACCGGAAGCCAACCACAAAGGCCTGAAGGTCGGCGACAGAGTGGCCGGTAACTTCCTGCGTTTCTGCGGCGGATGCTACTACTGTCAGAACGGTCAGCAGCAGTTCTGCGAAAACGGCAATGACTACAATCGTCCGGGCATGGCACCTGAAATCATCTGGCACGAAGATCAGGTTTACAAGCTGCCTGACTCTGTCAGCCTGAAGGAGGGCTGCCTGCTGGAGCCCATGTCCATCATCATCCGTATGATGGATAAGTCCAACATGAAGGCCGGCATGAGAGTTTGTGTCAGCGGCGGCGGCCCCATCGGTCTGATGGCACTGCAGACGTACAAAATGTTCGGCGCAACC
>Ga0256406_1007680_pt1 | contig 10103 bp, 7 predicted proteins | sample RumenRJG_03DNA_FD_185986 | JGI IMG/M metagenome (GOLD analysis project Ga0256406, IMG submission 185986) | Bovine rumen microbial communities from Lethbridge, Alberta, Canada - RJG_03 | ecosystem: Host-associated > Mammals > Digestive system > Stomach > Rumen | place: Canada: Alberta | collected...
GTACAAAATTAATCAAAACAGATGGAACTCACAATAGCCATATGGAAAGACTGCAAACGCTTGTTAACTGATAATCAACCGATTACTTGCAGGCGTTTGCAACCGTTTGCCGACATTAAAGTTCATGAGGAACTATTTCCCCCTTGTGGACTTTTTAAAGTGGACTCATAGTTCCATATTGCCGTCGAAAAATAAAACAATAAATCAGAAAAAACGTAAATAAGTCTTTGCGGTATCAAAAGATATGTTTAACTTTGCGAACAACCAAACAATCCAATCTGTCAGTCAGACTGTTCTGCGATAAGGACACATGCGCAAAGAACATTTATGTCTTCTCTGCCAGTCCTAAGCAACGGCTTGATATGGATGGAACTCTATATAAATAATCATCTATTCGTTTCTCAAATTGTTATAATGCTTATTAGAAGATTTTACATTTTGGCCAGCCTGACACTGCTTCCAACCATGGCTTATGCACAGGGCATGATCAGGTACAGCTATGATTCTGCGGGCAATCGCATTAAGCGAGAAGCGGTCCAGCCTGTCAAAAAAACTATGACGGGGCATAACTCTCATACCACGGTGGGGCCGTTGTCCTCATCTGTGCCCAGTGTCTTTTCTATAACTGTACACCCCAATCCTACAGAAGGACTCTTGCGAATAAGCATCCCCGGGCTAAAGGATACAGACAAGTGCACCTTGGAGATATATGCAGCTCAAGGTGAACAGATCTTTAAGGAAAATGTTACGTCTAATGTTGTCCGCATAGACATTAGTAATCATCCACCTGGCATCTATCTACTCAAGATAACTGTCAACAACAACTCCACGACATGGAAAGTCATAAAGAAATGATAAGCGTCTGTACCCGTCGGCTAGCCCTATACGTGTTGTCACTGTGTATGTCGGTCAATATCCAGGCAGCCTCCATTTCATCCATACATACCAATAGTAGTGGGGAGCAGAGCGACAGTCTTTCTTTCAGAACTCCTTTCTATAGTTCAGAAACCACTCACAATCCTACGGATGAGGACCTGATAATCCCCGTAGATCCGGCTAAACCGCCAGTGCCAATCGATTCAATTTGGCCTATTGATCCTATTTTACCATATCCCCAGGATCCTGAACAACCGCGAAATCCCTATGACGGATATTCCGTGGGAACACCAAAAGGTTCGCTCTCTGTAAACAAGCTTGGGGCAACGGTCTTCAATCTGCAGATAAAGGTTCCCGACGGTGGGCCGCTGACACCCGTAATAGGCCTGTCCTACAATAGCCAGTCTGCAGGGTATGGGCTTGCCGGATACGGGTTCAATATCACAGGAATATCCGCAATCACGCGAGCTGGACACGATCTGTTTCACGACGGAAGCCGGCAAGGAGTAACCTACGGTTCAAGCGACAATCTGCTCCTTGACGGCAAGTTGCTGATTCTCCAGCCCGGAGGCCAGGGACAGAAAGAGCCCGTCTATACAGTTGAGGGTGACCCATTTACGAAAGTTGTTATGCATGCCGGCGGTAATGACAAAGATGCTCTCATATGGTTTGAGGTGACAACCAATACCGGTATAACCTACCAATACGGCAAAGATGCGAATTCCAGAATAGCCTATAAAAACAGAAATGGCGATTCGCGCATCGCTGCATGGTACGTCAACAGGATGACCGACAGATACTCCAATTACATCACCTATGAGTATTCCGTCAGCAACATGAGCATACGTCCCACTGCCATTACCTATGGCACCAATTCAGTCAAGAGTCGCGGGATAATCAACAAGGTAAGTTTTTCCTATCAGAGCCTCGGGGCTAATGCAAGAACTTTTACCATAGAGGACCAGCAAGGAAAGACAGACATGTGTCTTTCATCCATTCTGACCACAAGCAACAATTCCGTTTACCGCAATTATACATTTACCTATGATAACCATTCTGACCAGTCCGCCAGCAAGTGGACGCGCCTCGTAAAGGTCGAGGAGAAAAACGGAAAAGGGGATAAACTTCCTCCCATTCAATTCACCTGGCAGTATCTGCCTTCCCTTGCGGTGCATTCGTCACAACTGGAAGTATTAACAAAAGACAATAACAGCCTGGTAGACGAGACCAGCAAACTGTTTCTCTCGGCCGACCTCAATGGGGATGGCATCGGTGACATTATAAGAGTATCCAATTCAAAAATCACGACAGCCTTCTGGCCTGGTGGTACTGAATGGCAAGAACAAACGCACGTTTATGTCAGCAGAAGTAAAGTTTCCGACGCCGGTGACGTGACCTTCGAGTCCCCGCTGCTCTATGTGCTGCCCAGTAGTGTATCTATGGATATCATCAAATCCATGTTTGGAGGTGCTTCTGTCATGGACTTTGACGGCGACGGCTACAACGACTTGGTGCTCCCATTACAGAATATGGTTAAAGGCCATTGGAACCAGGCTGTTTTCTATGTCATTAAGGGAAGTGATGTTGCGGCCGGCAGGATTGAACGTCCAGATGAGATTGCAGTGAATCTCAAGGCAACAGACAAGGCTCCATTGTTTGCGCCCCTTGACGTTGACGGTGACGGCAAGGATGACATTGTCTGCGTGGAACAGCGTAAGAAAGACGATTACTATCCATGTACCATAGTACAGCGTACTGGTTCGGGCAAGCTGATCCGCACGGAAGTAAAACTTCATCTGCCTGAGGGTGTTAGCAAGGATATAGAGAAGGTTTTTGTCGGTGACTACAACAACGACGGACTCCCAGACTTGATTCTTCTTTACGACGGCGGGTATATGATATACTACAACAGCGGAGGGAATGTACCTTCTTCGATATTTATTGAGACTAACACAAAAAGTGGATCTATTTTTGGGAATTATTGGAGAATGCAGCAGGGCGACTTTGACGGAGACGGCCTTACCGATTTTGTTTATAACAAGTCGGGGGAAACCTGCCTGTGGATTGCGCACAACAATGGCAACGGAACTTTCAGCCTTGTCAAATCTGCGGATATTGGCTTGGGGGATCACGATTCTAAAAAAGACGACGGTCGTTTCGCAATAGTAGCCTACGACATAGATCACGACGGGCGCACCGACGTGATGGTCTGCAAGGCCGGTTACAGGCATCACGGTTTCCCAAAGTTTAGCAATGAGTATACGGACACACAGGTTAGGTGGCTCTACTCCACGGGCACAAGCTTGAACACGGGCTACAGCTACACTAAAAACAGGGAGGATGACGCAACCGAGAATTACATCTTCCTTGGTGATTTCGACGGCGACGGTTATCCGGAACTTGCCAATTATGGCAGCGTGCTGAACGATACAGATGACACTTTCGCTGAGAGAATTAATATCTATAAGTCCGGTTATAACCAGCCACAGGCCGGGAAGATCACAGGCATATCTGATGGTATGGGCAACAAAAGCAACATCCAGTATGCAAGTGCCACGAGCCCAGCGGTCTACAAAAAGAGCATCAAAGGCACATACCCCGTCAACACCTACACGCTGCCGCTGCCTGTTGTGGCAAAGGTGACGCGTGACTTCGGGGCGGCGGGCAGCCAGACGACCAAGTATTTTTATGAAGATCTCAGACTGCACATCGCCGGTAGGGGGATGCTTGGTTTCAACACGATAACCAGCGAGAATGTGACGTTGGGCACAAAGGAAGAGACCAGCATAACCAAATGGGATGAGACCCTATGGATACCTTTGGAGGTGAGGACCTTGAACTCGGTGGGTAACAGCACGGGCTCAGCTGTGTCGACCTATTCCGTGTCGGTGTCTGACAAGAATTATTTTGCATACGTATCCAGGCGTGAAGTAACCGACCTTGATGGAAACACTGCCACTACAATATCTGATTATGATGTGACAAAGGGGGTTATCGTCGAACAGACTACAAAGAACGACGGCGAGGAGATGTACAAGAAGGTTTCCTATTCCGATTATCAGAACAAGGCGGGGGTATGGGTGCCTGAGAAACTGACCATGTCGCAGAAACATGCAGATGACCCTGTAATCCATACTGTCGTTACAACCTACAGCTATGATGACAAGGGCAACGTGAAAACTTCTACCGAGAACAGCGGAACCAATATGGAGCTTAAGACGACTTTAACCTATGACGAATACGGCAATGTCCGTTCATCGGTAACTTCTGGGAGTGGGGTAAAGGCAATAATGAAATACTACGACTATGACTCTTCCGGCCGTTTCGTCAAAAAGAGTTATACCCATCCTGCCTCAGCCGTCAATACTTTTACGTATGACCTATGGGGCAACGTGCTGACGGAGGAAGATGCTACTGAGCCTTCTAATATTCTCAAAACCCAATATACATATGACGGATGGGGAAGGAAACTGACCGCCTTACGGCCGGATGGCACTCAGACGCTTTATCAGACTGGATGGGGAAACAGCAAATACAAGAAATACTACACAAAGGAGTCTACCACGGGCAGGCCTTCCATTACAGTATGGTATGACAAGGGAGGGCGTGAGGTACTGCAGGAAACGTTTGGCACAAAGGGAATGCCAGTTTCCAAAACTACGACCTACAATGACAAGGGGCTGGTTTGCCGCATTAAGAACAAGACGGGAAAACTGACCACCACACAGAACATCACCTATGATGATCGTGGAAGGGTCATCATGGATGTTCTGAGTTCCGGCCAATCCGTTGCCTACTCATACGGCAACCGCTCGGTCACAACAACTACGGCCGGACGTGTTTATACTAGGACTACAGACGCATGGGGAAATGTAATCAGGTCTACTGATCCCGTCAGTGAGGTCGAATACCATTATTCTTCAATAGGCAAGCCGAGCAGAGTAAGCACACAAGGCTCTATTGTCACTATGACCTATGATGTAGCCGGGAATCAGAAGTCGCTGTCCGACCCTGATGCGGGAACTTCAAATTACACGTATGCTGCCGATGGCACATTGCTGTCACAGACAGATGGAAGAGGAGTCAAGACGATCAACAGCTATGATAACCTGGGGCGCTTGGCATCCACCCAAATAGGAAAGAAGACCATTGTTTACACTTATGGCACGACAGGCAATGAGAAGTTGAGGTTGGTGAAACTGGCTGTCGACAACAATACTGTGGAATACGCTTATGACAAATATGGACGTATCGTTACAGAGAAACGCAATGTTGACGGGCGCGGTACCTACAGCTTTGCATATTTCTACAACGACAACAATCAGCTCTCCAAGACGCAATATCCCGGTGGCTTGGATGTGTTGTACCAGTATGATGATTATGGTTTCAAGACGCAGGCCTCCATCGGTGACAGGGTCATCTATAAGGTAGAGGACGCAGACGGACTTTCAAGCAGCGCTTCCTTTATGGGAAAACTCACAGCCACACAGATCCGCGATGCACGGGGATTTGCAAGCAACGTAAGGATAACGCGTGGCGACGAGACTCTTGAGACATTCAACACCGACTATGACGGCGCCACCGGCAACCTGCTGTCGCGCAGGAGGAACAATGGCGCTCTGGAGGAGTTTGGCTATGACAACCTCGACAGGCTTTTGTCAGTGAAAAGCGGAACCGATGAATCCATGAGGGTGAGATATGCGCCAAACGGAAACATTCTCTTCAAGACGGGAGTAGGCAACTTCTATTACGACAAGAACACCCGCCCGCATGCTGTGGCGGAGGTGGAGAACGCAGACGGGAGCATACCCGGTGACGCGCTGAACACCTCCTTCAATGACTTCGGAAAGATCCAGCTGATAGAAGACGTGGGCAAGGGTCTCAGGATGGATTTCGGCTACGGGCCCGACCGGCAGCGCTGGTACTCGGAGCTGTTGAGCAACGGCAAGGTGAGCAGGACAACGGTCTATGCCGGTGAATACGAGAAGACAACCGAGAATGGTATCACGCGCGAGTTCTATTATCTTGACGGCAATACCATCGTGGTCAGGCAGAACGGGATCACGGGGTATTATCTTGCCTTCACGGACAATTTAGGGAGCATTCTCTCCGTTATGGATGAGAACGGACGCAAAGTTTTCGACGCCTCATACGATGCGTGGGGGCGGCAGACGGTGACACTCAACACCATCGGGCTGCACCGCGGCTATACGGGGCACGAGATGCTCAGTGAGTTTGACATCATCAATATGAACGGCCGCTTGTACGACCCCGTGCTTGGCCGCTTCCTCAGCCCCGACAACTACGTGCAGGCGCCCGAGAGCAGCCAGAGCTTCAACCGCTACAGCTACTGCATGAACAATCCGCTGAAGTATGTGGATCCAAGCGGACATTTTGCCTGGTTCATCCCTGTCATAGCAGGTGCTATCGTTGGGGCATACGCAGGTGCTTCCATACAATCTGGAACAGCCGCTTTTTGGAAATGGAAATCCGATGCTTGGAAAGGAGCCATCGCAGGTGGCATCGTCGGCGCTACAGTTGGCTATGGCGTTGCGTCTGCATTGGCATCTTCTGGTGCTGTTTCAGGGCTTACCACCATAGGAGTAGACGGAGAAATCGTTGCCAAGTCTGCAGGCATAACCAGTTCTGTCATGAATAGTGGTAGCATTAACATCGCATTTAATGCTATAACAGGTGGCGGATGGGATGGCGCATGGAAGTCTGGGCTTGTTGGTCTCGCCACTGGCGCCTGGAGCATTACGGGCGGTTTCGGAATGATGAAGGAAGTGGAGGGACAATCCAAATTCTGGCAATTGGCCAACAGGCTTGGCTACCAGATGGCAGGTACTGTAGGGCAGTCTGTTGGAAACAATTGGGCTGCAGGCAAAGGCTTGTTCTCAAAAGTTACATTGGGAGTTGGCCCATTGAACTTGACTCTCGGAAAAGGTCAAAGGTTGCTGCAATGGGAGAACAATCTTGGAAACATTGCGATAAATGCCTTCGGCCTTGTAAATACGATAGCAGGGGGGAAAGTCCGTTTTAATACCGACAATCTCACATTTGAATATAGAGGGGGATTAATGGACATTTTTCAACCCTATCCTGCGTATAGTGCTGGATTTAGTCCCCATACGGTTACAGGGAACAGTGGGCTGTCAAGAGTGTTGCGCCATGAGCTGCATCACCTATGGCATTCTCGGGCGTTGAATGACATGTACTTGTTGAATTATGGCCTTCAAGGGCTGAATGCTTTAATATTAAAAGGAAATTTTGTAGCAGGTAAAAATTATTATGAAGATTTTGTCGATAATTTCGGTTGGTGGAACACAAAGCCTCAGGGGTAATAAACTGAAACATTTTCTGTGTTTTTGTATACTTCCTTGTCTTTTATGCTCTTGTGATATATGGTATAATCTACCTTTCACAGGATATGACGAACGCTTTATCCATTTCAAAACAGATTCTGTCACAACGCGAGTCGCTTGCATTTATTTTCAAGGAAAATATTCTTTGGATTACGATATACAAGGAGGATGTACAGTGACTTTTGACAGTCTTAAATTACAGTCTAATGATGATAATTTGATAGTTTGGAATAAACTGTATAACTATAGCGTACAGACGTTTAAACTACGTAAAGGGGGGGGATTCAAAGTGCGCTTAGGATTTATTCGTAAAGATCCGTCTCTTAGCGTGGTTAATCCCGTGGTATTGAAAATTCCACCATCGTTCATTACGGTTAATGGTCAACGAATAACCAATGACACTTTGCGCGTGGAGTTGAAATATGGCGTAAAACCATATAGATGACTATTGTGGAACGAGTAATGTTTCTTTGCTTAAATAGTAATGACAATAAGGAATTCTCTTGGCTTTCTATAAGTTTAATTTCAAGATAGTTATATATATGAATATAAGTGAAGGGAAATTGTCTTGGTGTGTGTGTTTAGCAGCATGCTCATTATCTTCTTGCATTCCCATAGTGGATTCAAGAACAGCTGCGGCATTCAAAAATTGCACGCCGGATACTTTATATATAGGTGCGTCCCATTATGACAATATTGATAGTATAGACGAACAGGTGTGGCCACATTATAGTATTGCCGCACACAGTGGTGTAGATTCTTCGAATGTTACTTTATGGAAGAAAAACTTTCATAGCGACTGCTTTGTTTATCCAGACTCGATATGTGTAATAGATGGGGACTATTTATTTCATAACACTGTTACATGCTATTTCTTCTTGATAAGATTTAGAGATGCTAAACAAAACACATGGGATGAGATTCGTAATAAAAAAATCTATCGCAAGTGGGTGGTCACAAGAGATAGAAATGGCAAGTTCTGGGCGAATATAAGATAATATAAGTGCTTGGTCCCATGAGAAAGTCCGATTTTGACAGAAAATGCAAGGAACTACAGGCAAATGTAAAGATGCGTCGATTCTTTGAAAAGAAGTTCTGGGAAAGAATGAGTGTGGAAGAAATCTACCCAGACAGCGCAAAGAGAAGATTGTGGTTTACTCCTGTTCATTCTACGACTAACGATTGTTCTTCACAATGAATACGCTCTACTATCTTGACGTCAACACCATCGTGATCAAGCAGAACGGAATCATGCGATGCTACCTTGCCTTCACCGACAATTTGGGCAGCATCCTCTCCGTCAGGGATGAGAACGGAAAGAAGGTGTTCGACGCCTCTTACGACGCGTGGGGGCGGCAGACGGTGACGCTCAACACCATCGGTCTGCACCGCGGCTACACGGGGCACGAGATGCTCAATGAGTTTGACATCATCAACATGAACGGTCGCTTGTACGACCCCGTTCTCGGCCGCTTCCTCAGCCCCGACAACTACATGCAGATGCCTGACAACAGCCAGAACTTCAACCGTTACAGCTATTGTCTGAACAATCCGCTGAAGTATACGGATCCGAGTGGTGAATTCTTTGAACTGATAGCCTTTGCCGCATTTAATATGGCCAGCAGCATGATGCAGGCCTCCTTTGAGGGTAAAAGTGTATGGAAGGCCGGTGCGTTGAGTCTGTTGTCATCCGCTGCGAGCTACGGCATTGGAGAGGCCTTTAAGAATGCGGCTGCTACTTTCGGCAATGAGTTGTTGCGTGCAGGAGCCCATGGACTGGCGAGCGGCGTGGTCTCTGCCTTGGACGGCGGAAACTTTGCCAGTGCCTTCGTCTCGGGTGCCGCGGCCTCAGGCATCGGCTCGTATGCACAAAGCACAAGCATGAACCGGGGGGTTATGGTCATTTCGACAACAGCAATGGGCGGAGCCGTGGCTTGGGCCACTGGAGGTGAGTTCCTGCAGGGAGCGTTGCAGGGGATGAATATAGGGCTTTTCAATCATGCGATGCATGAAGGTGCACAGAGTGGAGATATTACAGGGAATGGCGGTCCTGCTCTTGCAAAGGAACTTCCCGATCATATATTTGAGCTTGTGGATCCTTTGCCTGTTTTAGATGTTGTAGCATCAAGGCATACAGGCATTGGTCTTCTGGATGTCGTTGCGGGTACAAACACAGTATTGAACGGCATAGGTGCTTCGCTGAAAAGCCACGGCGGAAACTCTACTATTGGCAGTAACGGTAAGGTATATTGGCATGGCGGGGGACAGCGTGGGTTCTATGGAAACCAGTATGTGAGTACCACGAGATTGACAAGCGTGGGGAGGACTATCACTAAATACACTGGCCCCATAGGAATAGCCACCTCTATTTATGATATAGGCGACGGTATGTATGTAGATTATCAAACTACAGGCAGTCTAATTGGCTACAAGTCAGTCCGCGCCTCTGCCAGTGTAGCTGGAAGTTGGGTTGGTGGATGGGCTGATTGCAAGCTGGTGGTGGGCTGGGATCTCTTATAGGGGGACCCTTAGGTGCCGTTATTGGCGGAATTATCGGGGCGTTGGCGGTGCCATTGGTGGCAGCGCAGTAAGTGAGTTTGCAGTTAATAAGATGTATGGAATAAAATAAGAAATGGTATGAAAGAAAATTTTGAGTACTTCCTTAATGCTGTGCATTTTATGATATATAAGGACAGGTTTGGTCAAGTTAGAAAAAGCAGAAGATAGTAAATTACCCTTAATTCCGCAACTTAATATTTTAAATATTTTTATAAATTCCTGAGCAACAATAAGTTGCTCAGGATTTTGCCATGTCAAAAATTTCACTTAACTTAGTGGTGAAAATCAAACAGCAAAATTTCA
>Ga0256406_1007681_pt1 | contig 10102 bp, 6 predicted proteins | sample RumenRJG_03DNA_FD_185986 | JGI IMG/M metagenome (GOLD analysis project Ga0256406, IMG submission 185986) | Bovine rumen microbial communities from Lethbridge, Alberta, Canada - RJG_03 | ecosystem: Host-associated > Mammals > Digestive system > Stomach > Rumen | place: Canada: Alberta | collected...
AGGATGAGAGGCCTTACGGTACGGAGAAGGACGGACGGCAGCTCATTGTGCCGATAGAGAAGTATGGGGTAAAGATGATGAGCATAGGCTTCTTTGTCAATCCCGACCGTGCTACTCTGTGGCGTGGCGGTATGGCGACCTCTGCACTGAAGCAGCTTATCGCTGACGTCGACTGGGGTGACCTTGACTTTTTTATCCTTGATACGCCTCCTGGTACGAGTGACATCCATCTCACTCTCCTGCAAACCCTTGCCATTACGGGAGCAGTCATTGTGAGTACACCTCAGCAGGTGGCATTGGCTGATGCCAGAAAAGGAATTGATATGTATCGCAATGATAAGGTTAATGTGCCTATATTGGGCTTGGTTGAGAACATGGCCTGGTTTACTCCTGCTGAGCTTCCAGAGAACAAATACTACATCTTCGGCCGTGATGGAGTGAAGCGATTGGCTGAGGAGATGGGTTGTCCCTTGTTGGCTCAGATTCCCATCGTGCAGGGAATCTGCGAGGGGGGCGACGATGGTAAGCCGGTAGCTCTGCAATCCGACAGCATTATGGGGCGTGCTTTCCTGAATCTTGCTCAGGCAGTAGTCACTGTCACCAACCGGAGAAACAAGGATATGGGTCCTACTAAAATAGTTCAGATAAAGGATTAGAACCTGGTAGAGTGCAACGAAAAAACGGCTTTCACAGGCCTTAGCCAAGCATGTGGCGGGGAATGTGGAAGCCGTTATTGTTTTGCCATTCACGAAGACAGTTGGACTGGATGGCATGTGTTTCCCTCCTTTTACAGCTCATTTGTCGGAATTTTGCTCATTGCCCGCAAAGAAATCGGCTGAATGTTGCAGCATATACAAGCGGTGGAGCGCAAACAGTGCTTACTCATCAGCCTGAGTTGGCTGCGCTGTTTCTTTTGCTTCTCTGCGACTTTCCTTAATCTTTATAGCTTTGGAACGCAACGACATGACTCGTTCAAGAGCATGTTTGCGTGTGCTGTTGATTTGGTATCTGTAGACGAGACACGTAAGGAAGAAGTAAAATACAACCTGAATCCAGAGTGCCTGGTATTCGGTGGAGATGTCAGCTAAGGTACCTCCCATAGAGCTTGTCTGCAAGAAACCGCGTATGCCCCATGTGGACGGGAAGAGGACGGCCACGCCTTGCCAGAATCCCGGAATATTGCTCAAAGGCCATGAGATACCGGTCATGAAGAGCAGGGGAACAGAGGTGAACAGCACTAAAAGAATGACATTCTCGCGGTAGCGCACTAAGCACGACAGCGACATTCCAAAGAAGATGCAGGCCAGGATGTAGGGCACCATGAGCCCGATGAGCGTTTGCGGAGTCACGATGGTGGTGTAATGGAAGAAGCGCGGCACACAGAGTGTGATATAGGCTGCCATTACGATGTAAATCATAAAATAGCAGAGCGACTTTCCCAATACTATTCGGAATATACCGTTATAGTGCTTCGAAATAGGCACAAGGTCTTTGTAGCGGTTGTTCTCTCTTGCTGTGCCAGCGCCAAGGCCTATTCCTAAAAGGAGTGTCTGCTGCAGAATGAGCATGAGTACAGCAGGGATAAGCGCGTTGCCATAGCCACCGGTAGCATTGAAAATCTTTACGTCGTCGTAGTCGAGAGGCTTTGTTGTTATCTCGTCATCGCGGTTAGTCATGTTTCCCGACTGTTCGATTTGTATCCCGGAGTTCATGTCTGCTGCCACAGCCGTTGCGGTCTGATAGATGGCTTTATAAGTGAGCATGAGACTCATGTCACAGTATACACCGACATGACTTTGTTGTTTACGGGCTATATTGGATGCGAAGTCATTCGGAAAATAGAGTACTCCACGAACCTTCTGCTTGCCTACGAGGTCGCGTGCCTCCTGAAGGTTATTGCAATATACGGCTACTTTCGTGTCAGGACTGCCGTCGAACATACGAATGAAGGTTCGGCTGAGCTGACTGTGAGAGTTGTCGACAATAGCCACGGGAACGTCCCTCACAACCTCGTTATTGTAAATCCACGAGTAGAGCAAGGGATAGAAAATGGGCACGAGGATGAAGAAGATGAGCACACCTTCGTCGGTGATGACAGAGCGCATCTCTTTGGCCCAGATGTAGCACATGTCAACCAGTCCCTCCTTGATACTGCTGCCGAGTCCTTGCTTCTGCTCGGTAGAGGGCCTCTTATTGTCTTTTGGCTGAAGTCCGTTCATATGACTTTTGTCTGTCTGCTTTATTTCCTGTGAGCTGTTGTCTTACCGTTAGGGGATGTAGACATATTCCATCATAGCCTTTCTGATGTGGCCTACGGTGAATATCGGCAGGGCGGCGGTGACACAGAGAGCAAGTATGTTGAAGACGGCATCCGATAGCGGAAAGCCGTTGAAGACGCATATCTCATAAATCATGTAGTAGTGTCTGAGTGGAAAAAGTTGGGCCATCCCTTCTATCATCGGGTTCATGGCAAAAACGGGGAAGGTGGCACCACAGACTGAGAAGCTGACTACCGACCAAAGGGCACACACACTCATTGACATGCGCAGTGAGGGCATGAGCCCGAAGATAAAGATACCGAAACCTTCAGGAGCCAATACGCTTAGAAATGTCAGCAGGAGTATCGGACCCAGACCGCCCGGATGCGGGAAGTTCAGATAGCCGAATACGTAGAGATGGTAGCAAAGGAAAATGGTAAGAAAGATGAGAGTCTGGGGCAGCAGCTTACCCGTTATGGCGGTGTAGATATTGCCTCCGGCCATCTTAATCCAATTCTTAGACTGTCCGAATTTCAGTTCGGTACCGATGGAGTAGGGCGTCATCAGGAAGACAAAGAGCATGAGCAGCCCCGGTACCATCGCCGTGCTCAGATAGATGTTATAGTTGGTCCACGGATTGCCTATCATGTGCAGGTCGAGGGTGATAGGCTGCAAGAAGGTGCGTATCTCGTTGCCGGTCTTACCTAAAGCAGAAAGCTTAGCCTTGCCGACGGCGGCAGAGCCAAGCGAGGAAATAGTCTTCAGGTCGCGGAAAAGCAGACTTCCCGGAAGCATGGCAACCATGCTGTAGTAAAAAGAAATCTTGGGTTGCTTAGAGGATAGAAGGGCGCCTGATGTTCCCTTGGGTATCAGAAGAAAGGCGAATATTTCGCCACGCTGTACGGCTCTTCGTGCGTCGTTGACATTGGCGTAGTGACCCACCACGTGGGTGGTCTGAAATGCATCAAGTTGGCGTATAAGCCCTCTCGAAGTGGACGTGTTGTCCTGATCGACCACGCCAACAGGCATGTCGGTAGGTACTCCCTCGTCCATCAGCGAGGTGAAGAAAACAATAACCAGTACGGGAAATATAACCAGGCAGAAGATATAGATAGGGTTATGCCTGATGATCCCGCACTGTCTGAGTGCTATATTGTAGATTCTACGCAGCATTTATTCCTTTATTATGAGGCTCATTCCCGGTCGCAGCCCGTCGAACTTCTTTATGGGCCGTGCCTTCACCTCGAAAGTCTTCAGGTCGTATTGGCCGGTGGTCTTTGTAGCCTTCCACACAGCATAAGCGCCTTCGTCTTTCATATAGTACACTTTCATTCGCAAATCCTTGTTGAAAGCGGGTGAATAGGCTGTAAAGGTGTCGCCGATTCTAAGTCCTTTCAGCTGATCTTCCCTCACGTTGAAAGTTCCCCACATGTCGTTGAGTATGGAGATGCTCATGATGGGTGATCCCATTCCAACCAGCTCGCCCACTTTTGGATAGACGTCGCTGACTTCTCCTTCAACCTGAGATACCTGTACCGTCTCTTTCAAGAGTGATTGTACCACGTCGACAGCTCCTTTTGCAGCCTGCGTCTGCTTTTCGGCAGCACGTTTCTCTTCTTCGCGTGCGCCGTTGCGAGCCATGTCGTACTGGCTCTTGGCGGCCATCACCTGAGCCTCTGCAGCCTTGAAAGCAGCGAAGGTCTCATCGCGTTTCTGTGCACTGAGCACCCCGTCGTTGAAGAGATTTTGCACACGGTTGTATGACTTCTTGGCAATGTCGCGGGCGGCGATAGCCTGTTGCCAGAGTTGATAGGCAGCCTGTATCTGTTCCTTACGTGCGCCGTTATTGGCCATGTCGCTCATGGCTGAGGCTGCTGCCTCTGTGGCCTGTGCAGCGCGCTTCTGTGCACTGACCTCCGGTACCTCAAGGATGGCAAGCGTGTCACCCACATGCACATAGTCACCTTCCTTCACTCTCAGTTCCACTATCCTGCCCGGAAGCTTGCTGGATACCCTGTACTCGGAGACTTCCACCTCGCCTTGGATGACTTCCGGATTACGGCCGAGGGTGAAGAAGCCTATCACTGCCACGATGGCTACCACCGTGGAGAATCCTGCGATTGCCAGGATAATGTTGTTATGTTGTGATTTTGCTGACATGAGATAATGTGTGTGTTTGTCCTTTTATGAAGTTATTCCAATATACCGAGAGCCTTGTTCAGACCCACCTGAGCGAGCTTCACCTCAACCTCGGCATCAATCTTTTGGCTCTGTGCATCCTGCCAGGCTGTCTGTGCCGTCATGACATCGGTGGTCTCCATGACCCCTTCCTTGAAGCCGATGTTGGCGCAGCGCAGGTTTTCCTCCGCACTCTGTATGTTCTTGTTTGCCATAGCCAGCCTCTTCTGAGCTTCTGTGAGTTTATATCGGCACTGTGTCACCTGCAACTCCACTTTCTCGCGGGCATCGCTGAGCTCCATTTGTGCAATGCCCGTAGCAGCTTTGGAGGCACGCACTTTGTAGGTACCCTCAAACCAGTTCCACACAGGCACCTGTACTGTCACGCCTACGTTCCATACCCCCGAGAACTTGCGTTCGAAACCATTGAATACGTTCGGATTCGACACCAGATAGCCTCCGGTGAGAGCAACATGAGGAAGAAAAGCAGCGCGGACAAGCTTCGTGTTCTGCTTGTTGATATCAACGGTATTCTCGAGCATGCGCAGTTCCGGACGGTTGTACATCACTGAGTCGCCGGCTATAGTGGGCTCCTGATACATGAGTGGCAGGCTTTCCTTGTTCTCGTCGGCCAGAGTGATGTCGTCGTTAGGCCCGAGTCCGCAGAGCTGACAGAGGAGCATCTTAGCCAGCGACAGGCCGTTCTCCACCTGTGTTATCTTCATGTCGGCCTCGTTCACCTTCACGTCTACGCGCAGTCCGTCGGCTCTTGTAGCGATGCCTTCCTTAATCATCTTGTTTACATCGTCGTCGAGTTTCTTCACGAGGTCACGGTAGCTTTCGGCCAAGTGTTTCTTCTGTCTGAGCGAGACCACCGTCCAGTAGGCCTGGTCGATGTCGTAGAGCGTGGACTGTCTTGTGAAGTCGATGCTGTTGGATGCCAGTCGCTCACTGATGTCTGCGATACGGTTGGCAGCGATGATGGCACCGCCCATGTAGACTGGTTGCCTCACCATGACAGAGCCTCCCCAGACGTTTCTCGTGTCGGTGTGGAAAGCATCCTTGATGAGTGTTCCTATCTCATTGCCTTTTTGAGCCAGCGGTTGGTTAATCATGCCGAAGAGCTGTCCCATCTGCTGTGCCATCTCCTGTGTGAGTGCCCCTTTCTGCACCAGGCCCGTAAGCATTTCCTGCAACGAGCTGCCTGCACTGGTGAGTGCGTTGGTGCCCAGGTTCGACAGTGCTGACTTCTGAGAACCGCTGAGCAGCGAAATCTCCTTGTTGTAGTACTGATAGCCTGCCAGAGCATCAACTTTGGGGAGATACTGCGTGCGTGCAGCCTTACGTGCGTTGTAGGTGACGTCCTTCTGCAGCTTGGCCGCATTGAGCTGCTTGTTGTTACGCAGGGCCATAGCCCGGCAGCTGTCGAGAGTCAGTACCCTCTGCGCGTTAGCAGGCAGCAAGCATGCCAGCAATATGCATAAGCAAAAATACTTTTTCTCCATCTATTTAAAGGTAAAGCTTCTTGAACCAATCATGTTGCCATCAGCAAAGATGCTCACGTTGTAGGTACCTTCGCTTAGGGCTTCGCTAACGTTCCAGTAGGCGGTAACGGGTGTCTCGCGCCCTCCATATTCCACCGTTTTGCTCATTGTGCCCTGCAGGGTACGGTTCTCGTAGCTGAAGGAGTTCCCTCCGCCTAATACTGATCCTGTGGGTGATGTTATCCTGATGTGCACGGTCTTCATTCCGTTGGAGGCCGTAACGTTTTTGGCTATTGTGAAGTTCACTTGCAGGGCACGGCATTTCTTTAGTTTTGATGTACTGCGGCCGCGCTTGTCCATCAGCGACATATTGATGCCTACGGCGTCAAGTTGTGCGGCAATAGCCACTTTCTGCGAGAGTGATGCCTTCTCGGTGTTGAGTCCTTGAATCTGACGGGTAGCTTCCTCGTACTGTCCTCTGACTCGGTTGTTCTCGGCTGTGAGGTTCTGGTTCAGGCGGTTCAGAGAGTCTATTTCCATGACGTAGCTGCGCAACACAGCCCTTACGGTAGCCAGTTCTCGCTTCAGACGGGCTATTTCGCGGGCATCGCTGCTCTTCACGCTCTTCAGTTCTTTGAGCAGACGCTCCGTCTTCTGCTGTTCGGCTGTGAGCTGGGCAACGATGGAGTCGTTGTTGATTTGGGTGCGCATTTCACTGTATTGGTTGGCGAACTGCTGGTATTCGTTCTCCATTTCCTTCTTGTCAAGTTCCGCCAGTTCCTGCATATCCTTGTTCTCCTGCCTTGATTTCTGAAGAGTAATGACAAGGTAGACGATTCCCCCAATAAGGAGGAGGGCTGCAAGGATGATGGGTATGAGGACTTTTTTCTTCATAACGACATTTTAGTTTTTTGATATCTGAGCGCAAATTTACTTGTTTTATCTTAAAGGGCAAAACATTTTCAGCCTTCAAAATCATGATGGTGCTAAATTTAGCACTTTTATTGAAATATAATAAATAATTAATTTCGATTTAGGCAGATTCTGTTTGTTTTGTTCTGTTGCCTGTAGTACATGTTTTACCTTACGGAGGGCAGACTCAGCCGGTAAGGAAGGGCAGAAGAGCATGTGACTATACCTTTTTATATATGTATAGGATATCTGTCCAGTGCATTGGCCTCAAAATGGTCGAATATATTTCGCCCAATTGTCTGACAGATGTTTGACCAATTGCCTGTTGAAGACATTGTAGTTAACACTTTGGACGCTGACTACCATGAGTGTTATTTGGGCTTACACTTATCGAATATTAGTTTTATTCAAGTCCCGAAAGTGTGTCTTCCCTGCTGAATGTGGATAAATAGCGTTAGCTGGTACCTGAAGGGAAAGGGTCGAAGGAAATCCGATGGATTCAAAACTGTTTTTACTGCTGGGTGTAGTATGCTTTCTGCCATGAGAGCACAGACTACAGAGGAACACATTTACGGAAGTTGGATTGCTGAATTCGCATTGCACACTTGTTTGGCTTCGGCCTGAAAAAGCGTATCAAAAATCAAAGGTCGTCACGAATTTTGTAAAGAAAAAGAAACGCGAAAGTGCCAAAATACGGGCATATTTTGAAGCAAGACTAACTTTGCTCCCAAATACGTCAAAATACGTAGAGTTTGTAATCGATTGTATGTTAATCGTTTATGTTTTCGTAGGCCTATCAGAAGCCCTTGAAACCGCTTAAAAAGGCCCGAAAAAGGCCTATTTTGGCCTTGTAAAACATATGCTTTTAGCCGCTCGAAGTCCTATCTCGAGGCGCTCGAGGTACTTCGAAGAGGCCCTCGAGGTCCGATCTCGAGCGAAAAGCGCTCAAAAAAGGGTCTCATAGCGCTTTGATTTTCTCTATTTCGAGATTTTTATTTGTAAAGGATTCGGTTAGTGTTAGCATTATTTAACGCACCTTTTTCCGTATCAAAAATCAAAGTTTTCCATTGCACACTCTCTTCATTTGAAGCTCATCTGCCTCGGCAAAATCGGTATCCATCAGCGTCACACTACCACTCAGAAAGAGTATAAGCGCTTGCGGAACTCGAATTAGTTTTATATTTGGTTGATGTCAAAGCGACTTTATATGATGGTGGTTGACACTTCAGCAGAATGTAGGTGCTATGCTTGAAGTCTCTGCAGGCAGTTTCGTGTTCTCAAATCTCAACTTTAGTAAAATAAGTATAAAACATTGTTGGGTTCTTGTGACAGACAGAAAGTTTTAATTAACTTTGGGGCAATAATTAAAACTTAACCCGATTATTACTTTGACTATGAAAGATTTGAAGATGTACATTGATGGACAGTTCGTAGAGAGCTGTTCGGGCAAATGGATTGACGTGTTGAACCCTTCAACCGAGGAGGTCATCTCCCGCCAGCCTTCGGGCAATGAGGAAGATGTGGCCAAGGCCATCGCTGCAGCCCGTCGTGCTCAGAAGAGTTGGGCCGATACTCCGGCCTGTGAGCGTGCCGTCTACTTACAAAAGATTGCTGCTGGTATCCGTAAGCGCAATGATGAGTTTGTGGAAATTCTCATGCGTGAGCAGGGAAAGACCAAAGCCTGGGCTCAGACCGAGGTGGGTGCCACGGCAGCCTACTTTGACTATATGGCCAGTTTTGCCCGCCATATCGAGGGCGAGGTAATTCCGAGCGACCGTCGCGGCGAGACCATTATCCTCACCCGGCGTCCCATTGGTGTTGCCGCCGGCATACTGCCTTGGAACTTCCCCTTCTTCCTCATTGCGCGCAAGGCCGGAGCTTCCCTCATTGCAGGATGCACCATTGTGCTCAAACCTTCACAGCTTACCCCGGAGAATTGCTGCGAGTTCGCACGCGTGGCCGATGAGGCTGGGCTTCCGGCAGGTGTGCTCAACATAGTGACTGGTCGTGGTTCCGTCGTAGGTCATGCCCTGGCATCGAGCCCGCAGATTGATATCGTGAGCCTCACAGGTTCGGTCGGTGCCGGACAGAGCATCATGAGCGATGCAGCTGCCAACATTACGAAGGTGAGCCTTGAGCTGGGTGGAAAGGCACCGGCTATCGTCTTCCCCGACGCTGACCTTGAGGCTTCGGCCGAGTGGATTCTTCAGAGCCGCATTGGCAACAACGGTCAGATATGCAACAATGCTGAGCGCGTCTATGTGCATAAGAGCATCAAGAAGGAGTTCACCGACATTCTCCTGCGCAAGTTCCAGGCTGTCAAGGTGGGCGATCCTTGTGCTGACGCTACGGTCGACATGGGACCGTTGGTGGAGCAACGTGCGCTCGACAGCGTGGCAGCAAAGGTCGAGAAGGCCGTCAGCGAGGGTGCAAAGGTGCTCTGTGGTGGTCATCGCATCGATTCAAAGGGCTATTTCTATCCGGCTACGCTGCTTGACAACTGTCGTCAGGATATGGAGATTATCCATCAGGAGACTTTCGGACCAGTACTACCTATCGTGGAGTTCGACGACATCGACCAGGTCATTGCCTGGGCCAACGACGTGGAGTACGGTCTGGCCTCGTCGGTGTTCACCAAGGACATTGATACGGCCACCAAGGTGTGTCGTGAGCTTCAGTTCGGCGAGACCTACATCAACCGCGAGCATTTCGAGGCTATGCAAGGCTTCCATGCCGGAGTGAAGAAGAGTGGCATCGGCGGAGCCGACGGCAAGCATGGTGTTGAGGAATATCTTGTCACCCATGTCACTTATCTCGACACCCATTATGACAAGTAACGCTGTCGGACCTTCCCGTCCGTAACACATCATCAGCCCGGGGACAGCAGAGGCTTTGTTCCCGGGTTATGATTTTTTTTTAGGCATGACTTGATTTTTTTCTCCTTTTGTTTTTGTCATGTCAGCGGTTCTTGCTAATTTTGACGTTAGAAACGAATGAATGCTTTATGATAAATGTCGGACTCTTTATACCTTGTTATGTCGACGCACTGTTCCCCAAGGTCGGAGTAGCGTCGTACAAGTTGCTGCGCCACTTTGGCCTCAACGTGACCTATCCCCCGCATCAGACCTGTTGTGGGCAGCCGATGGCCAATGGCGGCTTCGAGCGCATGTCGGCCAAACTGGCCAATAAGTTTGCCAGCAAGTTCAGTGGTTTTGATTATGTGGTCACACCGAGTGCGTCCTGCGCGGCCTTTGTCCGCGTGAACTATCC
>Ga0256406_1007682_pt1 | contig 10102 bp, 3 predicted proteins | sample RumenRJG_03DNA_FD_185986 | JGI IMG/M metagenome (GOLD analysis project Ga0256406, IMG submission 185986) | Bovine rumen microbial communities from Lethbridge, Alberta, Canada - RJG_03 | ecosystem: Host-associated > Mammals > Digestive system > Stomach > Rumen | place: Canada: Alberta | collected...
TGACTGGGGTGGTGGGACTCTGGATGTCTCAATACTTAAACATTATGACGGAAAGGTGTACGAACTTGCTACTGGAGGAATGAATGAAGCTGGAGATGCCATTGATCTCCTGCTTGCCAACAAGATTCATTCCAGAATTGAGAGGAAAAAGAAAAAGGGATTTTCCTATGATGATATGCCTGCAAGAAACAGAGATATGATGCTTGTTCGTGCTGAAAGAGCCAAGAAAGCTTTAAGCGATGATGACACAGCCATAATCTCGATAAATCATTATGGCGAGTATGGTGCAGTACGCGAAATTCTTGACTATGACTGGTTCTCAGAGATAGTGGATGGAATCGTCGACAAAGCAGTAAACTGCTTTAAGGATGTTGTAAGCGAATCTGGATTAAGCATTTCACAGATTGACAGGGTAATAATGGAAGGTGGTAGCAGTAATATAGGACCACTGATTACAAAGATGCAGTCTGTTTTTGGAGACAGATTATATTTCCCAGAGGAGACAATGTGGAATGTGGGTGTAGGAACTGCAAAGCTTGCAGCTTCTCCGGGAGAATATTATTCAAACCAGAAGATAAGTCTGAAGCTGAGTGATGGGAAGAGTTTTCCGCTTCTTAAGGAAGGAGAAGCATTGAAAGGATGGCATCAGAGACATCATTTTGGAATAGTTGATTCCGATAGAGAAGCCAGATTTGTTTTTACAGGTAGTCCTGATATAGATAATGATGATAACCGTTTTTCCACTATGGAAGTACCTGCATACAGATTTCTTCAGGAACATATCATATTAGATGTTTCGGTGGATGATGATCAGGTTTTTCAGGCGAAAGCCACCAGCACTATGAGACCTTCAGATGTTTATTCCGTCTGGACATATCCTAAGCTGAAGTGTTATTACCTGCTTCCGAAAGAAGGTGAACGGAGTGAGTAATTGCACAACTGTAGAATATCAGAGCAATCTGGAACCACTTGAAGGTGAAGGCAGGCCCGGGTCTGAATACCTTTCAAAAATACACGATCCATTTGCTCTGGAGGCTCTGAAGAAATATCTGAATTTTTATAGTTCTGGCTATACGCTTACCGGTATTCAGCAGAGTGAAATGCAGGCAGCTTCAGGTCACTGTGCGTATGCTTATAAGGATGATTATCCATGGGGTACGGTAACTCTTGACGGGCACAAAAGGGTTGTTTGCAAATGTACCAATCGTTCCTGTTCTCAATTCAACAAGTGTCGGAGAGGTATTTCTGAGTGGAGAGATGGAGAAGACCAACTGAATCTGCCAGAAAAAACCTCAAAAGATTATTCAGAAGACAAAAAAGAGGGGGCCAGGTTTATTCAGGAATTAACTGGGAAAGTTCCCGTTTCTGGAACTCAGAACATTAATTCCGCGGAGGAAAATCAGCTTGTTGATTCGAAAAATTGCATAAATCCGAAAACAGATGATGCAAGCGAATATTTGGAAGAAACTGGTGTTGAATTAGAATCTGCTGACAGTGTTCCTGTGATAAATTCAGAACGTTCAAACGATAAGAAGAAAACAAATTCATTTGAGGAATGGTTGGAACAGAAGGGACAGAATCAGAACTATGTCAGATTTTATACAGGCAGTTTGAAATCCATTGATATGCTTGCTCATAATCATGGCTTGTGGGATGGAAATCTTATTGAAAAGAACATTGCTGAAGCAGAAGGCCTTCTTAAGGCATTCCGAAGCCTGGAAGTGTCAGGCAGGGAAAGAATAATGATGAGACAGCTCCTGCAGGTAATTGATTTGTATAGAAAATACCTAGAGGATACATTATCTGCAAAGAACACTTCGCCTGTGCCCGAACCTTCAGGTCCTGCTGTGCAGCCGGAAAACCTGGAGATTACAGGAAGCACTGCAAATGAAAAGTCAGAAGAACTCACCAACAAAACTGATGCTCCTGATAGTGAAAGTGGCATAAAAAACGAAGATGACGAAAGTCATCAGGATATATCACGAGAAGAGAGAACAGACAAAGCAGAGCCAAAGACAGAGGATGTGTCACCATTACCGTCTGCTGATGCTACACTTTCATTCGAATCTTTCACTGACGTGAAGCAGGAGAACATTATAGAAGCCCCGATCACGGATAAAATCATAGTCAACGCAGGGCCGGGCACTGGAAAGACTTACACTCTTATTGCAAGGATTATTAACCTGGTAAATGTACAGGAAGTTGACCCTGACCAGATTCTTGTCCTCTGTTTTTCCCGGGCTGCGGTTGAGGTGATCGAAAAACGCCTGGAAGATGCGTATAGGGAAGAAAGGATCGGAATAAACTGGCATTCGGTGGAGATCAGGACCTTTGACTCTTTTGCTACTTTTAATCTCGCATGGGCAATGAAGGAGGATCCAGAAACCTTACCTGATGGGTTCTCTCTTCAAGGCAAGGATTATGACTCTCGCATTGTTGCGGCCACAGAGCAGCTGAAAAATCATCGTGACGTTATCTCTGAGTGCAGACACTTCATAGTGGACGAGGTGCAGGATCTTGTTTCTGCAAGAGCAGATTTTGTAGAGCAAATCATCAAAAGCCTTCCAGAAGAGTGTGGCTATACCCTGCTGGGAGATGCCTGTCAGTCCATATATGATTACCAGATGCAGTCCGGGCAGACAGGGTCAGCTGACTTTTACAGGTGGCTTTTTACTACTCAGAAGGAGGCACACCTGTACTCGCTTGGTATCAATTACCGCCAGACCAGTAACTTGGAAAATACCGGGAATAAGTTCAGGGAGACAATCCTTTCAGGAAACCTTGAAAAGATGAAAGAAGGTCTGGCGGAGACGGAAAAGGCCATTAGGAAGCCGGAAAAACTGAATCTGAAACGGCCGGATATAGACGTACTGAATAATGTTGCACAGGATGGCAGTCTGGGAATCCTTACCAGAACTAATGGGCAGGCATTGCTTATTTCTACATGGCTGAGAGCCGCTGATATCCCTCATACAGTTCAGAAACGGCTTTCAGATCACGAATATGATCGTTGGATAGCAGATGTTTTTTGTGAATATCCAAATGATACGGTAACATACGATGAATTCGAAAACTATGCAGGAAAGACTGCTGGCATAGATCCTGAGAGGTGCACAAGTCTGTGGGAAGCTCTTGTTAATACTCAATATGACCGAGACAGAGAAAGATACAGCATTTCTGACCTGCTGCGGGGAATTGCTGAAAACGGTAAATCACGGGAGCTATATACGTCGGATATCAATGAAAAAATTACGGTAAGCAATATTCACAGGTCAAAAGGGCGTGAATATGACCGTGTAATTGTGCTGGATGATATTCTGGGTGATACTGATCAGGAAAATAATGCGGAGGAATACAGGGTTTCCTATGTTGCCATAACAAGAGCAAAAAGGGAAATTTTGAGGACAGGGCTTGGACAGCAGTACATATACCTGGATAAAAATGGCGACCGGCGGGCTTACGAATGTGGCTTCAACTGGAAAAAAAATAAAAAATTGACCCACATAGAAATTGGAAGGCCACGCGACTTAAATCTGTTTTCTATGGCCGGTAAAGAGTCACAGAAGATAATAAATGAACTAATACCTGGAACATCTGTGTCGCTGACAAGGGACAGAGAGAGGTCAGAAGCGAATGGATATGTCACATATACTGTGAGGGTTGATGGAGAAACTGGCATAATAACGCTGGGCGAAACAGGCAGAGAGTTTTCCAGAGCCTTGAAAAGGATTTTACGGAGCGTAAAGAATCTCCCTGATAACTGCGATCTGTACGATTATTTATATCCGGATGATATCACTGATGTTTATATCGATGATGTCATTACTGTGATCAACCCTTATAAGCCTGAAGCAGATGGTGCAAAGAGATATGGGAACATGATGATCTGGAGAGCAATCAGTCTGACAGGTTTTGGACGGCTAAGCTTTGGAAATTATTGATGGGAGTTTATATGTCGAGATTTGACGAGTTTTATTCGGCCAGGAGAGTAATTACAGACATCATGGCAAAGGATCTGATTGGGCCATTGGAAGAGGAAGAAATAATTGCTGAGCCTCCCGCAAATTATTATGTGATGGGAAAGCTCTACCCTCCCAAAGCAGATTCCCTGAACATAGACGAATCCAGAAATGCCAGTATAGGTTCAGAAACAGACACATATGATGCTTCTCTTGCGTCGGCAAATATGAGAAAACCTAGTTCTATGGGAATTACATGTACACTCAAGCCTAGCGTGAAGGAAGTCAGGGTGGATGTATCTTTTGCTGTCTATCGTCCACAGAATGCAGATGAAATAAAAGAAGAACATCCGGAACTTATCGAAAGCCTAGACGAAGCTGCTGCAAAAAAGAAAGTGTTTTGGAAAAGGCAACCTGTTGAGAAAATTTACATTGAAGAAGTTAGTGACTTCACTGAGCAACCGGCTGATTTTCTGTCGGATGTCACACTCAGGGGGTATTTTCACAAGGCATATAGAAGCGAAGAAAAAATATTCACTGTGGTGCTTGTAAACAAAACAGACTGTGAAAAAGATTTAGTCGATATAAATGCAAACACCCTGTTTCAGGCCCATATCAGAATAAGCGCTGAAAACCAGAAGGACTGTATATTTACGACTGTTATGAGGCAGATCCCACTAAAAGAGAACCCAGAGCTGATAGAGATGGATATGCTCTATGATAATTACCGCTTTTATGGTCAGGGGCATGGATGTTCCGTAGTATGGGGAAACACAGATGAAAACGAACTAACAGAGCCGGATTATATCAGCTCATCGTTCATGCCCATGTACAATTTGAAACAGATGAAGGCTGCCAGAAGTGATAATCCTGTTTTTGGCATGAAACATATAATAAGTTCCGATTCTGACCAGGTGATTAGGGAAATCCGTGAATATGCTGATTCTTATCGGGAGTGGATCAACGGATTGAAAGAAAAGTGCAGAGAGTTGATCCCGGATTTTCAGAAAGCTGGAAGAAACAATATACAGAACTGTGAAGATGCCTTGGGAAGGATAAGACATGCAGCTGATCTTCTGGAAGGCAGCCTGCATGGAGATCAGAAAATCTGGAAGGCTTTCATTTATACGAATGAGGCGATGCTTACTCAGCGTATTCAGGGGGAGAAGAAAAAAGCCGGGAATGACAATGCTCCGGTAAATGAGGATAAGATTACATGGTATCCTTTCCAGCTTGCCTTTATCCTGCAGGAGATTCCATCGATCGTTGAACATGGATCCGAAGACAGAAAACTGGTAGACCTGCTTTGGTTCCCCACCGGCGGTGGAAAGACGGAAGCCTATCTTGGAATAGCTGCTTTTATTATCTTCTACAGAAGGCTGCAGAATGGAAAAAGGGGAGAAGGTGTTGCTGTCTTTATGAGATATACCTTGCGCCTGCTCACTATGCAGCAGTTTGAAAGAGCAAGCATGCTGATTTGTGCATGCGAACTACTGAGAAGAAAATATAGTATTTCGGGAGATCCAATAGAGATTGGACTCTGGGTGGGAAATGAAGCAGCTCCCAAAGATCTCAATGCGGCTAGTCAGGTTCTGGAGAAACTTCATAATGGCATCAGGCCCTCAAGCACAGAGGCCAACCCACTTCAATTCCGCATTTGTCCATGGTGTGGGAGTGATCTGACTGCTGATAATTACTCCGTAGACAGGTCACGCCACAAAATGATTATCAGGTGCAGCAATAGAAAATGTGACTTCCACAAAATAGGGGAGCTTCCTGTCGATGTAACAGATGAGGAGATTTATGAGAGAACGCCGGCATTTATTGTTGGAACCGTAGATAAGTTTGCACAGATTCTTTTCAAGGAGAATACTTACAGAATATTCGGGAAAGGCACTGATCATAATCCGCCAGATCTTATTATACAGGATGAAATGCATCTGATATCGGGGCCTCTAGGTACCATGACCGGTATATACGAGGGTGCCATAACAAAAATGTGTGAAAAAGGGAACGTTCCAGTTAAGATTATAGCGTCCACAGCCACGGTAAGGAATGCAACGGGTCAGATAAAGGCACTTTATGGAAGAAAATTTTCCCAGTTTCCACCTCAGGGGCTTGATGCAGATAATTCCTTCTTTGCAGAGAAGGCAGATGAGTCTGACCGTCCGGCAAGGTTATATGCCGGGGTAATGGGTGTTGGCACCACCATGGTTACTACTCTTATCAGGGTGTATGCTTCCTGGCTTTTTGCGTCACGATATCTGGTGAGCCTTCAATATAAAGAGAAGCCTTATGATGATGAGGTTATAGATAATTTCTGGACGCTGACAGGGTATTTTAATTCGTTGCGTGAGCTTGGAGCTGCCAGAACACAGATAGTCGATGACGTTCAGAGCAGATACAGATATCTGAAAGATACAAAATTTGCCAATCTGACACCGGCTTTTATCGGTGAGAATTCATATGATTTTTCGGATGAGCTTACTAGCCGGAAGGATTCAGAGAAGCTGACACAGATCCTTCAGGTTGGCCTTAAGAAGCAGTTTACAAGAGAAAGCCATTCTGATGCCTATGACTTTATCGTGGCTACCAATATGATCTCTGTCGGCGTGGACATAGACAGGCTGGGAGTAATGGTAGTAGCGGGACAGCCCAAGACCAATGCTGAATATATCCAAGCTACCAGCCGGGTAGGCAGACATAATCCCGGACTGGTAATCACTGTGTTTAATGGGGCAAGGTCACGTGACCGGTCACATTACGAGCAGTTTTTAAGATACCATTCTGCAATGTATCGCTATGTGGAAGCTTCAAGCCTGACGCCTTTTTCGGACAGAGCAAGGGACAGAGGTCTTCAGGCCCTTTTCGTGATTCTCTGCCGCTTTTACATTGATTATTTGACGCCAGATGATGCCGCAGGTAATTTTGACAGAGATGATCCTGCAGTAGAGAAGATTAAAAATCAGATACTGGACTATGCAGAAATTGTTGATCCGGGGGCTGTGGATGATACAGCAGATGAGCTGGATGACATTATCGAAGAATGGGACAATTTGGCCCAAAACGATCCCCAGATGAAATATCGGACCTACTACAGTGATCACAGCGGGCTTCTTCAGCCTGACACTGATGTTGAGAACCGGTTTCGGGCGATGAACAGTATGAGGAGCGTAGAAGAACAGTCAGGCATATATCTTTTATAGGGAGGTCATATGAGAAGAGGCAGGCGCGAAAACAATAAAAAAGTTGTAGGACAGTTGCGCCGTTCACAGCTTGTGACTACATTCGGTAGCGGAGCTATTGCTGATATGCCTGATTATTCGGTTATCATAGCAGATGCAGGCTACTGGAATGACAACAGAAATTTTTGCGATTTTAATGAACCGAATCTTCAGAGGCTTCTGGGGAAAAAATATTTCAGGGAGCCCGCAGCGGCAGAATGTGGGTCAGATCAGGCAAGCCCTGATATTCCATCTTTCCGATTTCCAAGAATGCTTTTCTGCCCGAATTGTCATAAACTCAGAGATTTTTCAAAGTGGGGTAGTGAGAGACAATCTGATATAAAGGAATGCCCAGAGTGCCATACCCAGCTCGTCCCTTCACGTTTTATTGCAGCCTGTATTAATGGGCATCTGGAAGATTTTCCCTATAGCTGGTGGGTTCATGGAGGATATAGTGCTGATTGTAGTGATCCATACGACCTTCAAATCCATTTTCTCAGCAATACCGGCGGTCTTGGAAGTATTGAAATAGAGTGCATGTCCTGCCACAGAAAGAGAACTATGGAAGGTTGTATGAGTCCTAATGCACTAGCTGGATACAGATGTCGGGGGAAAAGGCCTTGGATTGGGATGAGTGCAAAGTATGACGATCAGGGATGCGAAGCTCCTATGCAGGCGCTTCAGAGAGGTGCATCAAATGTCTATTTCAGCATGACGCAGAGTGCTATTACTATCCCGCCGTGGAGTCGCAAATTAAACCAGCTGATTCTGAGACAGGGAAGAGTGATACGTGATGGTTTTTCAAGCGGGCTGGATGAAGAACATCGAAAAGATGCAGTGAGTTTTTTGTTTGCCAAAGATATAAAAAGTGGCAGATATTCAGTAAATGATATTTTAAAAGAAATATACAGAACATACCCAGACCTGTCCCCTGATGATAATCCAGGGGAAGAAAGTATTACTTACCAGCGTCTTTTCGAAGACGAGTACAAGGCACTCTGTACTGAAACCGATGAGGACTCTGAGGACGTCTTCAAAAATGAAAAAGCGGATGTTCCGGAACATTTCAGAGAATACTTCTCAGATGTTTACCTTGTAAGAAGACTGCGGGAGGTAATGGTCTTAAAAGGGTTCAGAAGGATCACGCCGGAAATGCCATCAGATAAAGGAGACCCAAGATCAAAGGGAGCAACCAGGGAATTTATGCCGGTAAGCCACCAGGAGCTTGACTGGCTTCCTGCAAACAGATTATATGGTGAGGGTATTTTCATACGTTTTAATGAAGACAGGTTGAAGAAGTGGGAAAAGAGTGTCGGGGATAGATATGATGAGATGAAGTCACGTTTGCGTAAAGGCCCTGGAGCAGATAAATTTTCTCCCAGATATGTGCTTTTACATACGTTTTCTCATCTTCTGATAAGACAGCTGACAGCTAAGTGCGGGTACTCGGGATCTGCTATCAGGGAGAGAATATACAGCACATACAGGGATCATGAATTTCGGATGGCTGGAGTACTGATATATACTTCATCTTCCGATTCTGACGGAAGCCTTGGAGGACTGGTACGGCAGGGCGAGCCAGAGGAACTGGACGATACGATACTTAACCTTCTTCAGGAAGCAACCTGGTGCTCTTCAGATCCATTGTGTATTGAGTCAAAAAGCCAGGGGTATAATTCTCTGAACTATGCAGCCTGTCATGCATGCACACTGCTTCCAGAGACAAGCTGTGAGGCCAGAAACTGTCTTCTTGACCGGGTAGCAGTTGTCGGGAAAGATTCGGACAGGACACTTGGGTACTTTGGAGATATACTGGAGGACTGAGAATGGCAAGAATGATCCCACCCGTCGTGGACGAAAGTATAAAAAGCCAGGCAGAGAAAACTGTTTTCAAATGGCTGGAAGCAATGGACTGGAGATCTGCCGTGGTATTGCATTCGCTTGGTATTTCAGATCATATCACTAACATATTCGGAGAAGTGGACTTCGTTGTAATTTCCACTGGCGGAATACTTTGCATTGAAGTAAAAGGAGGGGAAGTTTTCAGGGAAAACGGGCGTTGGCATTTCAAAAACCGTTATGGAGTTGAAAACACGAAGAACACGGGACCATTCATGCAGGCACAGGGAAATATGCAGTCGCTCAGACTGTATTTGAAAAGGCGGCTGAAAGCGGATGATCCGATTGCCCAGTGCCAGTATGCCTGTTGTGTGATCACGCCGGATTGCAGAATTGCTTCAGAAGGATCAGATATTATACCTGAAATTCTTTTTGATTGTAATGGTAAAGAGGAGGAGCTTGGAAGATTCTTTGATCAGTGTTTTTCATACTGGAGGAACAGGCTGAATGAAAAGCACGGCTTCTGTGGCGAAGACTTATCGTCTGCTGACGTAAACCGGGCAGCTGAGTTGCTTAGGGGAGATTTCCATTTTGTACCGTCCCTTACTACTGTTATTTCCAGAATAAACGGTCAGCTGAATATGCTGACGGACGAACAGTATATGCTTCTGGAAGGTCTGGAAGAAAATGAAAGACTTCTTGTTGCCGGTGCTGCGGGGACTGGGAAAACGCTGATGGCTGTCGAGCAGTGCAGAAGAGCGAGTGCCGCAGGAAAAAGAGTCCTATACATCTGCTATAACCATCTGATAGCTTCAGTTGTAAAGGAAATCCGTGATCATGAAGAGGGAACATGGGAAGTCAGTACTCTTCATGCACTGATGCAGGCTACGATCGGGGATAATACGCATATAAAACATACTTCAGATTACTATAGCACTACCTTGCCTGCAAAGTTTCTGCAGAGTGCTGAAAAGGGAAAGGTAAAAGCAGATTATGATGTCATTGTAATTGATGAAGGACAGGATCTGATGACAAATCGGTATATCAGTTGCGCCAGCTGCCTGTTGAAAAACGGTATTG
>Ga0256406_1007684_pt1 | contig 10100 bp, 6 predicted proteins | sample RumenRJG_03DNA_FD_185986 | JGI IMG/M metagenome (GOLD analysis project Ga0256406, IMG submission 185986) | Bovine rumen microbial communities from Lethbridge, Alberta, Canada - RJG_03 | ecosystem: Host-associated > Mammals > Digestive system > Stomach > Rumen | place: Canada: Alberta | collected...
CGAAAGGTACAAACACATTGGCCTATCAAACCATCGAACGCCTTATATATGATTTCCGACACTTCAAGGAGACGGAACGTCTCGACCAGCAACTGGTCGTCGAGGTGGATGACATTAAAGATCTACACAAAAGAGGTGGGTTGTCCACAAACCAAGTGAACAGGAAAGGTGCAAAACGTATTATTGTTTGTATGAAACAAACTGATAATATGCAGCACCTTATTGAATTGTTTAAAGAGGACTCGCCTGCTTTACTTCAGAAAAAAGTGCTGATTGTAGATGACGAGGCCGATTTCGCTAGCAGGAACTACCGCGTGAAGAATGCAGAAACCACATTGGCTAAAATATCCTCCCAAATTGAAAAATTCTGCTCGCTGCTTGAATATTACAGATACCTGCAAGTGACGGCCACACCCTATTCCCTGTACTTGCAACCAGACGGCTATGTACAGTTGGTGAACGGAAAGGCGACCCCATTCAAGCCCCGTTTCACCACACTGCTACCCGTACACGACAAATACGTTGGAGGACAACAGTATTTCGTTGAGGCTCGTAATCCGGAGTCTTTGTATTGCCACCTGTTTCATCCAATCAAACCCAAGTGTATTGAGGTTCTCGGTAGAAAAAACGAGAAGTATCTAAACAACAATATTAAATCCAAGAACATTGAAGATTTGCGGTATGTTATTGTAGGATATTTCATGTCAACTGCCGTTCGCATGATACAGGAGAGAAAGAATGGGAGAAGCTATCGATCAAGCGCCGTGTTCCATGTGATGATACAAAAATCAAAACATCAATGGCAGGGCGATTTAATAAAACGTTTCATTACTGAAATTCATAAGGTTTTCCAAGCTGGTTATAGGAATGATGCAAGAATTTGCCCGGTTGTAGATGCAATATACGACAATTTTCAGGAGAGTAATGAGAATGGACGTAGAGAAGGCGTGATAAACGTCGAGTTGCCAACAAAAGATGAGGTTGTAGAGGTTCTGACAAAGATTTTGGATGACGGCGACTATAATGTCCGTCTCGTCAATTCTAATAATGATGTAAAGGTCCTATTAAACGAAGATGGACAGCTGAAACTTGAACAGAGTGCTAACATCTTCATTGGTGGAAATATCCTCGACCGCGGTATCACAATTTCCAATATGCTTTGCTTCTTCTATGGACGTACTCCGAGGACATTCCAACAGGATGCCGTTTTGCAGCATGCACGAATGTTCGGGGCTCGCGACAAAGAGGATATGGCGGTGTCGATGTTCCACACATCAAACCTCATCTACGGCATAATGTCACGTATGAATGAACTGGACGAACAACTTCGCCAGTCATTTGTCAGTTCATCGGATAATTCGGTTGATTTTGTCTTTGTTGGATTGGATAACAGAATAAAACCCTGCTCTTCTCAGAAAATAAAGGTGTCAAATACGCTAGTGGTGCGTCCCAATTTGCGTATTCTTCCCATTGGTTTCCAAACTGGCCCCAAATCGACCATTGGAAAAACCATCCAGGAAATACGACAGACCATTGAGGCTTTACCAGCCTATGCCAATCGGGATGTCAACGGATTCTTCGAAATTGACAAGGATTTGGCAATAGATATTGTACGAAAGATTCGTTCCACATATATCTACGACCGCGAAATTGACAACAACAAGGGTCTGGAATGGGAAGTAAACGATATGATCGGTTGCATCGAATACGCCACACAGAAAACCAATGGTAAACTATTTTGTTTGCATCGAACTAATCGTAACCTGAAACGAATCGCACAAGATGGGGCTTTTATGGATGTTCCCGAAGACGGTCGTACAGACTTGCAGCCGGCACGAGAGAAGTGCACCACAATGCCTGTACTGATGCTATTTCAAGAAAATGGTACAGAAGAGCAGGGTTGGCGAGGAACACCGTTCTATTGGCCGTCATTGTATCTCCAGAACGAAGTCGAACCTGTTATATATACCGTAAGCGAAAAAACAGAACACCGGATAGTCAATAGGACAGATATTTCGGAACTAATCAGAGGGATTAATCCCGACGATATTTTGGAGTTGACATTGAGTGACGACAACGTTTTTTCGGAGATAATGAACGAGGAACGTGACATATACGAGTGCGCTATTACGGAAGGAACTTCGACTCGTTATCTTGAATCGGAAAACGGTGTGCTAAAGTTAAACAACAGTGTTGTTCCAATACATGAGCGAAAGACCGTTAGCGTGTATGCTCGTAACAACGATGTTTTCCCATACTATCTAAAATCATACAAATACATTCTGTTCAACAAGAGCCGCGACAAGGACGGAGATGCTATGCTTGTCCATCTCAATGAAGATTGTCCTCATGAGATATACTTTGATGAAGAACAGGAACGGGATGTTCTGCAAACATCAAAAGGGAATGGCTTAGACTCAATATATCGAAATATGGGAGTATGGGTTGTGGTGTACAATATTGACTCTGTTGTCGGTGTGGTGGAGAGTGGAAGTAGTAATGGTTAAACTGCGTATTTTGACAGCGCCTTCATCCCAAGAAATCACAATTATAGAATAAAATAACTGATTTCTAGTAAATCATTTATTTCTTACTGTTGATAAAAACATTTTGTCAACAGTCTATTTCTTTGTATCTTTGCAAAAAATAAATATCTATGGAACAAAACAATAAGGCCACATTAAAAGCAATGATTTTTATAGGCAACGGATTTGACGTTGCACATGGATACAAAACAAAATATAGTGAATTCTATGCCAATAGTAAAGAATTAAAGGAACTAGCAGGCAATGGAAATATTTTATGCCAACACATTTTAGACAATGTCAAAGGTGACTTATGGCAAGACTTGGAATGTGGATTATTTGAATACTCAAAAAGTCTTACATTAAAGAATGGGGAAGGAGATAAAAATTCTTCATTTAAGTTTAAACAAGAGTTTAATGAATTGCGTTTTGCTCTTTTCAATTATTTAAAAAGGGCATCTAATGCTAGCATCACGAATAATCCTGGCTACTTTGTCGGAGAACTATCCAAAGAATGGGCAAGATTGGATTATCAGATTGTGTCATTTAACTATACAACTATTGTTGCTGCATATACAAATGATGCAAATCTTTATAACTCAAATCTATCCTTTAATAAAGAAAAAATAATATACCAGCATGGATGCATATATAATCCCGAGCGGGGAATTGATAATACTGCGGCGGATATAGTTTTGGGAATAGATGATAGTCAGAAGGTTGAACTATTACATTCCTTTTTGTATAAATCTCTACAAAATGTATATGACATTACTGACTTAGTTGGCGCAATGGAGGAAAAGAATGTTTATATTGTTTTTGGGTGTTCAATTGGGCCATCGGACCATAATTACTTCAGTACACTCTTTGGTGGGAATATGCAAAACAAAACATATATCATATATGGTCATGGAAATGATGCTTTGGATTCCATAAAGGGTTATGTAATGGAATATACGGAAGGCCTATATAACTTCCAAATAGAAAACCATGATAAGATACATTTCATTGATGATAGTATTCAACGAAAAGCCATGTTGGAAACAAAAAAAATAATTGACGGTCTTCTGACAACGAAATGACAAAGTTGATCCTATAGAAATTCCTCTATTACGTTAGATGGTCGTTTTTGCTAAAATAATCGAATCATATAAAAAAACAAACCTTTGCAAAAAATTATTGATATGGGTATTACAGATAAAGTACGGAAAGACCTTTGGGCTAAATCTGGCAATAGATGTGCAATATGTAAAAAAGAATTCTTCACCAGTATCGATACGGACGACTTTAATATCGGCGATGAATGTCATATTGTAAGTTCTAAACCTAATGGACCACGACATATTGAGAACTACGGTGATTATGACGCATACGACAACATCATATTATTATGCAAGAATCACCATAAGGAGATAGATGATCCTGCTAATCTTAACATATACACCGTTGCGAAACTCACTGAAACAAAAAAGGAACATGAAAAATGGGTCAGGCAGAGCTTAAACCCTGAAAAGATAGAGGTTTTCCCATTAATAAGTAATGGAACTGATTTGGTTTCTATCATTGGGGGAGCGGTTGTGGTTTACAAGTTCAATGATGAGATAAAATCAAAGAATGAGGCTGAACTTGTAGGGGGATTTTGGCAAGAAATAACTGATTTTATGGATATTTTCTTAGATTTAGAACCCATAGAAATTACACGTACAGAATTCTCGTATTCCAAATTAATAAATGAGTTAAACGAATCAGGGTTTCTGGTTTATGGAAGAAAAATAAAAATTCCTTTTCTAAAAAAGTATGGAGACGAAACGCTGTATAGTGCGGCTAAAATATATATAAAGCGAAAGTAATTCATAATTAGAAAACCGACAATATGTCAAAGATAAATATATTTATAAGCTCTACCTGCAAAGACTTGCACCAAGACCGTTTGGTCTTAAAGAACGGAATTGAGAATTTAGGACACAATGTGATTCTTTCGGAATCATTTACTTTTCCTATTGAGCCAACGAAGAACACTATAGACAATTGCATTGACATTGTCCGTAATGAGGCTGACATTTTGATTCTTCTAATAAAAGACAACTACGGATACATCGTTCCGGAAACGGGTCGCTCTGTTACACATATGGAACTCCAAACGGCACAGGATAAGGGCATACCCATCTACACATTCACAAATAGCGAGACGCTGCGACAGAAAGTGTTGTTAGAGGGTCAGCTTAATGAAGACTCTGAATTTCTAAAAGTATGCAAATTTATAGATGAGGTTAGACAGGAGAGAAATCTTTGGAATTTCGAATACAGTGGTGTTGAAGATATTCTAAATACAATTAAAACACAGTTGTCCATTCTGATGAAACACTCTTTATCGGTGCGAAACAAGGTTGATGCCATTGATAAAAAATGGATATTCCCTCATATCTCACCAGAGGCATATCGCTTGCTTGTCTATAAAGAGAAAAACTATGTGGAACGGTTCTTCTTCCAAGTGATGAAAGATGAGATGGAACGCCATGTGGACTTGAAACTTGACTACAAATATTCTCACCTTCTCAACGCCGGTTATACACAGAAAAGCCTACGTGAGTTTGCCAGATGGATTAAGGATATTATTGATGAGATTGCTTTCTATTTCAGATCTGAAATAAGGTTGGAAGAAGAATTCTTCGATTCCTATAAAAAGGATGACTCTGATTTCCGACAACTGTACCATGTGGCAAAACGATTTGCAAATAGATATGCAGATATTCTGGAGTTGGGGATACATCTGAAATCAGAATATGTATATCCTGAATATGCCTCGATACAAGGCAGAATAATGGGAATGGTTGATAATGCCATTTCTCAACTGGAGAATATGCCACAGTCCGCTCTGGATGCCATTGACAAAAATGTCAAAGACGAAATAGTTTCAAAGTCTGAGATATCAGCGAGTATGGATTTTCCCAGCATTATAGATGTTTCAGATGAAGAAATGGAGGAAATTTCCAGAGAGATAAAACAAATTGCAGAACAAATTAAGGCAAGAACAAAAGAATAATGTGAGTTGATTTCATAGAATCCACAAAGAAGGATCGTATAACCCACAAAGAAGGGTCAGCGAGCCAACATCGCCGAGAAATCGTCGAAGGATCACCGAAGGAATAATAAGCTTGAATGTGTGAATGCGCTTTAAGAATGTGTGAACGTGTGAATGCGTTAATGCGGGAGTTGTTGTTTAATAGAGCAGCCCAAACGTCCACAGCGGTATGCTTATTCCGTGGCCGTACTCTATGTCGTCTTTCACGATATGGCCGTTGGCAACATCCTCAATTTGTTTCTTTCCTTTCTTTTTACCGCCAACCTCGAAGGTGTGGTCACCAATGATGAAATCGGAAACTCCTGATGAGATAACATCGCTTACTACTCGCGTCTGATTGAAAAAGAAGGTCTCACGCAGGTTGCCTTTGTTGGTACTGTCCGCCCCAAGGGCATACATTATGTTGGTGTTGTCGAGATAGGTTTTCTCCACCTTTCCCAAGCTTCTCACCCCACCAGTCTCATCACGTAGCTGGCCAATCATCCCCGCTCGTTCCATATATATAAGATAGTCGGGCACCACATTGCGGCTGACACCAAGGGCGTTGGCAATGCTGGAATAGTCGGGTTTGAAAGGAGCACTCTGCGCCACAATGGCCATCAGCCTACGCAGTTTGCGTCCCGTGGAGACGGAGAGGGAGGCATATTGCGGGATGTCGGATTCGAGGGTTTGGGTGATGATTTGGTCGAGTCGCGACCGGAATGCACCTTCTTTGCTGAAAGGATAGTAACCATCCTGGAGATACTGCCTAAATAGCGGAAGCGGATGGGGAAGCACGGTGTCGTCTACTTTGTTGGCGATAACATCCTCCAACGAGTATTGTGGTATCTTGATGCTGTGGAACATCTCAAGATATTCGCGGAACGAGAGCCCCTGCATGGTGTACATGACAGCGCGACGGCTCAAGTCGGCCTGCCCCTTGAGCAAGTCGAGCACCGACGATCCTGTGAAGACTACTTTCAACGCCCCATAACCGTCGTAGATATTTTTTAGTTCTGTCGACCAATTCTCATATTTATGTATCTCGTCGATATACAGATGAGTGCCTCCTTCTTTGTTCCATTCCGAGGCCACCTCCAAGAGCGTGTGGTTGGCAAAATAACTGTGGTCGGCCGAGATATAGAGCGCCTTTTGGTTGTCTTTTTCGAAGATTATATGCTGTTTTATGAGGGTTGACTTACCCACGCCTCGCGGGCCCACAAGACCGAACATCCGCAATGTCCAATCAATTTGTGGATATAAATAGCGCACAAAATCATGGCTTGTTGTTGCCAGCTGCTCGCGCATAAACTCGTATAATACATCGTCAATCATGGTGAGTTGTCGTTTTTGTTTCCGGCTGCAAAGATACAAAATGTTTTTAATGTGCACTAAAAAAAGTGCGTCTGCATTAAAATTCGCACTAAAAAAAGTGCATTACAAACAAGGCGTTAATGCATTTTTCGCTTGATTTGATTAATTTCAGCGGTGTTGACTCGCTACATATGTTCTTTTTAGCGGTGCTATTCGCTGTATTAATTCGTATTAAAGCGTTGCCCATCACACTTTCAGTGGTCGCAGGCATACCTCAAGGCCTCTGTCGAGGCAGAATGTGTTAATGTGTTAATGCGTAAATGCGTGAGTGAATTTGTGAATGCGATATAGAATTTGTGAATGCGTTAGTGGAAATACACGAGGTTTCACCGAGGTGTGCCGTCGGCTCGGCTGACAACCATCGCCGAAGGATCACCGAAGAAACAATAAGCTTGAATGTGCGAATGCTTTAAAAAATGCGTAAATGCGTTAACGTGTAAATGCGTTAGTGTGCTTTATAAATGTGTGAACGTGTTAATGCGTGAATGCAATTTGAGAATGCGTAAATATGTGATTTTTCGGATTGAGTATGACTTTTTTACTTACATTTTGTATATCTTCAGATTGATAATAAGCCATAGGAATAGCCTGATCATCAGTAGATTGTTTATTATTTACGTAAAAATGTGTAATTTTATAGTGTTCAATATTAGAAAAATGTGTATATTTGCATCGAAAAATAATATAAAAATGTGTAAATGGAATATGAAAAGGAAGATATACAAGCAATTGCTAAATTGGAGGAGTAACAAGGAGAAAAAGCCTCTGATTATTGGTGGTGCAAGACAGGTAGGGAAGACATATTCTGTCCGTGAATTTGGACAGTCGTACAACTCGTTTATAGAGATTAACTTCATTACGCAGCCTTTCTACAAGCAGATCTTCTCAGAAGGGTACAATGTGGATGCTGTCGTCAAGCAAATATCGTTTCTCAACCCCAATGCCAAGTTTATTGAAGGGGATACGTTGATCTTTTTTGATGAACTACAGGAATATCCCGACTGTGCCACATCGCTCAAGTTCTTCAAGGAGGATGGCCGATATGATGTTATCTGCTCCGGTTCGATGATGGGGCTGAACTACAAGGACATCACCTCAAACAGCGTAGGGTACAAGGCTGATGTTATGATGTATTCGATGGACTTCGAGGAGTTTCTGTGGGCGAAAGGATATGACGAGGACTTTGTTGAGATGCTGCTGTCGCACCTGATTGACCTTAGGCCTTTCAATGACCTTGAGATGCGACGGCTGGATTCTCTGTTTCTTGACTACGTTGTCACGGGCGGGATGCCGGATGTGGTTGCCACCTTCATCAATGAGGGGAATTTCTCGAACGTGCTGCCGCTGCAACGTCAGTTGTTGGCCGACTACGAGGAAGATATTATCAATACGCCCAAGGTCTCGACAAGGCCAAAATAAGAAGTGTTTACAGGAACATTCCGGTGTTTTTGGCCAAAGAAAACAAGAAATTCCAAATCACAAAAGTAGCCAAGAATGCCCGCAGCCGCGAGTATGCAGGATGTGTGGAATGGTTGAGGGATGCCGGCATTGTCAATGTGTGCCACTGCCTGAATTTTCCGGAACTGCCGTTGAAGGGCAACTATGACGAAAGCAAATACAAACTCTACTACCACGACAACGGGCTGCTGATGGCGGCATTGGACGAGGAATCGAGCATGGACCTTCGACAGAACCGCAATCTCGGTGTGTACAAAGGTGCCGTGTATGAGAACATCGTATCGGAGGCGTTGGCCAAGCAAGGCTACCAGCTTTATTACTACAAGACGGAAAATGCCCAGCTGGAGATGGATTTCTTTGTCCGCGACAGCACGACGCTTATCCCTGTGGAAGTGAAAGCCACTACGGGTGCCACTCCGTCATTGAACAAACTAATCGACAGAGACAGCTATCCTGATGTAAAATGGGGAATCAAACTGAGCCACCAAAACATTGGCTTCAACGGCAAGTTCTACACGTTTCCGTACTATTGCTCTTTCTTGTTGAAACGATGGATGGAAAGCCGACGGTAAAAAATGGGATGAGGGTCAGAATGTGGGAATGCGCTTTAAAAATGTGTGAATGAATTCGTGAATGTGAGAATGTGTTTTTCGCTTGATTTGATTAATTTCAGTGGTGCTCAAAGCCTGCAAAGCAGGCAGAATGCGTTAGTGTATTCGTGAATGTGTTAATTCGAGAATTCGTTAGTAAGGGGATTCGCTAATGGGCAGTTTCATTGTATGGTTGTGCAATAAACGGAGAATTACCTCGTTGTTGTAAGCGACGAAATAAGCAACTATGAGATTCTTGAAATGGTTGGGGTTTGACCCCGAAAAGCATAGCGTCAGGACGGAGATTCTCGCCGGGCTGCTCTTGTCGTCCTCTGTCAGACATATTTGTCACACACAGACACAAGTCTGGAGTCCGTGAGATAATTGAAATGCCAAATACAGATAGAAGAACGCCTCGGGATTGGACTTCTTTAATTTGTTGAGTTTTGTGTACTCATAGTCGGTAAATAGCCGATCTGTCATCCTCTCCCAATACCGAATGTGTACATTTTGCTTTATTTGACAGTGCAAAGATACGCATATTTTAGGGAACAACAATGAGTTCATTCTCAAAATTAAAAAATGGACGTAGGCATGATTTAAGAATAAATGCGAATAGCTATTAAAAAAAGTTTGTTTTCTTACGACTCGACAGCAAGAAAATCTTAATTTAGTGCAGAATTTCATAATGGACAAATCTATATTTGGTGCAAAATATATTATAGAATTATTTTGTATTTGGTGTAAAATTTATATATTTGCAAAGTTGAATTTGGTGTAATTATTTTATTAAAAGAAAGATTTACAATGAGTTGCTGAAATGGAAGAATGCAGCCAAAGGGCGAACGGCCGTGTTGATTGATGGAGCACGTCGTGTCGGCAAGAGCTATATCGTGGAGGATTTTGCACGCAATGAGTACAAATCCTACATCTTAATTGACTTCAGCAAGGAGGACAAACAACTAAAAATGTTATTCGAAGAACAGCTCTCCGATTTGGATACATTCTTCAGAATGCTCTCTCTCGTAAAGAACACAAAACTTTATCCACACGAGTCGGTCATCGTATTCGACGAGGTACAACAATATCCAC
>Ga0256406_1007686_pt1 | contig 10097 bp, 7 predicted proteins | sample RumenRJG_03DNA_FD_185986 | JGI IMG/M metagenome (GOLD analysis project Ga0256406, IMG submission 185986) | Bovine rumen microbial communities from Lethbridge, Alberta, Canada - RJG_03 | ecosystem: Host-associated > Mammals > Digestive system > Stomach > Rumen | place: Canada: Alberta | collected...
AGGCGGATTCTTCCCTTCCATCTCATATGCGGCAGTGCCGTCTTCGTCCGAATAGGCAAATGCTCCGAGTCTGTCAATTTTATACTCATCAATAAAGTCTAATAGCTCTTCAATATCTTTTTCTGTCTCACTCGGAGAGCCGACAAGCAAAGTAGTTCTTATATGTACATCCGGTATCTCTGTCCTAAGTTTATCTATAGTGGCTTTGATGGATGAGGATCTAGATGCCCTCCTCATGCTTTTCAGCACATCATCTGATATATGCTGTATAGGCATATCTATGTAATTACAGATTTTAGGCTCGTTTTTTATCGTTTCAATGAGCTCATCTGTAATATTGTTATCGTAAACATAAAGTAGCCTTATCCACTCAATTCCTTTGATTTTACAGAGTTTTCGCAGAAGCTCAGGCAGTTTAATCTCTCCGTAAAGGTCTATGCCGTAGCGGGATGTATCCTGCGCGATCAGTATCAGTTCCCTGATACCTGCATCCGCCATATCCTCGGCCTCACGGATGCAGTCTTCGATACGTTTAGATCTGTAAGGCCCGCGTATCGAAGGGATCGCGCAAAAACTGCACGCATTGTCGCAGCCTTCCGCAATCTTCAGGTATCCGTAATGAGCGCCTTCATCAAATTTGCGCTTTCTGTATCTGAGATCATCCAGGCTGCTCCCTACCAGATCCGAATCGGCCTTATTTGCATCTTTAGAGCCCATCAATATATCCGGAAGATCGTCATAATCATTTACACCGAAGAACATATCTACTTCCGGAAGTTCAGCAGCAAGATCCTCGTGATATTTCTCCGCCAGACAGCCGCAGACGATGAGTTTTATACTCTTCGCTGCATCGGAATCGCCCTCATTGTTCTTACCTGCCGCATCTGCCAGCTCAAGTATTCTTTCAATAGATTCTCTCTTTGCAGCCTCAATAAAGCCGCAGGTATTGACAATAATGATATCTGCATCTTCTGCGGATACTGCAATGCGGCAGCCTCTGTCAATTAAAGAGGCTGCCAACATCTGTGAATCGTATTCATTCTTTGCACATCCGAGTGTATCAATATAGATGTTCATCAATAATCGTCCTCATAATCGGCATCGAGTATCTTGGCCTGCTGCTCAGGAGAAAGCATATTGAAGGCGTTTACTCCCGTATTAAATTTACCGTCATCCGCAGGGTCCATAACGTCCTTCTCAGGCTCTTCAGGCTTTACGTGTAATGTCTTTTCTATAGTATTCTCAATATATTGATCTTCTATAGGAAGTTCGTCTTGAACGGCGGCATAGTCAATTGGAGTATCGTCATAAGACTCTCCGTAAACCAACTCATTCAAAACCGGATCATTCTCCAGTTCCGGATCAGGAACTGCGTCTTCAACGGACTCTTCAATCTTCTCCTCCGGAACTTCAATAACAGGCTCCGGTTCAGATTCTTCCTCTGCTGTTTCCTGCACCGTTTCAGCCTCTATATCTTCAGGCTCTTCATATACTTCCTCTACAGGCTCAGGAGCAGCCTCAACTACAGGCTCTTCATATACCTCTGCCGGTGCTTCCTCAACAACTTCTTCAACTACTTCCTCAACAGGCTCTTCCGCAGCAGAAAGCCCGCCGTAGTACATATCCTCGCTTATCAGAAGCTGACGTGGCCTAGCACCGTCCTGAGGTCCTATAATGCCCTTCTCCTCAATCTCATCGATAATTCTGGCAGCTCTGTTATATCCTATCCTAAAGCGCCTCTGCAGCATGGATACGGACGCCTGCCCCGACTTAAAGATGAATGCAATGGCATCCTCGGTAAGTTCATCCTGAGGCTCTGACGAACCCTTAGAATCGAGGTTGTCGATAGCGGTCTGAAGCTCCTCATCATACTCAGGATCTCCGCCTTCTTTCTTTACGAATTTGATAATCTTTTCGATTTCCTCAGCACTGATGTACGGGCCCTGAACTCTGAACGGCTTGGTTGAACCAACCGGTGAGAAAAGCATATCTCCCTTACCCAGCAGCTTTTCGGCCCCCGTTGTATCAAGAATAGTTCTTGAATCTATGGATGAAGTCGTAGTAAAGGCAATCCTCGACGGAATATTGGCCTTAATGAGTCCCGTAACTACGTCAACAGACGGTCTCTGCGTTGCAACTATCAGGTGCATACCTGCAGCTCTGGCTTTCTGAGCCAGACGGCAAATCGCATTTTCTACATCATTGGGTGCCGCCATCATGAGGTCTGCGAGCTCGTCGATAATGATGATAATCTCAGGCTTGCAATCAGGGTATCTGCCCTCCGTTCTCATCTTTTCGTTATATGATTCGAGATCCTTCACATACTCCTTGGCAAAGGCCTCATATCTCTTTTCCATCTCATCTACGGCAATTGCAAGTGCCCTGGCGGCCTTACGAGGATCCGTCACAACCGGAGTCAGCATATGAGGTATGCCGTTGTAGTTTCCGAGCTCTACCATCTTAGGGTCAATCATGATGAGCTTGAGTTCTGACGGCTTGGCCTTATAAAGGAAGCTGGTAATAATCGAATTAATACATACTGATTTACCTGAGCCCGTGGCACCCGCAACGAGAAGGTGCGGCATTTCCTTCATATCCGCAACTATATTATTTCCTGATATGTCCTTACCTACCACGAATTCAATCTTTGAAGGTGCATTCATAAACTCATCTGAATCGATAAGTTCTCTGATAAGAACAGGCGATGCTTCCTTATTCTCAACTTCAATACCGACGGCAGCCTTGCCCGGAATCGGAGCCTCAATACGAACAGTCTTGGCGGTCATATTGAGTGCAATATCATCGGCAAGATTTACAATTCTTGAAACCTTAACACCTGTAGCAGGCTGCACCTCATACCTCGTGACTGATGCTCCCTGTGTTACGTTGATAACCTTTGCATCAACTCCGAAATCGTTAAGAGTTTTTTCAAGAAGCGCTGCGCGCTCTCCCACCTGAGCTGCGCTCATCACATGCTTAGGTCCGCTGCCTCTCTTAAGAAGACTTACAGGCGGAAGCTCGTAAGTTTCATATTCATTTGTCGCATTAAATCCGGCAGCAAGCTCTGCGGCTTCTTTTTCGGTTAATGTCTTGCCCCTAGGTGTTGCTTCTTCTGCTTCTGCCTTTTTAGGAGCTGCTTTAGTCTTTGCAGGCTTTTTTACTTCATCAAGCGTAGCGGCAGTAGCTGCTGCGGCCTCTGCTGCCTTTGCTCTTTTTGCACTTGCTTCTTCGAAGCTCTGAGCTCTTCCCGCAGCTGCAGCATTTCCGCCCGCGAAAGAAACCTCAGGCGCAGGTCTACCGTCTTTTGTGTGTCCGTCCAGGCCATATGAGCCGGAATGTCCCAGTTCTTGTGTATCTACAAGACCATATCCCGGCCTTGCGGTATTAGCAGCTGCCCTGCTTTGTTCCCTCTTCTTATCACCCGGATAACCATAGTCTTCCGGATTACTGTCTATTCCTCTGTCACTCGGATTACCGTTAATATAGTCGGTAAAACGTCTGGTTAATTTGCCGAATAAAGTATCCTTTTCAGCCTCTGCCTTGGCAGCTAGCTCAGGAGCATTATCCTTTACAATTACCCTGCTCTGCGCGGACGTCAATGGCTGAGGGTTTCCTCTGACGGGATCCATAGGCGCAGTACCTCTGTTCCTTATTATCGAAGTACCCGAAGAACTGCTGAACGGCTCAGGAATTCCCGTATCCCTATAAGTGTTAACATCATTTGTATTCAGTCTCACGCTCTTATTCGGAACGTGTGAAATATCAGAATCATTAGTTGTAAGACCTCCGACAAGGGATCTCCATACGGACTTGACGCTTCCTATAATGCCGGAATCATCCTGCATTTGCTGCTGATGGAGCAAGCGATACTCTTCTGCAGACATAACGACGGTATCTTGCATATCCACGGCTCTTACGCCTTTTCTCTTTTCGGTAACTACCGGCTCAGGCATGGATGAAGGAACAGACGCAGCTCTGGCCTCGGCTTCAGCTTGCTCCATCTCGCGCCTGTACTTCTCGTTCATCTCAGCGAGTATCTTCTTTTCTTCTCTCTTCTTTATGGTGTTTTCTACAAATCTGGATATAGGAGTATTGGCCACAAGGAAAACCGAAATAATCAACACCGTAAGTGCAATGATGATAAGTCCCGGCTTTCCGAAGAACTTGACGAGTATTCCGCCTATTTCCATGCCGATGACTCCGCCTTCAATTCCGGAAATGGCATTCATGTATTGATTGGCTATATCTCCGAATCCGATTTTGATATTGTTTTCATCGATATATCTGTAAGAATTCAGTACGCAAAGATTGACAAATATGAGGAAACTGAAGAAAACGGTTCTCCATCCTATGTGCTGGAGTTTTCCGGCCAAAAGAAGTATGGCAAACACAAATACAAGGAAAGGAAGAGCGTAAGCCATGATGCCGAAAAGACCAAGGCAAATATCGTGTATCTTCATGCCGAAGCTTCCCGTCGTATCCATTACAACGGTAAAGAACAGGAAAAGACCGATGGCAACCAGAGTTATGCTCCAGATGACATCGACATTTCGTCTGTCGCGATCGTATTTGCGCTGCATCTCGTCTATCTGCTCTTTTTTACTCGGAGCAGCGGCATGATCGACCTTATTCTTGCTGCCGGGAGGTCTTCCCGGTCCCCTTTTCTTGGTCTCTGCCATTACGCAATATTCTCCATAAGAAATAACTTATCTATTAACCAGCGTGTATATTATCAGCGCTGTGCCAACCAGCCACACATATATTGAAAAGTATCTGAGGCTGAGTTTTCTAACTACTGTAATCATTGTTTTGATAGCAAGGACTCCGCTTATTGCAGCCGCAATGCATCCTGCTATTACGGGTCCCATACTGGTGCCGACAACAGATGCCATCGCATCGGACCCACCCTCGAATATGAGAGAACCAAGTATGGACGGTATGGATACGAGAAAAGCAAACTTAACCGCAAAGTCTCTTTGCAGTCCTGTTTTAAGGCCTCCGAAAAGAGTCGAACCGGATCTCGAAATGCCGGGACAAATTGCTATACCTTGCATGGTACCCACAGCCAGGGCCTGCTTAAATGTCATATCTTTAATATCCGTAGTATTCTTTTTATTATTCTGCGCTATCCAAAGCAGCACGCCTGTAAAAAGAAGTCCTACTCCGGTCGGAAGAAGTGTTTCGTAAAAACCTTCAAACATATCCTCGAACAGTATTCCGATAATAGCCGTCGGTATGCTGGCTACGATTATCATGACGCCGAGTTTTCTGACAGGTCTTTCACTTAACCTCAGACCTTTACCTTTTACCAAATCACCTATGGTAATAAAGAGCTCTTTAATAAGCTCCCAAATATCGTTCCAATAGCAAAAGAACACTGAAATAAGAGTGCCCACGTGCAGCAGCAGAGTGAAAATCAGGACTGAGTCAGCTTCAATACCGAAAAAATGCTGGAGCATCAAAAGGTGTCCCGAGCTCGATACCGGTAGAAATTCCGTGAGCCCCTGGACGATTCCGAGCACTATTGCTTCTATGTAAGACAAGGCAATATCCTCCTTAATACCATATATAATGTATATAACCGCTTTATTATACTACAATATATTGATTTTGTAACGTTTTTTTGACAATTAAAAGTGCAAGCCATATGACTTGCACCAACCGTCTTATGGATTTACCGTTTTGACTACTCTGCGTTAACTACGTCCTGTCCGTCGTAATATCCGCAGTTCGGGCAGACTCTGTGCGGAAGCTTAGCTTCATGGCACTGAGGGCATGTCGAAAGTCCTGTAACACTCTTCTTCATATTCGCTGCTTTTCTGCCGCTTGTCTTAGCTTTGGATGTTTTTCTTTTAGGTACTGCCACTTGTGACACCTCCTTACTGTCTGTATTTATAAATGGTCGGGGTGACGAGATTTGAACACGCGACCTCTTCGTCCCGAACGAAGCGCTCTACCAAGCTGAGCCACACCCCGTGAAGTGATGAACACACGAACTATAACACAAAGAAAAGCAAAATGCCACAATTATTTTTGATTTATTTTTCATTCAATTATTACCGGTTTGATGTAATGATCGGAATTATCTTCAATCTTCCTTCCCGCAATAAGGCTGTATATGTCGGCAGCCTTTATATCGAGTGTAAGCATCTGCATGGCAAGTTCTGTCAGGCAGTCCGTCTCCTTGTTGATATTGGTAAGTATAGGAAGACCTGATTTTTCGTTCTTTTTGAGCTCAGACAGAAGCTGCCTGCCCTTCTCATTGAAGCCGAGAACCCTCAAATACAAAGTCTGAGTTTGTGAATAAATCCTTCTGTCTATACCGAGAATTATCTGCATGCAGAGCCTGGAAAGTCTCGTATATGTGTATCGCTTTGACTTGCAAGCCATAATTATTTCCGAGACATTATCGTTTGAAAGAACAGCTTTCTTAATAAGATTTCCGAGACCCTCCCCACCGGACGGGCATTCATCTATTGTATCCGCATCGGTGCTAATTACAGCATACCTCAGTAAATCAGCGGCATCATCAGATAATACAATATCTTCCGGAGTCAAATATGCAAGAGACTCCTTAGGCATATATGCAGAGAGTTTATCCCTCGCTTCGTCTATTCCTTCATTTAAAAGTCCTCGTATCCCGCTTGCACTTTGGTAGCTCAGGCTGTCATCGAAATCGTCACTGTATGAGGCACCTTTTCTTTCGATAGGAAGTATCGTTGCACATCTTGATGACATCATGTATTCAAGTGCAAGAATATCGTTTGAATTAGTCAAAATCTCTGACGATGCATCCCTTATACTCTCATCAGAAATTAAGTCCATGACTGCATTTTCCCTGGCAGCAGGATAAGATAATCCTTCTTTAATGCCGACAGATATACCCTCGGCAATCTTATCTTTATTGTCTTTGATCAGATTTGATAATACTGAAACAACATCTGCATTTCCGCTCTCGCTTCCGCAGCATATGGTATCGCAAGCTGCTTCTTCCAGTATGCTAACTCCGGCAGCCGCAAAGCTTCCGGCATTTCCCAGGCTGAACAGAGTCGGTATTTCAAGCACAAGATCAGCACCACATCTGAGAGATACTTCGGCTCTCTTACATTTATCAATAATTGCAGGCTCTCCCCTTTGGACGAAATTGCCGCTCATGGCAACGACAAGAGCATCGCAGCCGGTTCGCCTGCGTGCTTCTTCCATGATATATACATGGCCGTTATGAAGAGGATTAAACTCCGCTACTATTCCTGTCGCTTTCATCTCTATAGTATGACTCCGAATCGGACCTTAGAAATATAGGGCTTGCCGAACGGCAAACCCCAGTTAAACCACTTATGAATAAGGGATGATTTACAGCTCTTCTTCCAAGCTTTCAGGCTCAGCTACGGGAGCTTCAGCGACAAAATCGCTATCTCCTACCTGAACTCTCTCTGCCAGAGTCTTCATCTCCTGACGGTTTTGATTAACCCTTGCGTTGATATTGCTGAGCATCTGATTGAAATAGTCAGTCATAGGCTCGATATACAGGGCGCCCACACTGGCAATATCGTTTTGCATATCATAGAGAAGCTGATCGATGTACTCATATGATCTGTATTTCATGTAATTAGCATGATTTTCAGCTTCCTTCAGCACCGCATCAGCCCTTCTCTGAGCATCCTTGGTTATATTGTTGTTATTAACGAGATACTCAACCTGGTCTTTGGCCTCGTTGATCATCCTATTATACTCCCTCTTGGCTTCGCTGATAATACGATCTTTTTCGGAGTTAAGCCACTTGGCCTGCTGGATATCACGAGGAAGATTGAGTCGAATATCCTCCATTATCTTCTGAGCAACATCGAGATCGATAATTCCCTTTTCGGAAAAAGGCATCTTACTCGATGAAGTAATCAGATCTTCCAGTTCTTCGAGAAGTGACATTAATTTGATGCTGTCATCTTTCATTTTCGTTCCTCCTGTATTTTTCTTTCATTCTGCCGGCCACAAAGTCCGGAACGAGGCCTTTTACATCGCCTCCCAGAGATGCTACTTCCTTGATGAGACTTGAACTTATAAACGAATACTTAGGATTTGTCATCAGGAGTATCGTTTCCGTATCCCCTTTGAAAAGTCTGGCGTTCATCTGGGCCATCTGAAGCTCGTTCTCAAAGTCATTTACGGCTCTGAGACCTCTTACGACTGCATCAAAACCGTTTTCGTTCACATAATCGGCCAAAAGTCCGCTGAATTTATCAACTTTTACATTCGGCAAATGCGAACATGCCTCGCGTGCAATCTCCACTCTCTCGTCGAGAGAGAAGAAGGTCTGTTTGCTCGGATTTACGACTATCGCTACGGTCAATGAATCGTACATTTTGGCAGCTCTTTGAATAATATCGAGATGCCCGTTTGTTAAAGGGTCGAAGGACCCTGCATATAGAGCTTTTCTTTCCATTAAGCTAAACCCTCACTCATTAGATATTAGCAAAAGAATGCTTGTATATCAAGAATTCGCTATTCAGATTCAGCTTCGATTTCATAAATAAATACATCTACACCGATGCTGCCGTACCTTTTTTCCTTGATCCTGTGAAGATTGTCATAAGTGTCGGATAATTTATTATCGTATAAATGCTCTGCAACCACTATACTGCCTTCGTCAAGAAGGTTGTTTTCCTGCAATAACAGCATTGCATCTTCGTAATACTCGGTCTTATCATACGGAGGGTCCATAAAGACTACATCCATTGTAATTCCAAGCTTTGCAACTCTCTCTATCGCTGATGTATAGTCCGAATTAAATACGGTGCACTCCTCTCCGGCTTCGCATCCCGCGATATTTGAAAGCAGTACTTTAAAGCCCGGTCTTGATAGCTCAGAGAAATAGCAATGATCTGCTCCTCTTGAGAGTGCTTCAAGACCCATAGCACCACTTCCCGCAAACATATCCATCACAAGAGCGCCGTCAAGCCACGGCATTACCATGCTAAACACGGCCTCACGCACCTTTTCCGTCGTGGGTCTGGCTCCTTTTGGCAGTTCAAGCTTTCTGTATTTATATTTTCCTGATGTTATCTTCATATCTATAAAATATCTGAATTGTCCGTCTTGGACTCTCTGGTAATTCTCTCGTAGGCAAATTCCAAATCCGTATTGTTGTAGCTGCTCATTATACGTTCTGCATCCTCTATTGCAGCCTCGAGTATATCCGTATTTCTAGAAAGCATGAGTATATCCGATCTTACAACTCCGGATTGCACCGTACCCATTATATCTCCCGGACCTCTGAGTTCATAATCCGCTTCACTTATCTCAAAACCGTCGGATATTTCGGCCATGGCCTTGGCCCTGGCTACTGAGCTTTCGGATTTGCTGTAATTAATCACATAGCAGTAGGACTGCATATCGCTTCTTCCGACTCTTCCTCTCAACTGATGCATCTGTGCAAGACCGAATCTTTCCGAGTTTTCAATTACTATTATTGTAGCCCTCGGCACATCTATGCCTACCTCAATTACTATGGTAGATACCAGTATCTGTACCCTTCCTGCAGAAAATTCTTCCATAATCGACTCTTTTTCGTCGCTTGAGAGCCTTCCGTGCAACAGAGCCGCCTTGTAATCCGGATATCTGTCCTCTATCTCGCTAAAGAGCTTATTTACGGAGTTCAAATCATCTTCTTCGCTTTCTATGCTCGGTGCAATGATATATGCGAGATTGCCTTTATCCAGTTCCTCTCTTACGGATATATAGGCTCTTTCTCTTCCCGCTTTGTCCAAAGCCCTTGTAATTATCTTCTTCCTGCCCAAAGGCATGGTTCTTATTATGCTGAAGTCCATGTCACCGAAGACGGTGTTGGCCAGTGTCCTCGGAATCGGAGTTGCAGACATTACGCATACGTTTACGGCTCTTCCCTTTTGCATAAGGGCCTTTCTTTGGTCTACACCGAACCTGTGCTGCTCGTCCGTAATAACCAATGCAAGTTCATTAAAACTTACATCCTTTTGTATGAGTGCGTGAGTGCCTATCAGAACATCGACTGCACCGCTCGATACCGCGTCAAGTACGGCTTTCCTTTCCGATGCTTTCATCCCGCTGACCAAAAGAGCGGA
>Ga0256406_1007687_pt1 | contig 10095 bp, 9 predicted proteins | sample RumenRJG_03DNA_FD_185986 | JGI IMG/M metagenome (GOLD analysis project Ga0256406, IMG submission 185986) | Bovine rumen microbial communities from Lethbridge, Alberta, Canada - RJG_03 | ecosystem: Host-associated > Mammals > Digestive system > Stomach > Rumen | place: Canada: Alberta | collected...
CTCGTCAGACCCATCGATGGCGCCCTGGGCCTTGAGGGAATCGAGCAGCCAGGTGCGGACCTCGCGGGCGTTGGTCAGGGTCTCCAGGGTGGTGAAGGTCTTTGACACGACGATGACCAGGGTGGTCTCGGGGTCCAGGCCCTTGACCTTCTCGGCCATGTCGTTGGGGTCGATGTTGGAGATGTAGTGGTTCTCCACGGCGCGGGGCAGGGACTTGAGGGCCTCGTAGATCATGACCGGGCCCAGGTCGGAGCCACCGATGCCGATGGAGATGACGTCGGTGATCTTCTTGCCGGTTACGCCCTTCCACTCGCCGGAGCGTACCTGGTCGGCAAAGGCGTACATCCGGTCCAGGACCTCGTGGACGTCCTTGACGGTGTCCTGGCCGTCGACGACGACCTTGCCCTCGTCGCCCTTGGGACGGCGCAGGGCCGTGTGGAGGACGGCGCGGTCCTCGGTGGTGTTGATGTGGGTGCCGGCGAACATGGCGTCACGGCGCTCCTCGACCTTCACGGCCTTGCCCAGGGCAACCAGCAGGCGGAGGGTCTCGTCGTCGACCAGGTTCTTTGACAGGTCGAAGTGGAGGTCGTTGACGTCAAAGGAGAGCTTCTTCACGCGCTGGGGGTCGTTGGCAAAGGCCTTCTTGAGCGTGAAGGTATCCCTCATCCTCTCGTAGTGGTCCTGGAGGGAGGCCCACTCGGGAGTCTGGGTTGCATCGATAGGTGCGGGAACGTTTGCCATGTCTGCTCCTCTGCAATGCGGTTGCCTCGCGCCGTCTGCTTGTCCGGCGCATTCGCCTTTATAGTAGTCCAGGTACGGGCCGCTTCGAGGCCTGGTTTCGAATCAACGCTAATATGGCTCGCCCTGCGGCGGAACCTGCTTGAGGTAGGCCCACATGACCTGCTTGCGGTGGGGGTCGTCGAGGGCGGCGGCGAACCCGCCCAGGTTGAGGACCCGCATGCCCTTGACCTGGACCACATAGCCGGGACCCAGCTCCGCGGCCTGGATGTCCGGCAGGGAGGCAAGCTCGTCGGGGTAGGCCTCGCGGACCGCATGTGCCGCGGACTCGTCGCAGGCAATCAGGGTGACGGGGTCCAGGACGGCCACCACCTGGCGCAGGAGCCGGGCGTCCAGGAGGGTGCCGTCGCGGCGGGCCGTGGCGGCGGCGCACCAGTCCTCCGGCTCGTATCCCAGGGCAGGCGCCACCAGGGAGGCCCGAAGGGCGTCTCCGTCCCGACCCGAGAGGAGGGCTGCCCCGCCTCGCTCCTCGGCAGACAGGTCGCCCTTGAGGAAGCAGACGCTGGAGAAGGCGTTTCCCGCAAGGACGACGCCCGCGTTCTCCAGCCGGGCGACCTCTGCCGCGACCTTGCTGACGTAGGCCGTCCTTCGTATGTCCCGCTCGCTGGCCATTGCCCCTCCCGAAGCGACCGAACCTCCACGAATAGGATTCTACCGCGCCATACCTTGAAAGATGTGGGTATAAGCGGCTCAGTCGCAGACGCATGCACAGGCACGCACCCTACCGTTAAGGAGAGACCCATGTCCCAGCCCATCACCACCTCCCAGTTCGCCTCCGTCATCGCCAACGCACAGAAGCCCGTCCTGGTGGACTTCTGGGCCTCCTGGTGCGGCCCCTGCCGCGCCCTGGGTCCCGTCGTCGAGGAGATCGCGGACGAGATGTCGGACAAGTTCGACCTCTACAAGTGCAACGTCGACGAGGAGCCCGAGATCGCCCAGCAGTTCGGCATCATGTCCATCCCCACCCTGATCCTCTTCAAGGACGGCAAGCCCGTTCATGCCACCGTGGGCAACATGCCCAAGGCCGACCTGGTGAGCGAGCTTTCCGCCAACCTCTAGGAATGGTCATGGCCTCGCACGCCAAGGCAGGCAGGCTCAGGCATCTGGTCCAGGGCAACCGCGGCCATCTCCTGGCCGCGGTCGCCCTGGTGCTCTTCGTAGCCATCCTTGAGGAGGTCCTGGAGGGCGACGCCAACCGCCTGGACGTATGGGCCTACCAGGTGGTCGTCGTGGGCATGCGGTCAGACTGGCTCACGCCCGTCATGCAGTCCATATCGGAGCTGGCCCTGCCGGTGGTCCTGGTGGTCATGCTCCTGGTGGTGGAGGCCTTCGCCCCGGGCAGGAGGCCGGGGCTCGTGGCGGCCGTCAACCTGGTCCTGGTGACCCTTCTCAACCTCCTGCTCAAGCAGGTGGTCCATCGGCCCCGTCCGGAAGGCTTTCGCCTTATCGCCGAGACAGGCTACAGCTTCCCCTCCGGCCACTCCATGATCGCGATGGCCTTCTATGGCCTTCTGGCCTGGATGGTCTGGCACTACGAGCGCGACAGGTTCGTCAAGTGGTTCTGCATGGTCGGCTTTGCCCTGGTCATCGTGGCCATCGGCTTTTCCAGGGTCTATCTGGGCGTCCACTATGCCACCGACGTGATCGCAGGCTTCTGCGTGTCACTGGCCTGGCTCACCTTCTACACCAGGATCGTCCTTCCCCTTTGGCTGGAGGACCGCAGGGAGTGAGGCCCCCTAGGCCGAGGTCCCGCGTGGATGGAGGGTCGGCCTTACACCAAGGGCCGCCTTGTGGGGTGCCCCCTAGAGGCTGATGATCTCGGCCGAGACGATGCGGCCATCCCTGGCGACGATTCGCCCCATGCTGGGTCCCTTGGCCCTGGGATAGGTGGGGCTGCCGGGGTTCATCACCAGGGTCCCGTACTCGCGGTCCTTCTCTACGAAGGGGCGGTGGGTGTGGCCGCAGATGGCTATGTCGCACATGCTGAGGTCCAGGCGCTCGCGATAGTGGCTGATCTGCCAGCGAAAGCCCTCCGAGAAGAACTTGCATCGACGGACGCCGCCCAGGATGCCCTCCAGACCGTAGTCGTTGTTGCCCAGGGCAAGCTTGACGGGGGCGATTGCCTCCAGGGTCCTGAGGTCCGAGGGGGAGCAGATGTCCCCCGCGTGCACTATGACGTCCGCCCCCACCAGTTGGTTCAGGAGCTCCTCGGAGAGGTAGCCATGGGTGTCCGAGACGATGTCGTAGCGCATGGGTGCCCCCGTCCTGGCCGGCCAGCTAGATGCCCAGGGCGCGCTTGACGGAGACCACGCGTCGGCGCGAGACCGGGATCTTCTTGTCCTCCACGTCCTTGATGCCCAGCTGGAGGATGCCGCTGGACACGAACTCCACGTCCTCCACCTGCTGGAGGTTGACGATGTAGCCGCGATGGACCCGATAGAAGCCATGCGGGGTGAGCTTCTGCTCGAGCTTTGCCAGGGAGATCGTGGACAGGAACCGGTCCGAGTCGGTGTAGATGCAGGAGTAGTCGTCCTTGGCCTCGATGTAGCGGATCTCGTCGATGGGAACCAGGACCTTGCGGCCGCCCTTCTCGACGGGAATGCGCTCCACGGCCGACTGGACGGGGGCGGTGGGCTTCTTGCGAGCCTCGACCTTGTCCAGGGCGTGCATGAGGCGGTCGGTCTCCACGGGCTTCATCAGGTAGTCGATGGCGTCCACGTCGAAGGCCTCGAGGGCGTACTCGCTATAGGCGGTCACGAAGACGATGGCCGGCATGGCGGGGGGGTTCTTGATCTGGCGCAGGGCCTCAGCAAGGCGCATGCCCGACATCTTGGGCATGGAGATGTCCAGGAAGATGACGTCGACCATGTTGGGATGGCCCTCTTCCTCGCTGGATCGCACGATGATCTCCACCGCCTCCCGCACGCTGGACGCCTCCTGGATGGCGTCCACGCGTCCGGACTCCTCGAGCAGATACCGCAATTCCGAGCGTGCTGGCGCTTCATCGTCCACGATGAGTGCGTTTAGCATGCCTTCACCTTGCCCTTCGAAAGCCTTGATGTCTCTGGCCCTGCCTCGGTCGCTCAGCGATGGGCAGAAATATGTGCACGGCCAAGCTACAGATTACCACTAGCCTTACGGGATGGGCCTTGGAGTCTGCGACGCCGCACCGACCAAACGCAGGGTGACCGCCGTGCCCGCGCCAACCCGGGACATGATCTCCACCCCGGAGCCGGGGCCGTAGTAGCGCTCGATCCTCTCGGCCACGTTGCGGATGGCGATGCCCGCACCCTTGCCCTGGTGCGCCTTCGCGGGCTCCGAGGGCTGGTCCTCGGTGAGCCTGCGGGCTGCCTCCTCCGTCATGCCCAGGCCGTCGTCCACCACGGCTATGAGGACGTCCTCCCCGTCCTCGGTGGCCTGGATGTCTATGCGCAGGGGGCCCTCCTCTCGCATGGCATGGCGAACGGCGTTCTCCACCAGGGGCTGGACGATGAAGCCTGGCACCAGGAGCTGGCCAAGCCCCGCATCCACGCTCTCGGTCTCGATGATCCGGTCCTCGCCGAACCGGGCCTTCTCGATCTTGAGGTAGCGCCTGGTCTGCGCCAGCTCCTCCGAGAGGGGGATCAGGGACTGGGAGCTCTCCAGGGTGCGACGGTAGTAGACCGAGAACTCGCGCAGGAGGTCGCGCGCCTTTGCCGGGTCCGTGCGGGTGAGGGCGGCCATGGTGTTGAGGGCGTTGAAGAGGAAGTGGGGGTTGATCTGGGCCTGGAGGGCCTTGACCTCCGCACGGGCCGTGAGCTCGGCCTGTACCTCCAGCTCGTGGGTGGAGAGCTGGGTGGAGAGGAGCTCGGCGTAGCCGCGGGCGATGGCCAGCTGGGTCCGATCAACCTCCCGACCGTGCCGGTAGTAGAGCTTGAGGGTGCCCACGCACTTGTCCGACACCTTGAGGGGGGCGAAGATGCCCACCGGCAGCGAGAGCTCCTGGGGGCTGCGGTCGTCGTCGACGTCCGAATGCTGGGCGATGGAACCCATCTCGTCACTTCCCAGGCTCGAGAAGGTCTGGACGCGACCGAACTCCAGGACCTCCTGGGTCGCCGAGGAGATGGGGCTTCCGGCATGGTAGCTCGAGACGCCGTCGCCCACGTAGGCCAGGGTCTCCATGGTGTCCGTGATGGCTATGGCCGCAGCACGGGTCTCGGGCAGGAGGAGCTGGCAGACGGCCGAGGCGCTCTCGCCGGAGAGACCGTCGGACAGGTAGCGCAGGGTGGATGAGGCCACGACCAGGGTGCGCTCGGTGGCCTGGGACCTGAGGTCGTCAGGGGCGATGAGGATGGAGCCGGTCATGGATATGACCACGGCGAGACCTGCGCCCGAGGCGATGGACGCCAGGAGGTTGCCTGTGGCGAAGCCCCAGGTAAGAAGCCCCAGAAGGGCGATTATTGCCAGGAGGAGGGCGATGTTGGTGAGCAGGGAGGCGTTGGCCTTGACCCATCGCGAGATCCTAGCCATGGGCGCTTTCGCCCCCATCCTCGGGGAGGTGGCGGGGCGGCATCTGGCGAGGGGTCCCCATTCGCTCAAGCCGCTTCCGGAGGGCCCGGTCGCCCCAGATCTGGCTCATGATCCGGGGCCAATGGGTCTGGAAGGCGAAGTAGCTCCCACGGACCTGGTGGGCCCACTGCTGGGCACGCCGGTGCCCCACCAGCCAGATCTTGAGGTAGTCCTTGCGCTCGGGTCCCACAAGGGCCCAAAGGAGGGCGGTCCGGGACATGTTGGCGCGGACCTCGGGGGTCAGGAACGACTCAGGATAGGGGGCCAGGGACTCGGGGCGGACCTGCCTGAGGCTCTTGGTGGAGTTGGCGTAGTCCAGCTTGGCCAGCTCGTACTCCCACCGGTAGACGTCCTGGAGGAAGCGGGCCGCCCGAGAGGGGATCTTGGGTGGGAGGTGGTTCACGCGCCACCTGTTGTCGAACCAGACGTCGTGCCCGTACATGCGCAGGTTAAGAAGGTAGTCCAGATCCTCTCCGCGCGTGATCTGGGGGTCGAAGGAGACCTTGGTGAAGGCCTGGGCGCTCAGGGCGAAGCAGCCGCCGCAGACCATGTTGGACCGGGAGATCCGGGTCTTTGCCAGGGCGGCCTTCATCCACTGGTTGAACTGGACCCGCTTGGTCCAGTAGCGATTGCGCAGGCTGGGGGGTCGCTGCTCCGCGTAGGGCGATCCCTGGCGCAGGTAGTACCCGCTCTTCGCGTAGATCATGAGCCCCTGACGGGTCTCCATGCCCAGGCCGTAGATGGCATCCAGGAGGAAGTTCTCGTCCAGGGCCACCTCGTCGTCGTCCAAGAAGACCACCACGTCATGGCCCAGGGCAGCCGCAACCGCCAGTCCCATGTTCCTGATGGCGCCGTAGCCCCTGAGGCTGATGGGATCGCCCTCCAGGCGGGGGGCGATCCCATCGACGACCCGCTTGACCTCGGCCGCCTCGGGAGATCCTATGACCAGGGGATTGAGCTGGGGATGCATGCGGCAGATGCCGTCCACCCGGGCTCGGGCGGCGGGCTCGCAGTCGGGAGGGGCGACCAAAAGGACGATGACCCGAAGGACGCCGCGGACGGGTTCCAGGGATTCCAGACAGGTCTGAAGCTCGGGCAGGGGCTTGTCGATGGGGGTGGCGTGGTCGTAGTCGCCCACGCGGCCGATCTCGGCGGGCCGGTCCTTCTCGGTCCAGTAGGAGGGAATGACAATGACGGGATTCAAGTCTGGTAGGTCCTCTCGACTCCTGCGGACCAGGCGACGCCCCGATGCGACCCACGGGACGACCACGCCCTTTCAAGCACGTGAAGATATCTTGTAGCTGGACCTGAGTATACAGGAACTTTCGGACACACGCCGTACTCGCCCAGCCGTTCGCGACCGCGGACATTGACAAGAAACGACTTTCTGGGTATGCGGACGGTCGCCGGGCTTCTAGCGCCCCTGGTTGCGCGTCTTCCGAAGGAGGCGGTGACGGTCGCCAGACTTCTAGCGCCCCTGGTTGCGCGTCTTCCGAAGGAGGCGGTCGTAGCCCGCCCGAAAGCTGGCGCCTTCCTCCCCCGACGCGTCGCTTGCGGGCACCACCCCGTGCTCGTCCGAGACCAGAAAGGCCTCCTCCACGGTCAGGAGGCCCGTCCCCAGGTCGTCCAGGAGGCTGGCGGACCGCTCCACGGGAAGGCCGAGGGTCCGAGCCAGGTCCTCCACCAGCGAGGCCGCACCGGAAGGAGTCGCGCCCTCGTCCAGGCCCCAGTAGAGAACCCCCTCCCTCAGGACCCAGAGGGTCTCGGGCGCGAGGCCGGTCTCGCGCCCCTCGGCACGCGCCGCCTGCGCCCGCCGCCTGAGGTCTGCCAGCGTCTGTCCGGGCAGGCCCTCGTAGGGGCCCACCGTCATGGCGGCCTGGCCCTGGTCGTCTACGATGATCATGAGGATTCCGTCGGGATGCTCCTGGGAGCCCTCCCGGAGGGTCCACTCTATGTGCTGCTTGGCCCAGGCAACCAGCGCCGGGTCCATGGCCTGACCCTGGAGGTGGCGCCTGCCCAGGGCCCTCAGGTGCCTGTTCTCCAGCGGCAGCCTGCCGCCAGCCAGGCGCCAGCGACAGACCAGGTCGGGGGTCCCCAGGGTAAAGGTCTTGTTCGTCTCTGCGATGTCCGACATGTCAGCCTCCCCGCGGCGCTCGCGGCGCTGCGCTATCCTCTGTCCTGTCCACGCCTGCCCGGGCATGCCATCGGCACGTGATGGTTGGTACGTCCTAGATGGTACCCGTGGGTGCGGCCAGATCGCACGTCCCTTGGGCCTCTCCCTGGCCCGCCTCGGTCATCGCCTCGAACTTGGAGTTGATTCGCTCGTGAGCCTTACGCCCGCCCCGCCCCGCGGCCGCTTTGCCCCCACGCCCTCGGGCCGCATGCACCTGGGCAACGTCTTCTCGGCCCTCATGGCCTGGCTCTCCGCCAAGTCGGCTGGCGGAACCATGGTCATGCGGGTGGAGGACCTGGACCCTCGCGCCCGGGACGCCGAGCGGGCCCGGCTCCTCATGGACGACCTGGCCTGGCTGGGCCTTGCCTGGGACGAGGGCCCCTACTTCCAAAGCGACCGCGAGGACCTCTACGCGAAGGCGATCGGGGGTTTGCGGGAGCGTGGGCTTCTCTATCCCTGCTTCTGCACCCGAAGCGAGCTCCATGCCGCGACGGCGCCCCATGCCTCGGACGGCACCTATGTCTACCGGGGGACCTGTCGGGACCTGACCCCGGAGCAGGTGGCCCAGAAGAGCCAGGTGCGGCCTCCCGCCCTCCGTCTGCGCGTGCCCGAGGCGGACGACCCGGCGGGAACCATCTCCTTCGAAGACCTGTCCTTCGGACCCCGGAGGGAGGTCCTGGCACGGGAGTGCGGGGACTTCCTGGTTTGCAGGAGCGACGGGGTCGTGGCCTACCAGCTGGCCGTGGTCGTGGACGACGGCCTGATGGGAGTGACTCAGGTGGTGCGGGGACGCGACCTCCTGGGGTCGTCGGCCCGCCAGATCTACCTGGCAAGGCTCCTGGGCCTTGAGCCGCCCCGTTACGGGCACGTGCCCCTTCTGGTGGCGCCGGAGGGCAGGCGGCTCTCCAAAAGGGACCAGGACCTGGACCTGGGGGCGCTCCGGGCTGCGGGCGTGAGACCCGAGCGCGTCGTGGGCTGGCTGGCCGGACAGGTGGGGCTTGCCAAGCCAGGAGAGGACCTGATGCCCCGTGACCTCCTGGGGCGCTTCGACTGGGAGACCGTACGGGACCACCGCGAGGACATCGTCGTGGATGCGGGCGCCGTCCTGAGCCAGCTGCGCGGTTAGGGCTGCGCTCGAGAAGCCAGGTTCGAAGGCGGCAGCTGGCGCGCAGGCCCAGGATCCTCCCGAGCTGCCCGGGTTTCCGCTGGTAAAAAGGACCCTTGAGGAAATGGCGTTTGTGGGGTATCATGCAACAGCACTGATTGGAGAGCTGACCGAGAGGCCGAAGGTGCTCGCCTGCTAAGCGAGTATAGTCCCTAAGACTATCTGGGGTTCGAATCCCCAGCTCTCCGCCAGAATGCCCAGCCCGGCTGCTCGATACGGCCGGGCTTTCTTTTTCGTGCGCGTTCTTAATGACATGGGGTGGGCGGAGAGGCCCCCGGGCCATCCCACATGCCTGTCGACCTAAAGAAGCACCACATTCTAAAAATTCTTCTTGACAGGTGGCGACCAGAGTGAGATTCTATCTCTTGCACGCGGCGTTACCTCAGCTGGATAGAGGGTCTGACTACGAATCAGAACGTCATAGGTTCGAATCCTATACGCCGCACCACTGCATGATTAGAGCCCCGCAAGGGGCTCTTTTTCATTCGTCAGATGCCGCATCGGGGAATTGTGCCCGTGAGCCGTCATGGGGACGGTTTTCTCGGCACGGCGGCTCCTCGAGTGCATTCTTGAGATTCCGATAGAGCGCGTTGTCATCGTTACTCCCCAGCGGGAGTCCCGTCCAGCGCTAAGGGCAAAGTCGGTGCGTCACCGGGGAGGTGGCGAGGCCTCTTGCCCTGAGAAGGGCGACAGACCAGACGGTGGGCGTCACACCAACGGCGACGGGCCTCCCCCCACCAGAGCCTGTGCTTTTCTCAAGCTCGAGAGAGGGAGGCCCGTCGCGCGGAGGATGATGCCCCGGTCGGCAGACTGCAGCGATTGTTGGCTAGGCGAGGGGCTTGATGACCTCCATGTCGCGCATGTAGGGACGCAGGACCTCGGGCACCTTGATGGAGCCGTCGGCGTTCTGGTAGTTCTCCATGATGGCGGCCATGGTGCGGCCCACGGCCAGGCCAGACCCGTTGAGGGTATGAACCAGGCGGGTGCCCTTGAACTCCGCGGGGTCCTTGTAGCGGATGTTGGCGCGGCGGGCCTGAAAGTCCCAGCAGTTGGAGCAGGACGAGATCTCCTTGTAGTTGTTGTAGGAGGGCAGCCAGACCTCCAGGTCGTAGCACTTGGTGGCCGAGAAGCCGATGTCACCGGTGCAGAGGGTCACGACGTGATAGGGCAGGCCCAGGAGCTGCAGGCAGCGCTCGGCCTCGGCCACCATGGACTCCAGCTGGTTCATGGAGTCCTCGGGCTTGGCGAACTTGACCATCTCGACCTTGTCGAACTCGTGGACGCGGATGATGCCGCGGGTGTCGCGACCGGCGGAGCCCGCCTCCTCGCGGAAGCAGGGGGTGAAGGCCGTGTACCAGAGGGGCAGCTGGTCGCCGTCCAGGATCTCGTCGCGGTGGATGTTGGTCAGCAT
>Ga0256406_1007688_pt1 | contig 10094 bp, 10 predicted proteins | sample RumenRJG_03DNA_FD_185986 | JGI IMG/M metagenome (GOLD analysis project Ga0256406, IMG submission 185986) | Bovine rumen microbial communities from Lethbridge, Alberta, Canada - RJG_03 | ecosystem: Host-associated > Mammals > Digestive system > Stomach > Rumen | place: Canada: Alberta | collected...
AGGGCGAGAAATCCAATGATCTTGTTGTTGCTTCCCGCCAGAAGCATAACGGAATGAGCTGGTGCGACAGCGGCAGCGCAAATATGGGCAACATAACACTGATCATTGTGAACCAAGAGGACACCAGCTGGTACTCTGAGCGAACACTTCCCTTCACGATGGTCTCCCCGTCAAAAGAGATCTCTCAGATCGGGGCTTAGCATCGGATGGACGCGATTTTGGGGAGTGACTGCACAGGTTGAAAAGTTTTTCCAACAAGATTTGCCTTATATGCGATGGCGGCGCGATGGATAGTTTCGATGGTAGAATAAAGATTTACTCTTTTGCTGGGCATTCATGACTCCTAAAAAAAACACTAGATAGCCATAACAGCTACCTAGTGTTGTGATATCTTAGCGGTTATTTACTGGCTGTCAGTCTGGATATCCTTTCGGGTATCGTTCTGTCTCCGGTATCTTAAGTCCCCGGAGTGGACTCCCCATTATCCAAGGGGTGGCTGGATACCCTTTCGAGTATCATTGCGTCCGTGGTAATTAACCTGCCCAGGTGCAGTACAGCTTTACGTGCCGCTACACGGAACCTTTCTGGTTCAATCTTATTATAGGGCACGACAGTCAATAAATCAAGATTAAGATATTTATCAATGGAGGAATCTTATATGGGATTTAAGGATTTATTTCACAGAAGGAAGGCGAGAGCGGATCCAAAGGATGCAACATCCGGCAGTGTCTACCGCGCTTACTACGGGCACACCTCATCTGGCAAGACCGTGACAGAGCGAAGCTCCATGCAGGTGACTGCTGTGTATGCCTGTGTCCGGGTGTTGGCAGAGGCCGTGGCAAGCCTGCCCTTACACCTCTACAAAGAGGAGAATGGCAGCAAGGTAAAAGCTGTCGACCATCCGTTGTACTTTCTTCTTCACAGTGAGCCGAATGAAGAGATGACGGCTTACACCTTCTGGGAGACGCTCCTCACGCACCTTCTCCTGTGGGGTAACGGATATGTTCAAATCATCCGGAACGGAAAGGGCGAAATCACAGCCTTGTATCCCCTGATGCCAAACCGCATGACGGTGGACCGGGATGAGAGCGGACACATCTATTATCAGTACCTCTGGTCTAAGGGATCCGATGCACCGACGATGAAAGAGACGATCGTCAAGCTCTCTCCTCACGAGGTGATGCAGATTCCGGGGCTTGGGTTTGACGGCCTTGTGGGTTACAGCCCGATTGCGATGGCAAAGAACAGCATTGGTCTTTCGATGGCCTGTGAGGAATATGGCTCTAAGTTCTTCGAGAACGGAGCCGCGCCATCCGGCGTCCTCGAGCATCCGGGCATCCTGAAGGATCCGGAGAAGGTGAGAGATAGCTGGCAGGCAGCCTTTGGCGGAAGCCAGAATGCCGGGAAGGTGGCAGTCCTCGAAGAGGGCATGAAGTATTCGCCGATCTCCATCAATCCGCAGGAGGCGCAGTTCCTGGATACCCGAAAGTTCCAGATCGATGAGATTGCGCGGATCTTCCGGGTGCCGCCGCATATGATTGGAGATCTTGAACACGCGACTTTTTCTAACATTGAGGAACAGTCGCTGGAATTCGTGACCTACAGTCTGCAGCCCTGGCTTGCCAGAATCGAGTCTGCAATCTCTCGCTCGCTCCTTACCCCGGAGGAGAAGAAGATCTACTATGCGCGTTTCAACGTGGACGGTCTTCTTCGCGGCAACTATGAGAGCCGTATGCAGGGCTATGCGACCGGCATCAGCAACGGCTTCCTTTGTGTGAACGATGTCCGGCGCTTAGAGAACATGGATCTTGTCCCAGACGAAGAGGGCGGGAACCTGTTCCTGGTAAACGGATCGATGACGCCCCTTCGGAGTGCAGGCGCAGCCTACCAGACTTCAGGTGGTAGAAGTGATCCTCCGGAGCAGGATGAGCCCGATGAAGAGCCTGAGAAGAAGCAGGAGGATCCAGACCAGGAGCCGGAAGAAGATACCGAGAACAAAAAGCCCCTAAGAAGGGGAAGGAGGAACACATGAACAAGTTTTGGAAGTGGGTGCGGAACAAGGCACCGGATGGAGAAGATCCGGACTTTGCTGCACGCACGCTGTTTTTAAACGGAACCATCGCTTCGGAGAGTTGGTTTGACGATGACGTCACGCCAGCTCTTTTTAAGTCCGACCTTGATTCCGGGAAAGGACCGATCACGGTCTGGATCAACTCTCCGGGCGGCGATGTCTGGGCGGCGGCACAGATCTACAACATGCTTCTGTCCTATGACGGGAAGGTCACCGTGAAGATCGACGGCCTTGCAGCATCGGCAGCATCGGTCATTGCGATGGCAGGAGATGAGGTTCTTGTAAGCCCGGTCTCCATGCTGATGATCCACAACCCATCCACGATGGCAATGGGGGATAAGGATGATCTTGCGCAGGCTATCTCGATGCTCGATTCCGTCAAGGATTCGATCCTGAATGCCTACGTCAAGAAGACCGGACTTTCCAAGAACAAGCTCAGTAAGCTCATGGACGATGAGACCTGGATGGATGCGAGCAAGGCAGTGGAGCTTGGCTTTGCAGACCGTGTGATGGAGCGTCCGGATCTCTATCGCGGTGAGCAGGAAGAGAAACCGGAAGAGGACGATCCTGCCAAGGAGAATCCGGAGGAATCTGAAGAGAAAACCGAGCAAGCACCAGATGGTCCCAAGAAGAACAAAGATCTGCTTGCTGCAGGGTTTCTTTATTCCAGTCGTCAAATGGCGGCTGCCTTCACCAACAAGGTGAAGGAACACTACAAGGTTAGAAACAAGGCACAGGATGGTTCTGATGCCGAAAGCAAAGTAGAGGAAGGCCGGAGCGTGGATGCTCTGATGGATCGCCTGAATCTGCTGCACACGATGATGTGAGGAGGAGAACACAATGAACGTACAGAATTTGATTGCAAAGAGAGCAAGAGCATGGGAGGCGGCAAAGGCCTTCCTCGAAGCACACAGGGGAGAGAACGGCGTTCTTTCTGCCGCAGATGGAGAAACCTATGACCGCATGGAAAAGGAGATCACGGATCTTACGAAGGAGATCGATCGTCTGAATCGTCAGGCTGCCATTGAGGCACAGCTGAGTCAGCCGACCACATCGCCTCTTTGCAACATGCCGACCAGCACTGGTGAGAAGGGGAAGAAGGGACGCGCTTCCGATCAGTATGCGAAGGATATGCTGACCGCCATGCGCACGAACTTCCATCAGGTTTCCGACATCCTGCAGGAGGGTGTGGATGCCGATGGCGGATACCTCGTTCCGGAGGAGTGGGACAGCCGTCTCATCGATGTCCTGAATGAAGAGAACATCATGCGGGGCCTTGCAACCCACATCACCACTTCCGGCGAGCACAAGATCAACATCGCGGGAGCCAAGCCGACGGCGGCATGGATCGAAGAGGGTGGAGCACTGCAGTTCACCGACGCGAAGTTCGGACAGAAGATCATGGATGCGCATAAGCTCCATGTGGCGGTGAAGGTCACCGAGGAGCTTCTCTATGACTCCATGTTTGACCTTGCCAGCTACATCACCACCCAGTTCGGAATCGCCATCGCCAATGCCGAGGAGGATGCCTTCCTGAACGGCGATGGGAAGGGAAAGCCCACCGGTCTCTTTGATGAGACAAATGGCGGTACGGTCGCAAAGACTCTCACCGGCACGAAGCTTGGCACCGACGATGTGCTGGATCTGGTCTATGCGCTGAAGCGTCCGTACCGGAAGAAGGCATCGTTCATCATGAACGACCAGACCCTTGCAGCTCTCCGGAAGCTCAAGGACAACAACGGCGCCTACATCTGGCAGCCGTCCTATCAGGCAGGAGAGCCGGACAGACTTCTTGGCTATGCGGTTCACACCAGCGCGTTTGCACCGGAGCTTGCCGCCGGGAAGCCTGTGATGGCCTTTGGCGACTACAGCTACTACAACATCGGCGATCGCGGCAGTCGTTCCATGCAGGAGCTTCGTGAGCTCTTTGCCGGAAATGGCATGATCGGCTATGTTGCCAAGGAGCGTGTCGATGGCCTTCTGGTTCTTCCGGAAGCCGTGCAGATCATGAAGGCAGGAGCATCTGCCTGATCTGCAGAAGTAATTCAGAAATGATGGAGGCTCAGAGTGTCAAAGCTCTGGGCTTTCTTTCTAATTTGAAGGGAGGACAGGATGATCACGCTGGAAGAAGCAAAGAAATATCTCCGGGTCGATTCTGGTGACGAAGATGACATCATTCAGCAGGAATTGGATGCCGCTGAGAACTTAGTTGCTGCCGTTCTCCGGAAAGACAGCCTCGATGACGAGAGCAGCCCGATCACAGTTGTGGCAGTCCTTTATGCCCTTGCCTATCTTAACGAACACCGGGAGGAAGCCGATCATCACGCCCTGACCATCACACTTCGAAACCTCCTCTTTGGAGAACGGGATGCCAGGTTCTGATGGAGGTGCGGGATGAATATCGCAGCAATGAATGTAAGGCTTACGATCCAAAAGAATGAGGTCATCAAAGACAAGTATGGCAATCACACCAACACCTGGACAGACTTCTACACCTGCTGGGCAACACCGGTACAGAGCGGAGGATCCGAAAAACAGGAAGCGGGAACCACAAACAGCACCGATGCGATCGACTTTACCGTCCGGTATGCAAAGTGTCTCGATGGCTTGGACTCTACGAAGATCCGGATCCGGCGGGGAGACAATATCTACAACGTCACCGCCATTGATCCGATGGGGTTCAAGAAACGAAGCCTGAAGTTTAAGTGTGAGAAGGTGAAGCGATGAAGGTGAAAGTAGATGATCTAGCGGCGACGGTGGAAAAGACACTCTCGGACTATGTGGAAGATGTGAATGACATCGTAAAGCAGGAGATCAAAGATGCCGGGAAGGAAGCTGTAAAAGAGCTGAAGGAGAAATCGCCAAAGCGCACCGGAAAGTACGCAAAAGGATGGCGATCTACCGTCCAGAAGGAGACGGCGGTCGGCGCAGAAGTGGTTGTTCACAACAAGATCTATAGACTGACACACCTCTTGGAGAAAGGCCATGCCAAGCGCGGTGGTGGAAGAGTTGCGGGCATTCCACACATCGCTCCGGTCGAAGAAGAGATCACCGGGAAGCTATCAGATGAGATTGAGAAGGAATTAAAGGGCTGAGGATGGGAGGAAGCAATGGACAAGATCATACAGATCCTGGATGAGTTGGAGAAGCAAGGCATCCCTTATGCCTATGATCACTTTGCGGAAGGGGAAGGGCCGGATCCTCCCTTTCTCTGCTTCCGCTGTCCGAACAGCGACAACTTCGCTGCGGACGGAACCGTGTATTTCCCGATCACAGAGATCGACATCGAGCTCTACACGGATAAGAAGGATCCGGAGATAGAAAAGAGACTGGAAGATCAGCTGATCCAAAGCGGGATCAAGACCACAATCGGTACTGCGTGGGATACCGTAAAGACGAATACCGGGAATGCATGGGATGCGATTCAGTCATCCGTTGATCAGCATGGAGGTGGGATCAAGGGCATCATCGGAACGGCTGTGGATGCTTACAAGTCGATCTGGGAAACAGGATTCTCGAAGATCAATGATCTGACGGGTGGGAAACTTGGCGATGCGCTTTCTTCTGCACAGGGAAAACTTGGTGAGATCAAGGGAGCTTTCTCCTCCATGATCGAGAATGCGAAGGGCATCGTGAGTGGAGGTCTGGATCGGATCAAGGGATTCTTCTCCGGCTGCCATTTGGAACTTCCTCACATTAAACTTCCGCATTTCTCCATCAGCGGAAAGCTCTCCATTAATCCGCCATCGGTTCCGCATCTTTCCGTCGATTGGTATCGGAAAGCTATGGATGATGCCTACCTCTTAAACAGCCCGACGATCTTTGGCGCTTCCGGAGGCAGACTCCTTGGTGGCGGTGAAGCCGGGCAGGAAGCAGTTGTTGGTACAGATAAGCTTGCGGAAATTGTGAAGGGTGCCCTCGCAGGAGTAGGTGGCGGTGACATCATTATTCCTGTCTACATCGGGCAGGAGAGAATTGATGAGATCGTCGTCCGGGCGACCCAGCGGAGCAACTATCGGTCAGGAGGTCGATGATGCATGTTAAGTGATTACCCCATCTACTTTGATGACGTAAAGCTCTTCACACCGGAAAGCTGGGAGGAGAGCTATTCTGTTGTGGAGAGTACCAATCAGACCGAGGCAGGAACGGATCAGATCATTGTCACCAGGTATGACAAGCTGTCCGTCTCTGCCTCTTTTCCGTGTTCGAGTAGGTGGGCAGCAATCTTTGCCACGTTCCGGGACAAGGATTCGATACAGGTAAAGCTCTATGACCTGAAGACACAGGGCTACAAGACAAGAACCATGCGGATGCGGAACTTCAAAACCGGACCGGAGAAGAACTCGGAGAAGACAAGAGGGACGAATGGACTCTACACCGTAAGCTTCGATCTGGAAGAGTTCTAAGAAAGTGTGATGAGACAGCGGGAAAGGAGGGCTGTGGAATGTACAGCGTAAGTGATGCATATAGGGCCGCCATGAAGCAGCCGGTGCAGAGATTCCGCATGACTGGAAAAGTCGGGAGGGTGTCCTTTACGGATGACAACATCCTATCCGGATCCTTCTCCATCACGAACCAGTGCTCGGATGATTCTTCCGTTCAGATCGGACAGGTCTACATCGGGGAACTGGATGTGACGCTCATGAACCTGCAGATTCCTCGGTATAGCTGGAAGGACCAGGAGATCGCACCGGCTTTCGGAATGCGGCTTGCAGACGGAAGCTTCGAGGATGTCCCGCTTGGTGTATTTACGATTGATTCCGCAAAGCATACCGCTTCCGGTGTGGTGATCAAAGCCTACGATCACATGGCAAAGTTCGATAAGAACTGCTCCGTCACGTCCATCAACGGTACCGCCTACAACCTGATGCTGACAGCCTGTACGGCTTGTGGCCTCTCTCTTGGAACTACCAGTGAAGCGTTCGCGGCAATGGCAAACGGCTCGGATGAGCTTTCCCTTTATAGTGAATCCGATATCGAAACCTGGCGGGATTTTGTTTCGTGGGTGGCTGCCTCGATTGCCGCCAATGTCTATGCCGGACGGGATGGGAAGATCTATGTACGTGCCTACGATCAGTCTGCGGTGGATGAGATCGATACCGAGCATCGGTTTACCGGATGTGAGTTCTCCGATTTCTCAACCAGATACACCGGTCTCTCCGTTGTGAATATCGATGCGAAGAGCACATCCTACTATGCCCTCGATACGGATGACGGCCTTACCTACAACATCGGCTCGGATCCCTTCCTCCAGTATGGTGTGGAGGAGAAGAAGGACGCACAGAGAAAGGCGATTCTCACCGCACTTTCGAAGGTTGACTACGTGCCGTTTCAGGCGGAGCTGATCGGGAATCCCGCCTATGATCTCATGGACGTGTTCCGCTTTACCGATGGGCTTGCCGATAAGGACAAGCTCTTCTGCATGACGAAGTACTCGTTCAACTACAACAAGTCCTTCACGATGCAGGGTGTGGGGCAGGATCCGGCTCTGGCATCGGCAAAGTCCAAGACGGACAAGAACCTGCAGGGCATCCTGTCCTCCAATGAGAATCAGGACTATATCCGCTACTACGATTACCAGAACGCTGCTGATTACGACATCGCGGATACGGCAAAAGCCAAGATCATCGATATCCGCTATGTCACGGTGAAGGATACCCACATCGACTTCCATGCGGAGATCAAGCTGACGATCGACACGGCGGAGACAGAAGCAGAAGAGATAATATCGGATACCGATGTTGTGATGTCGGTCACTTACTTTCTAAATGGTGAGGAGATCAAAAACTACATCCCGGTGGAAATGCTGCCGGATGGGACGCACCTTCTGCATCTTCTTTTTACATGGAACAGCACAGCAAACCTTACCGGAAACTTTGAGGTGTGGCTCTCCGCTTCAGGAGGAAGCTGTCACATCGCACGTGGAGATGCAAGGGCATACATGGCAGGACAGGGCCTTGCCGGAAGCGGCGCTTGGGACGGCACCATTTCCGTTTATGATACGGTTCCGGAGATGAACCTGTTTCCGGTGTATCGCAGTTTTGATGCCTCAGTAACTGTTGGCCTGCTCTCGCCTGAAACCGCAGGTTATTCCGACATCGTTCCATCCATGCAGTTATCCAGTGTGCTGCAGCCGATCGCTGGGGCCATCGGTACGGTGAAGTTCCTGCACCGGTTTGATACGGAGCATCTCGATACCGTCACCTACAGCAGCGATGAGATTGAGGTGAAGGATGGCGCATGGAAGTTAAAAGATGATGTGACCATAGCGGAACTTGTGACAAAGGATTGTGAAGCAGATCAGATCCTTTCCGTTACTTCGAACTGTGACAGCAATAACGTAAACTTCCTCGCCTCCTTCGATCACGGCAGTACCTGGTGGGAATACGCCAATGGCTGGATCACGCCGGATACCACGAAGGAGTCCTACGGCATGTTTGCACCGGCGATGAAGGAGATCACCAAAAAGCAGTGGGCAGAAAAACTCAATGGTTCCATTCAGCTGAAGGCAATCATCCACGAGAAAGGAACACTTACGGACATCCAGATCTTTACGAAAGAGGTGGAAGAATGATCAAAGGACATACCAAAATCGAGCTTTTTAATGCAGATACCGGAGAGCGCGAATTTCAATATGAGAAAGACAACCTTGTCACCAATGCCGTGCAGGAGCTGATTGCCTTCCAGACCATGATCGGAAGATCAATGAACAACAACGTCTTTCCTATCGCAAAGAATGCGCTCGGCGGCATCCTGCTTTTTGATGGAAAGCTCACCGAAGACGTGAACAATACGAACTTCCCGACAGAGGCAAAGCTTGTGGGCTACGCTTCCCGAGATACCAACACGGATGATGCGATGCGGGGATCTCTGAATGCGATCGAGACACATAAAACGGATACCGGCTATGTTTCCGTCTGGGACTTTGGCACCGCACAGGCAAACGGAACCATCCAGTCGGTTGCCCTGACGAGTGCCTACGCCGGGGTGAATCCCTTCCAGAGACAGGTCTGCGGGGACTTTTACTGTGACATGGATACCATCGAGAACAAAGAGCATAACGGAAGACCCTTCCTCGTAAAGGATGGGTTTGTGTACTGGCTGAATTCGGATGGGGTGACGGTGCAGCGCGGAAGATTTGATCCCTATGCAGTGAAGGTCGCGGACCAGACCTATGGTTCATTTACTCTCCCATATGAAACGGTGACGACGCTTAAGCTTCCGGATTACCAGAACTTTAGCAATATCGGCCCGTCGAGATACTGGATGCCTGGCACGGACGGCTACCTTTACCTCATCACGCAGAACAACCGGACCAGCAGCTACACTTCTTATGGGAACACCTACTACAACTATTATTACGATGAGGGGAACGAGAAGGACGATGCGAAGCTCTATATAACGAAGTACAAGATGTCCGATCTTTCCTTTGAGAAACAGCCGGAGGAAGTGATCACATTAGCCGGAGTGCATCTGGCTTCACGAAGTGACTATTCGATTGTGGTCAACAAGGGATATCTCTATGCCAAATCTTATGACGAGCACAGTATCTACATCGTGAACCTGTCCAATCCGGTGGACATCAAGACCTTTACCTTTGATAACAGCGGAACCTTCGATGGGATGACGCCGATGCTCTATAACGGAGGCATTCAGTACCAGTATAGATACCAGAAGGACGGGGACAGCTGCTACAAGACCGGCTTTCTTTATCCGGATGCGTCTCACTCCGAGGAGGCGGTTGACGGAGCTGCAATCGAGATTCCACCGATTCTTCATTCTGATGGGAAGCTCCTCGCAACCTATCACTACGATGGGTATTACGACAACGACCGGATCCGCACCGCACTTCGGTGTGCCTATCTTGGCACGATCAACAACCTGTCGTCTCCAATTAGGAATTGCCCTCAAATAATTTATAAAGTTTTCTTGTAACCCTTAATGATGTAATTCCACCTGTTGTCCGTGTTGCCTACCTGGATCCATTCGATGTCGACCTTTTCAAGATCTTCCTTTGTGGCGT
>Ga0256406_1007689_pt1 | contig 10094 bp, 5 predicted proteins | sample RumenRJG_03DNA_FD_185986 | JGI IMG/M metagenome (GOLD analysis project Ga0256406, IMG submission 185986) | Bovine rumen microbial communities from Lethbridge, Alberta, Canada - RJG_03 | ecosystem: Host-associated > Mammals > Digestive system > Stomach > Rumen | place: Canada: Alberta | collected...
CATGATGGTCACCATCTTCAGCCAGTTCTTTGTTGTGCTCTTCTTCCTAATGCTTGGTGTTTTACTCTACGTGTTTGCCGCTGCGAAAGGTATTGATGCCTCGGGCGACAAAATATTCCCTGTCATTGCCACAGGTCATTGGCTGCCAGTCATAGTGGGCGTTCTGTTCATTATTGGTTTCGTCTCTTCAGCCTATAATGCAGCCGGCTCGGCACTCACTGCACTTACCACCTCGTTCACTATTGACATCCTCGGTGTAAAAGGAAAATCGGATGAGCAGATAACACGCACGCGGCGGTGGGTTCATGTGGGAATGGCAGTCATCATGGGTCTCTGCATCGTGATGTTCGATATCCTCAACAGCACGAGTGTCATTGATGCGGTCTACATCCTTGCCAGCTACACCTACGGGCCCATCATGGGACTCTTTGGCTTTGCCATCATCGTCCGACGTCCAGTACACGACCGTTTTGTGCCCCTTGTAGCCCTGCTTGCTCCCTGCATCTGCCTCGTTCTGGACCTAAACTCTGAGCGTTGGCTGGGTGGTTATAAGTTTAGTTACGAGCTGCTTATACTCAATGCCTTCCTGACTTTTGCAGGCATGTGCTGCCTTATCCGGCGCATGCCCAAACAGGCTGCGTGACCCTTATTGAAGTCCTGACAGCGCGAATCAATCTATCAGTCTCAAAAATGAACCAGAGATGAAACAACAAAAACTTCGTTATCTCCTTTCCTTTATGCTCTTTGCGGCCCTCGTACAGAACGCATCGGCCCAAACTACCTCAGTGGCGGTGGTGAGGGAAAATGAGCAAGTAGAATTCCCAGACAGTGTGCCGGCTGGAAACTACAGCGGCATAGCCAGTCTCGGAGGCAACTATTACGCAGTGGTAAGTGACAAGTCAAAAACCGATGGCTTCTTTGTATTCAAAATGGACTTCGACCAACGAAGCGGACAGATAAAGAGTGTGAGGAATCTCGGTTTCCGCGATGCCCACAAGCCCAATCGCGATGGTGAGGGCATAGCCTACTTGCCTCTGCGCCGCACGATACTTATAAGTGGTGAGGCCGACAATGCCATCAAAGAATATAATCTTGACGGCACGCTGACGGGAAAGAACGTAGAGGTTCCGGCTGTCTTTTCGAAAGCACGTCCCAACTACAGTCTGGAATCGCTTACTTTCAATGAGACCACCGGATTGCTTTGGACGTGTAGCGAGAGTACGCTCTATGGTGACGGCAGCGTGGCCACAGCAGTCAACAAGGTGAGGAACCGCATCCGTATCCAGTCGTTTGACTCGTTGATGCAGGCAGGGAAACAGTATGCCTACCTCATGGATGCCCCCGAGGCAACCACCGCCACCGACCTCTATGCCATGGGTGTGAGCGAGATGACCGCGCTCGACGATGGGTCTCTGCTCGTACTGGAGCGTGAGTTCTTTACGCCACCATCACGCCTTGGTGCTTTCGTCTCGAACAAGATTTATCAGGTGTTTCCGGCCCAGAGTACCCCAGTAGAGGCAGACAGGCCACTGAGCGACGACAGCCCCTTCATGAAGAAAGCATTGCTTACGAAATGGCACACCTACTTCAGTCTGCTCGATTTCAGCATTGCCAACTATGAAGGCATGTGTCTCGGGCCCAAGCTCCCCAATGGCTCTCAGGTCATCATCCTGCTTTCTGACTCGCAGGATCAGTACGGCGGTGTGCTAAAAGACTGGTTCAAGACCATTGTTGTTAAGAAGCGGACAAAATAAATTGTCCATACCTTATTATATTAGTCCCAAATGAGCAATCTGTTCGATTCACTGAAGCCTTCCGCCCCACTGACCGTTTACAAGGCCAGTGCCGGAAGTGGAAAGACGTTCCGGCTGGCCGTGGAGTTCATCAAACTTTTGGTGAGCAACCCGACAGAATATAGAAATACGCTTGCTGTGACTTTCACCAACAAAGCCACACAAGAAATGAAAACGCGCGTCTTGAGCCATCTTTATGGTATTTGGAAACGCCTCGATGGATCGGAGCCCTACTTCAGCATCGTCGCGAAAGAGACCGGACTTGGTGGTGAGCTCATCCGTCGGAATGCAGGCGAAGCATTGAGGCTCATCCTCCATCACTACAGCTATTTCAAGGTGCTCACCATCGATGCTTTCTTTCAACAAGTGTTACGTAATTTGGCAAGGGAACTCGAGCTCAACGCCAACATGCGAGTCAACATCGATGACGAACAGGTGGAGTCGAAGGCGGTCGACGGTATGATAGAGAGCCTTACGGCTGACAGTGAGGTGCTGGCGTGGATAAGTGAATACATCGAGCACAATATTTCGGAGGACAAAGCGTGGAACGTCATAGGACAGATTAAGGACTTCGGTCGCAACGTTTTCCGTGATTTTTACAAGCAGAATGCTCAGGCACTCAACGAAGCTTCGGCCTCGAACTATTTCAGAAACTACCGGAAGGAGGTAACGGAAGTAAAGGACCACGCTGCTAAAGAATTGCAGAAGATGGGAACTGACTTCTTTGAACTGTTACAGTCTGAAGGACTCGATGAGAACGACTTCGCCTATGGAGCATCAGGTCCCTGCGGTTATTTCCTGAAGCTCCGCGACATGAAACCGGATGTGCTCATCACATCGAAAATGATGGGTAAACGTGTGAGTTCCGTACAAACGGAACCTGCAAAATGGATTACGGCAAAGAAATCCGGACAACACTCAAGAGCCGAATCACTGGCTCCACGACTCACAGAGATGCTTAACTCATGTGAAGAGAGGCGCCCCGGGCTCGTCAGAGACTATAAGTCAGCAAAGGCTACACTTGAAAACCTTTACCAGCTCCGACTGCTCAAGGCAATTGCCGACTCCGTAAAGGCTCTCAATCTTGAGACCGGCAGATTTCAGCTCAGCGACACACAGGAAGTACTCAACAAAGCCATTGATGGCCAGGACGCTCCTTTCATCTACGAGAAGATTGGCGCTACCCTGCGCCATATCATGATTGACGAATTTCAGGATACGGGAGTCATGCAGTGGAAGAACTTCAAGGTGTTGCTGAACGACTGTATCAGTCATGCCTCCGGAAGCCTGCTCGTGGGAGATGTGAAGCAAAGCATCTATCGCTGGCGCGACGCTGACTGGCAGCTGCTCAACCGTATTGACAATCAATTTTCGCCCGAGCAATGCTTCATCGACACTGAAAGCTTACGCACCAACCGCCGAAGTCTGCGAAACATCGTAAACTTCAACAACTCCTTTTTCCGTGCAGCCGTACCCTTGGCTTACGACTGCAAGGACTCAGACGCAGAAGGCGAAAAGGAGCTTGAAGCGGCTTATGCCGACGTAGAGCAAATGGTGGATGACCGAAAAGTAAACTCCGAAGGTCGTGTGGAGGTACATCTGCTGCCTTATGACAACTATCAGGAGGAGACTCTGAAAAGGTTGGCCGAAACTGTGGAAAGTCTGCTTGACGCCGGTGAAAAGCCGTCGAACATAGGAATTCTCACCCGTAACAACGGCAGCATACAACTCATAGCAGACTATTTCCAACTCCATTTTCCCGAACTTCCGCTAGTCTCCGATGAGGCTTTCAAGCTTGGTGCTTCGCTGGCTGTCAACATACTTATCGATGCCATGCACGTATTGGTTGACGAGTCCGACATGCTCTCTAAGGCTAATCTTGCCAAGGCATGGCTTAGTCAGGTGAAGCACAGAACCGACGCAGACATACTGCTGATGAAGCGGCAGGAAAACTTCGACGACGTGTTGCCGGAGGGATTCTCAGCCTTAGAACGTGAACGGCTCAGGGCACAGCCGGTGATGGACGTGGCAGAAGCCTTATTTACCATCTTCAGTCTCAATTCCTTGAAGAACCAGTCGGCATATGTTTGCTGTTTCTTCGACAGGCTTCGTGATTTTCTCAGCTCCAATGCGGCCACCATTGCTGATGTGCTTACGGAGTGGGAAAACAATATGTACAAAGCAGCTGTAGAGAGTGATATAACAGATGGCATACGCATGCTCACCATCCATAAGAGCAAAGGACTGGAATTTCCAACCGTCATCATGCCGTTCTGTGACTGGGTTCTTGAAAAGAGCAATGTTCTCTGGTGTCAGCCCACCTTAAAGCCCTTCAACGGGTTGCCACTTGTTCCCGTAACGTTCTCTAAGACCGCACTCGGTGATACCATCTATGAGTCACAGTACCAGCAGGAACATTTACTCAACATGGTGGACAACCTCAACCTGCTTTATGTAGCCTTTACACGTGCCCGCTGCAATCTTTATGTCTTCGGTGGACGCAAGGGAAGTGGCTTTCACAGAGAGATTAGGTCTTACCTTATTGACGATTGCCTGCCACTGGTTGCTGAGGCTTTGCATGGGAGTTCACTCAATGTCGGTGATGATGCTAAAGTGGACACCGTGGACTTCACTTACGGTCAGCTAACCATCACACCCGAGAAGACCACACAAAATTGTGGAGAAAACGTTTTTGAGTTGCCCGTTACCCAGCATCCCGTCTCAGTAGCCTCATTTGGCCGTCATGTCAATTTCTTACAGAGCAATCGTAGTTCGGACTTCATCATGGGCAATGAAGACGACACCGACAGAAAGCGCTACATTCAGAATGGCCGCGTTTTCCATGAGTTGTTTTCCCGCATCAGGACCTTGGAGGATGTGGATATCGTGCTACGCTCGCTGGAATCAGAAGGCATCATCTATGACAAAGGTCTTACGCCCGACATGGTTCGTGAGGAATTACACAGGCAGTTTAAGGATGAAGTAGTAAGAGACTGGTTCTCCGGTCGTTGGCATTTATTCAACGAAAGGACCATCCTCTTCGAGGAGAGTGCGAACAATGACAAAATGGAGGAACTTCGCCCCGACCGCGTCATGACCGATGGTAAAGAGGTCGTCGTGGTGGATTTCAAATTCGGTAAGCCCATGGAAAGCCACATCCGACAGGTAGAACACTACGTAGCCCTGCTACGGGAAATGGGCTGGCATCATGTCACGGGCTATCTTTGGTATGTATTTCATTCCCGCCACATAGTGAAAGTATGAAAAGAAAGACTTTTTTAGACCACGTAGCTGAGGACTTGTTGCAACGTTTTGGAGGCGACCTCTCACATGTAGCCGTTGTGTTCCCGAATAAACGTGCGGCTTTGTTTCTCAACCGTAAGCTTGCTCACATCTGGGGAAAGCCCTTATGGAGTCCTGCCTATTTAACGGTGAGTGAGCTTTTCCAATCTCATTCTACTCTGAAGCTTGCTGACCACATCGAATTGGTCTGCCGTCTGTATCACAGTTATCTTCAAGTGTCGCAGGGGAATCAGTCCTCTGAGACACTCGACAGATTCTATGGGTGGGGCGAGATGTTGCTGGCCGATTTTGACGACATTGACAAGAATCTGGCACCGGCGAAAAACGTATTCTGCGACCTTAAAGACTATCATGCACTGGACGACGACCCAACGCTGAGCGAGCAGCAGAAACAGGCACTGATGGCTTTTTTCAGCAATTTCAAGGCTGACCATGCCACACTCCTTAAACGTCGTTTCAAAGAATTCTGGTCACGTCTCGGCGACATATATACCTGTTACAAGGCTCAGCTCCAGCGTGATGGTGTGGCTTATGAGGGTATGATTTACCGGAATGTAGCCGAAGGAGACACAAAGGATTTTGAGCAGGATGTCTATGCCTTTGTGGGTTTCAACATGATGCAGCAGGCCGAAAAAGAACTTTGCCGGAAGATAGGAAAAGTCCGGCAGACGCTTTTTTATTGGGACTACGATCGCTATTACATGAACGACGACATGCAAGAGGCCGGACACTACATCAAAGAGAATATTGCAGAGTTTGGCAATGCCCTGGCTGATGACAGACAGGAGGTCTACGACAACTTTAATTCACGCCCGAAACACGTAACCTTCATGAGTGCCCAGACTGAGGATGTGCAGTCGCGCTATATTTCGGAATGGCTTGTAACTCATCAGCGTTATCAGCAAGGCACCGACACAGCTGTCGTTATGTGCGACGAGAAAATCCTGACCAATGCTGTGCACTGTCTGCCCGACGAAGTCGACAAGGTGAATGTTACGACTGGTTTCCCCCTGCAAGAGTCGCCTGTCAATGCATTCGTTGCGCAGCTCATTGCCATGCAGACAGAAGGCAATCCCGGACATGGCGATGTGTATAGAGCTGTGTATGTGAGACCCGTGCTCAGCCACCCATACAGTGCTTACCTTTCGGAATCATGCCCTCAACTGCTTGCTCAACTTCGCAGAGAGAAGATATTCTATCCAACTCGCCAACAACTGGCACTCGACGATGGATTGGCTGTTCTTTTCCGCGACATTGACGTTGATTCCAAGGAGACGTGGAAACAGTTGGAAACCACATTAAGCGATGTTAGGGCAACGGATGTGGAGAATCTGCTTCTCCTACAATGGATTAAGGACGTTCTGCAACAAATAGGTATGAGCCTTCGGAACCTCATGTCCGATGCGGAACAAGACCAACGCCCGGACCCATTGATGCAAGAGTCACTCTTCCGTATGTACACACTTATCAACCGTTTCATCTCACTTGTCAGTCAGGGATGGTTGCGGATAAGTACGGAGAACCTGCGTCGACTACTCCAACAGGTAGTCATGACCACCACTATCCCCTTCCACGGTGAGCCGGCTGAAGGGGTGCAACTCATGGGTGTTCTTGAGACGCGTAATCTGGACTTCAATCATATGCTAATCCTTTCGTGCAACGACGGCAATATGCCCAAGTCGGAAGGAGACAGCTCTTTCATCCCCTATTCTGTAAGGAAAGCCTATGGACTCACTACCATAGACAACAAAGTGGCTATCTATGCGTATTACTTTTACCGAATGCTGCAACGTGCCACCGATATAACAATATGCTACAACAGTTCGACTGTCAACGCCCAATCAGGGGAGATGAGCCGATTCATGAGGCAGATGCTTGTGGAAAGTGGTGTCAATATCAGTATGGAAAACTTGCTTACCCAGCAGAATGCAATTCCACTGAGACGCCTTCCCATCGTGAAGTCTGACTTCATCAGGAAAAGGCTTGATGCCATAACGGAACTCTCGCCGACGGCCATAAACAACTATATCCGCTGTCAGCTAATGTTCTATTACAAATATGTTATAGGCATCAAACAACCTGACGACGATGACGACGAAATAGACAATGTCATCTTTGGACTTATTTTCCATAAGGCTTGCGAGATTATCTATCGGCCCTTCGAGAGATGCAAAGTCACGTCTTCCGACATTCAGGCTATCCTAAAAAGCGCGACAATTGTCCCCAGGGCAGTTGACGAAGCATTCAAGACAGAGTTCTTCAAAATTGAAGCCAACAAGCCCTTCAAAATGCGACTCAACGGCTTACAGCTTATCAATCGTAGAGTCGTGGAAAACTATGTACGCCGACTACTGCGTCTTGATGAGCGATTAGCCCCTTTCACAATCGTGGCTCTCGAAAAGAAAGTCCAGCAGACATTTCAAGTATCAACAGCAAATGGAAACAGATCAATATCAATTGGAGGAATCATAGACCGACTGGATGCAGTAGGCAACGGACCAGCGGGTGACTTACGTATGAGAGTGGTTGACTATAAGACAGGCTCGAAGCCCACTTCAGTTCCTAAGGGGATGGACAGTCTCTTCACGCAGCCCGATGCTCGCAAATGCCACGGAGACTACTATTTGCAAACTTTTCTCTACGCCATGATTATAAGTCGTTCTGAAATCAACAAGTCGAAATTGCCCGTTAGTCCGGCATTGATATATATTCGTAATGCCTCGTCGGCTGACTACGATCCCACACTTGTGTTGGGGGAAAAGATTACTGACATAGAATCGTTGCGCAACGATTATGAAGAAAGATTACGTCATACTGTAGCCGATATGTTGGGTGACGCAGAAAGCTTCGAACCCACTAAGGATTCGTCCACATGCGCAACATGCATTTATTCCAGGATTTGCGGACTGCATTTTGAAAAGGCAGACGATGACAATAATGACTGAGAGCTTATCTTGCACGAAGTTCTACTCCACGAATAAATTCATGGCATATAAGTTAAATTCACCTGTAAGGAAACCAGTTAAACGTCGCGAGGTGATGTCATGTAGACAGACTCTGCCCGAAATTTCATTTGTGCCTGGCAAAGGATACTGAAATAATTGCGAAACTTTTGGGTAAAAAAGTTTGCAGTCTACAAAATTATCATTACTTTTGCACTGCGATTAGGAAAGTTGGCAGAGTGACCGAATGCGCTGGACTCGAAATCCGGTATACCCATTATGTGGTATCGGGGGTTTGAATCCCTCACTTTCCGCTGAGTAGTTAAGGAGAGCCAAGTACAGCTCTCCTTTTTATTAATGTACAATAGGCATTATTATATGAGGTATTTATAGATTCATTCAGGGCATCTGCCTCCCCTTGGGAGAGATTGTTCCTTACATTCTGAGGCAGAGCATTCCAAAAGTCCCTTGCCTCATCACCAAAGCTTCTGTTGGTTTTCATGGAGTCGCCTTTCCACCATGTTATCTGCCTCTTGATACTGTCAGAGGGCTTATATCTTCCTTGAAGGAACTTGTGCTCAGCAGGCTCTTCAAACATAAGAGGAACCTTCTTTCTTTCTCCACCATTTTCTCCACCATCTGTCACTCCTTCATAGCTACTATCAGCAAAGTCATCCCAAGCCTTCCTTATATCAGCCAATGAGGTAACCCCATTCCTCACAGCAGCCTTCATCACATCAGACTTCTCACTAAGTGACAGATCCTCCCACTGCTTTGGAGTGTCAAGAGAACCACCTTCTTCTCTCTTGTGGACAGGCATAACAAACATTGGCCTTGCTACCCTTGTGGCATCAGGCTGAGCAGTATAGTTTATGTTAGGTTTGGGATATATGACTGGCAACTCTTTCCTGACCATAGCTCTTTCCAATACCCTTCTTTTAGATAAGCCATTTAGTTCAGAATCCCCTAAACCATACATAGAATCGAGAACCGCATTCTTAGAGCCTATTCCATTATAGTAAGCTTCTAGAGCTGGAACTACCCTCTTCTTAAAATTTCCTGAACCTGCATTGTAAGAGTAACTAAACAGATTGTCAGCTAATGCCTGATTACTAAGTACTTCATCTCTTATGTCAACAGGAAGATTGTAATAAAACAACCTTGCCTCATTTTCAAAAGAATTATTTTTCTTTGTAAGTCTATGAGAACGTGGGTCTATAGTAGACTTATTCATGGCATCACCCTCCATGACTGCTATTCTTTGTCTAATAGCAGAGCTTGGAATATATGCAATATTGTTTTTCTCTGGCATATTATCTCTTCTTTATCTCATTCTTTGGATAAGTATACTCTCTCTCATTTATTCCTCCTCCCTTGTAAAAAATGGCAATTCTAGTAATGCTGTTGTCTTTATTTACAACATAGTAGAAGGTATCCTTTGTGTTATTTATCATGTAGAATAAAGCCTTGAAAGCCCTATCCCTACATGGAAAGTATTTACAGTCACTATCCAAGTTTAAGGAGTCTTTGAGCTTTTCAAAGTCAGCTTTAGATATAGTTATTGATGTGTCCACTGCCACAGAGTCTTTCTTACAGCCTATAGGGCTTCTACTACCTCTATAACTACAATAGCTACCTACTATAAGCATCACCAATCCTATAATCAAAAGTATCTTTCTCATACCTTCTTTTTCCCGCAAATATATACTTTCCTCCTCAGACTACCAACTATTTAAGCCTTTTTCTTAGGCTTTCTTTTGAATTCCTTTATAGTACTAATTGAATCCCATGTCACCAATAGTCAGCTCCTGTGAGCCTCTTGTATTTCCCTGCTCTTCAAGCTCCTTGTTTACTGCCTTCTCAGCCTCTGACATATTATTGACTCAAGTTGATGGATACCGATTTTTATCGAGGCAGGAGAGCTCCAAATAGAGAGAGTGTGCAATGGAAAACTTTGATTTTTGATACGAAAAAATGGGCGTTAAATAATGCTAACGCTAACCGAATCCTTTTAGTGTGGTGAACCCTGCACTAAAGATTGTTAATCGCGGCAAAT
>Ga0256406_1007691_pt1 | contig 10092 bp, 7 predicted proteins | sample RumenRJG_03DNA_FD_185986 | JGI IMG/M metagenome (GOLD analysis project Ga0256406, IMG submission 185986) | Bovine rumen microbial communities from Lethbridge, Alberta, Canada - RJG_03 | ecosystem: Host-associated > Mammals > Digestive system > Stomach > Rumen | place: Canada: Alberta | collected...
TTCTGTAGTGTGTCAGCTCTATTAAGAAGAATGTATCAGAAAGAGATGCGAATGCGAACAGGCAGTGGCGCCGGATTTACGCCACATTGATGCCTTTCGCAGAAAGGCACTTGCTATAAGTTTGAAAATGCTGAAGATACGATTCGCCGCATGCCTGCTGTCCGGGGTACTGACAGCAGGGACTCTGGGCACGGGTGCGCCATTGATCGGGCAGGCGGCTCCCGCCGAAAACAGAAATGAAAATATAGAAGAAATGAGCGCCGGAACGATCGAAGAATCCGATGATATCAGCGCTTCCGCCGCAGCATCCGATGCGGTGACGGTCACGGCGCCGGACGGAACTGTCCGAAACGCGAGATTCACCACCGCGGCGGAGATGAAGCAAAAACTCGGACCCGGAAGTGCCGCGGACTGGTCTCCCCGATACACAACAACGGTAGAGAGTATCTTCTGGAATTTTGCTGTCGCATCACAGTACGGAAGCACGGCACTGACTATTAATCTTGCGGTCAATGCCTACCGCAATCTCGATATGCTGCTGGACTGCGGCTACACGCTGGATTATTCGGAACTTGCAGCTTACACGGAATCCTACCGGCAGAAACTCATCCAGAAGAAGAAAGATGCAGACGCTGCGGCGGGACAGGTTTTAGCGGAAAGCGAAGATCCGGAAAGTTTTGACGCGGATGAGTTTTACAATACGCTGGTATACTGCCTCGGAAGTCCTTACCTTCTGAACAAGCCAGCGGCCAGTGTCACATCATCGACCTACAACGGCCGTGACTATTCGAAGGTTTTTGATGCATCCTATTATTACAGCCATTACAGCGACGTGCGGAGCGAGGTTGGAAACGACCCGGTGAAACTTCTGAAGCACTTTGTGGAAGTGGGAATCGCTGAAGGGCGGCAGGGGTGTGCGTCCTTCAATGTGCGCACGTATGCGGCCTCGGTCGATGCCCAGCTCGGCGCGAAATACAGTTACAGCTATGCAAATTACTTCGGAAGATATCTGGGCCGATACGAGGAAGCCGCAGATACCGGCGTCTCGGAGACAGTGGCTGCACAGCAGGCCGCGGAAGCAGGTACTGCAATCGGAAACGCTGCGGCAGTCTCCGCGGGCAGCACGGGCGAATTCTCCCCTGCTGCCTATGGACAGCCCCTGACCGGGCAGTCTTATGTGACGGACAGCCTTATAAGTGTCTATACCAGACTCCCGGTCACGGCAGAACTGGCAAATCAGCGGCCGCTCGCGGTCATGATGCCGACGGATTCGGCAGCACAGCCGTCCTACGGCATCAGCCGGGCCGATGTACTTTACGAAATCATGGAGGAAGGCGGAATTTCCCGCCAGATGGCCATTATCCCGGACTGGCAGGATCTGACTCGCATCGGTAATCTGCGCTCCTGCAGGCTGTACTATCTCTACGCCGCCAGGGAGTGGGATCCCATTCTCATCCATTTCGGCGGCGTCGCATATATGAAAGGAACCATTGACGCCGGAGACATTACGAATCTCTCCGGAACGTATGAATACGGAACGGGCGGCGCGGCTCCCGGCGCCGGATATTTCTACCGCACGAAAGACCGGACAGCCCCGCACAACGCCTATATCTCCGCATCCGGCATTATAAAAGCCTGCAGCAGTCTCGGCTATCCGCTGTCGCTCCGCGCGGACTACTACAACAAGAGACATTTTAACTTTATACAGAATGGCGTGAATGATCTCACCCAGTACGGCGCCGCAGCGGTCAGCGCGGACACCATTGACCTTTCCAATGTGTTCAGCTATACAAAGAGCGCTCTGTACTATGACGCCAATACGGGCGTCTACCGCAAGACACTCCACGGAAAAGCACAGGTGGACGGAATGAACGGTGAACAGCTCACCTTCACCAATGTCATCATTCAGAACACGCAGTGGAGACAGCTGGACAAAAAAGGCTATCTTTCTTTCGATATGCTGGGTACCCAGGACGATGGTTGGTACTGCACCAAGGGCCGGGCGATCCATATAACCTGGTATAAGGTTTCGCCGTGGATGCCGACTCTCTACTATGACGACAATGGAAATGAAATCGAAATGAATCCCGGAAAAGCTTATATTGCCGTCGCACAGGAAGGGAAAAACGTGATTCTGAAATAGGCCGGCGGAAAACCATTCCCATTGCCAGAAGTACAATCACCGGTACGACTGCGCGCAGTACGTTCATCTCTGACTCTCCCGATCAAATCCTCAGCGTTAAAACCCGAACAGGCCAGGAAGATCATTTTCGGGAGAATCCTTGCGGTTATTGTGGAAATGTGCGTCTAAACCGTTGAAAAACAGACAAATTATCGGTGATCTGATTATTGAACGAACAGGCAGATCAGCGATATCATCTGCATTGTGTGTGCAGCTGCACCATGGCCTGGCAGCATTTCGGGAGGCATAACATGAAAAGCGCAACAGACAACTATTATCTCGAATGTGAACGGCACTGGGTTTTCTGGATGCTGATTTTTGTCGGCGGCTATTACGGTGCCTATACTTTCTCCGTCCGCGGAGGCGTATTCTGCAACGCGCAGACCGCCAATGTCGTTCTGTTAGCCCTTGATGTCGGAAATATGCAGTGGAAAAGTGCTCTGTATATGCTGCTTCCCATCTCCGCCTACCTGATGGGCGCTGTTGTCTCGGAAATTCTTGCAAAAGAAGTAAAACTATACCGGCGTGCACGCCATCGGATGCTTCGCTGGGATACTCTTATGGTCGGCCTGGAAATTCCCATGACAATCCTGCTGGGAATCATGCCCGCCTCCTGGCCGGATCAGATCTGCCAGGTGACTTTGAATTTTGTCTGTTCCATGCGTTTTAACACCTTTCGGCAGAACGAGGGCGTTCCGATGGCTACGGTCTTTGTCACCAACCATATCCGTCAGACAGGAAGCAATCTTGTGAAGGCCGTCCGGGATCACGATCATGAAGCATCGGTCCGGTGGAAGCTGCACGCATCGATGATCGCCTCCTTCTTTCTCGGGGGCCTTGCTGCCACGATCCTCTGCCGATTCATCAACACATTTGCAATCATGGGTGTCATCCCGGTACTGGCCGCTATCTTCATCCGACTTGCCATTGCAGACTGCACTTATGAAAAGGACCTGCTGAATCAGGTTCCAAGAGGGCACTGAGCATCCCTGTGCACGCATTCAAACATTCTTTTTTGCAGATGCTCATTCATTCCCGATCAGACGCGGCATTTCCGCAAGCTTCGGCACGCCGACCCGGAAAGTGTCGTGCGGAACCAGGCATGCCTGATTGCTCTCGAGATAGCACTGCAGCGTCATATAAATGCCAGCATCCTCCAGAGTCCATCCGTATGCCGCGGCAATCAGACGCCGCAGCTCAAGATAACCGGCGCGGATTGCTTCATCACAGGTGTCTCCGCAGGAGTCCACATACCAGGCATCCTTCGTCTCCGTGATCGGCCAGTTCAGTTCAAAGTTTTTGAGAAGCCGCACTCTTACTGTGACTTCACCGTCCACCTCAAGGCCGGTACCATCAACTTCTCCGTCGCCCATTACCGCATGAAGATCCCCGATCGAGAGAAGCGCTCCGGGCACCCTGACAGGAAGCCATACGACGGCGCCTTTTCTTATCAGACGGCAGTCCATGTTTCCGCCTCCCTCAAAGGCGTGCATACAGGGCACATCCCGATCCGGAAGTGCCGTTCCGATCACACCGATCATCGGATCAATCGGAATGCTGATTCCGTTCCATACCGTCTTTCCATTTTTAATCGGCAGAAAATGAAATACTTCCGGCTTTTTCTCTTTGAAGGGGCCGCTTCCGACTGCAACTACACCGTGATCCGCCACCGTAATATCAAGAATATCCACCGCAATGACATCTCCCGGCATGGCGCCGTTGATGTACAGGGGTCCGGTCGCAGGGTTCTCCGGCTGATTTTTTACCTGCTCTTCCATGGGTTTATTTTTGTCACATACGGAGCGGTTATAACAGTCGCGTGTCACAAATCCGACCAGTTCTCCGCTGTCCGCATAGGCCGCAGGTTTGTTGTTTTTCGAATGCATCGCAATAAAGTTGTCGTCACTGATTATTTTCATACTCCCTACTGCTCCTTCTTTATACTCTGATGTACATATTGGAGAACTCTGCTGAGGCAAAATCCGCGGATGCGTTTTTGCCGAATGCGGCAGCCGTTTCCCGGGATATACAGCCCGTTTTTCTGCCCGTCAAAACCAATTCCACCCGCTTCTGAATGGCCGCCCGGTTATCAGAATCAGCTATGGCGCTGTTTTCCGTTCTGTTCGTTAATTGCCCATCTCCTGCTGTTCTTCCGGGTCAAGCAGGCCGGAATCGTATTTTGTCTGCAGGATTCTTGTGACACTTTCATCTATTCTTTCTTCCGTGATCTGTCCGCTCTCCACGGCGTCAAGCACACCCTCGTACGCCGAATGGAAATCTGACGGCATCAGGATCATGTCATCGCCCGCCTGAATCGCTTTGACTGCCGCTTCGGCCGGAGAATAGTAATCCGTAACCGCCTCCATATTCATGGCGTCCGTAATGATAATGTCGTCAAACTGAAGCTCATTCCGCAGAATCGCGATCATATCTGGGGAAAGACTGGCCGGCGTGGAAGAATCGGTAATATTCGGTGTCAGGATGTGCCCCACCATAACAAACTCCGCTCCGGCCTGAATGCCGCTCTCAAACGGCAGAAACTCGGTGGTCCGCAGCTCCTCCAGTGTTTTATTCGTGGATGCCGCACCGTAATGGCTGTCTGTCAGCGTATCACCGTGTCCCGGAAAATGTTTCAGCGTGCACAGCATGCCGGAAGCTGTGAATCCTCTGACACATGCCGCCACCATTTCCGCGGCCGTATTCGCGTCAGAGCTAAAAGCCCTGTGACCGATCACGGTATTTTCCGGATTCGAATACACATCTGCAACGGGCGCAAAATTAAGGTTAAAACCCAGCTCTGTGCACTCTGAGCCGATGGTGTATCCGACCTGATACGCTTTGTTTGGATCCTTTGTCTCTCCGATCGTATACATGGGCGGAAAGCTCGTGGTCCCCATAGCAGGATTGCTGCCTATTCTGCTGACGGTGCCGCCCTCCTCATCGACGCCCGTAAAGACATCGATTTTCGAAAAGCTCTGCAGATTGTCAAGCATGGAACTTACCTGGTCTCTTGACTGGATGTTCTGCGAGAAATAAATGATTCCTCCGACGGGATACTTCTCAATACTGTCCTTTGTAGTCTGTCCGGCCACAGTCGCGGTTCCGACACCGGTCAGCTGTTCCGGTGTGATGAAAAACATCTGGTAAATTTTTTCTTCCAGCGTCATCTGTGAAAGAACATCCTGAACCGGATCTGTATCATCCGCCGTCAGATCCTCATTGACATTCTCACTGCTGACAGTCTCTGCGCTGGCATTCTCCACACCGGTATTCTCTTCAGTGGTACTCTCACCGCTGCCGGTCTCTTCCCCCGCTCCATCTTCGGAAGCATCCGCCGCAGCGGAATTATTTGCAGACGAACTGTCCGACTCTTCCGTCTGCGCGGCAATCTCTGATTTCGTCTTTCCCAGATTACTTGCCGCTGCCGAAGTGCTTTCCCCGGCGCTGCTGTCTGATACTGCCTCCGCACAGCCGGCCAGTAAAAACACAGTCAATACCAGCGGCAGAAAACGCCTGTATTTCTTCTGCATCACAAACCATTCCCCCAGTTTAAAATATCTTCATACCGTCCGATCTCTATTTTTTATGCCGTCATCCGGGATCCTCATCTGCGGAGAGATCCGTCAGCTCACGAAGATACCGGATATAATTCTCCGTCAGCGTTCCCGGTCTGTTCCCGGAAGGGAGAATATACCCGATCTCCATATAATCGTCCACGTCAAGCGGGCGCGCGATGATCTGCGGCCCGTTCAGCTCCTCGCTGATCACACCGCTGCAGATGGTATATCCGTTAAGACCGACGAGAAGATTGAACAGCGTCGCACGGTCCCGGACGATGATTTCCTTCCGACATTCCTCTGTGCTTAAGATTTCTTCCGCGAAATAATACGAGTTGTGCTCCCCCTGCTCATAGGAAAGGCGCGGGTACGGAGCAAGGTCTTCGAGCCGGATGAGCTTCTTTGCCGCGAGCGGATTGTCTTTTCCAAGGAATACGTGCGGTTTGGCCCGAAACAGGGGTTCAAACTTCAGCCCGTTCTCATGAAGCGTTTTGCGTATGACGGTTTCATTGAACGGATTTAGATATAAAATCCCGATCTCGCTTCGAAGGTGCGACACGTCATCGATAATATCATACGTCTGCGTCTCCCTCATATGAAATTCATACTCATCTCCGCCGTACTCTTTGAGCAGGCGCACAAACGCCTCCACCGCAAAAGAATAGTGCTGCGAGGATACGCTGAATCTTCTCCGCCCCTTCTTCTCTCCCGCGTACATCTCTTCCATCAATTCGGCCTGCTCAAGAAGTTGCCTTGCCATGCCGAGAAAACGGTCTCCCTCGGGCGTGAGCGTCACACCATCCCTGGAGCGGCTGAAAATGGTGATTCCGATCTCCTTTTCCAGCGCATGCACAGCACTCGTCAGGCTCGGCTGTGAAATAAACAAAGCTCTGGCCGCGTCGGTTATCGTTCCTCTTCTTGCAATTTCATCAATATAGGATAATTGTTTTAAAGTCAAGGCTCACCTCGTCAAAACACATTTATGCTGTGCTCTTATATCTCAGATCCTGTTTCTTCGTATCCGGGAACTGCATAAACGAACGTGTCCGTCCGCAGCATCGATTAATGACAGCAATTCACCGCATCTATAGTGGTCTTCATTGTACTTCTTTCCATAGGCTGAATCTATGAATAAGTCAAAACTTTCTATATTTTACGATGGCTGTTTCATTCTCTATAATAACCGCAGTTGGTATTTCCGAGTTATTCAGTAGGATTTGACAGAACGGAGATGGATATGGGAAATCTGCATGCACCTTTTCGCTATGATTACGTTGGAAGCTTTCTTCGCCCGCAGAAACTGAAGGAAGCGAGGGCTTCTTTTGCGGCCGGAACAATCAGCCGTGATGAACTCACTGCCGTGGAAAACAGTGCCATTGAAGAACTGGTGGGTAAACAGAAGGCGGCAGGATATCATGTAATCACGGACGGTGAATTCCGGCGGCAGGCATGGCACCTCGATTTCATGTGGGGTTTTGACGGCGTGGGACACCAGCCGACCCGCACCGGACTGCCGTTCGCAGGCGAGCAGGCGATGATTGACGACACCTACCTCACCGGGAAAATCAGTGTCGGGCATCACCCGTTTGTGGATCATTTCCGTTTCGTACAGCAGTTTGAAGATGAAAATACTGTTGCAAAGCAGACGATCCCTGCGCCGGCCCAGTTCCTCGCACAGATGACAATGCCGTTTGCATGGGAAAACACACAGAAATACTATGACACCCCCGAGGCACTGGCCCGGGATATCGCGGAGGGATACCGAAAAGTCATCCGGGAATTCTACGATGCGGGCTGCCGGAACCTGCAGTTTGACGACTGCACATGGGGCATGCTGGTCGATCCGAATGCTCTCTCCTTCTTCGGAACTGATGCGGCAGGACTGGATAAAGTAAAGGAACTGTATCTTGAGGTAAACAATGCCGCGCTCGAGGGAAGGCCTTCCGATCTCACGGTTACAACCCATGTGTGCCGCGGCAATTATCACTCGACCTTCGCAAGCCGCGGTGCATACAACAACATTGCCGCATACCTCTTCGCAAAGGAGAACGTTGACGCCTTCTATCTCGAGTATGACGACGAGCGTTCCGGTAGTTTTGATCCTCTCGCACTGGTTCCGGAGGGCAAGAAAGTCATTCTCGGACTGATCACCACGAAGAGACCGGAACTGGAAGATCCTGAAGCGGTGAAAGCCAGAATCCGCAAGGCTTCTGCGCTGATTCCTCTGGACAGGCTCTGCCTGTCGCCGCAATGCGGATTTGCTTCCTGCGAGATCGGGAACAAACTCACCGAGGAGCAGGAGTGGGCCAAGCTCCGACTCGTCCGTGACATTGCACGCGACGTGTGGAAGGAATCGTAACAGAAAGGGCGTTGATCCGGCCTGTTTCTTCGCCGGGAAATGTGTCCGGCACCCGGGGATGCGATACCTCCGGATGAACAATATTTCTGAATTTCCAAAGTTCTCTCCAGAGTGCAGTCAGAGGTTAATTGTCTCTCACTGCACTTATTTTATTATGAATATAAGCTGCACATGGCTGCACCTGCCTCCGCTTTTGGGCAAACCATTCCCGGCAAAACTGCAAACGAACCATTGACGAAATTGATATCATAATGATATCATATTGATGTAGCAATCAGTCAGATACGGGGCCGAGAGCTCCGGAAAGGAAACCGGGATGAAAGAAAAAATATTGGAAGGAAAAAAATACGGTATGGCAGTTCTGATTTTCTGAATCGATGTCACTGCACTGGCAGTGATTCTGCTTGTCATCTCCATATACATGGGCAGTGCAGAGGAGCCTTATCTTCCGCCCTTTATACCTGCCATGATCTGGATCATGGGCGGATGGATTCTGCTCCCCGGGTTTAAGGTTCTGAAGCCCCAGGAAGCACTCGTTCTAACACTTTTCGGCAGATACATCGGTACACTCAAAGGTGAGGGTTTTTACTATGTGAATCCCTTCTGTGTTGCTGTCAATCCGGCTGCAGGGACGAGACTCGGGCAGAGCGGAGACGTGGATGACGGAGCCCACATACTGCTGAAATCAGGAGAAGGCGGCACTCAGAAGGACGGATCCAAAAAAATTTCTCTGAAGGCCATGACTCTGAGCAATGCAAAGCAGAAGGTGAATGACGTTCTCGGAAATCCGGTAGAGATATCCGTCGCCATCATATGGCGCGTTGAGGATACTGCAAAGGCAGTATTTGATGTGGACAACTACAAAGAATACCTCTCCCTGCAGGCAGATGCCGCAGTACGCGATATTGTAAAGATCTATCCCTATGACATTGCTCCCGGAGTGGATACAACCGGAGATGGAAAAGCGGATGACGGAAGTCTTCGGGGCTCCACCACTGTGGTGGCAGAACGGATCCGCGATACGATCCAAAAGAAGGTGGCTTCGGCCGGCCTCTCCATCGAGGAGGCAAGGATCACCTATCTCGCCTACGCTCCGGAAATTGCAGCCGTCATGCTGCAGCGCCAGCAGGCTTCTGCCGTCATTGACGCAAGAAAAATGATTGTAGACGGTGCCGTGGGAATGGTGGAGATGGCGCTTACCGCACTGGAAAAGGACGGCGTGGTGAGCCTTGACGAAGAGCGCAAGGCTGCGATGGTCTCTAATCTTCTGGTGGTGCTGTGCGGCAGCCACGATGCGCAGCCCATCGTGAATTCCGGAAGTTTGTACTGAGAATCGAATGAATAAAAGATAAGGACGGGAAATGGCAAAGAAACAGGTGCCGCTTCGGCTTGACGAAAAACTATACGATGCAATTGCCGCCTGGGCGGAGGACGATTTTCGGTCAGTCAACGGACAGATTGAATATCTCCTGACCGAGTGCGTAAGGCAGCGGAAAAAGAACGGGAAATACGTCTCTGACCATCTGGATGAGCCGCCCAAACTGGATATGCTTTGAGATCACGTTAAGGTAATCCTGCCGTTGTCTTGCGATCAGACGATGGGTTTTCGCAAGTTTGATACGCTGTTTCTGATAGTTTCTGGAAGCCGCCAGCGTACGCCCCTCCCGTTTTGCGGCTTCCACTTTTCTGGAAAGCGCACGCTGCTGTTTCATAATCGCATGTTCTGCGTCTTCTCGAAAGCGTCGGTTTTCAAATGCGCTGCCATCGGAATCATTGACAAGTTCAAGGAGGTTCAAATCTATCCCACACATAGCGCCTGTTTTCGGAAGTGGATTCCGGAATGGAGTTTCCGAAGAAATCTGCAGTGATCACCAGATTGTCTTTCAGCATGCGTTCCTCCTTACTACAGATCGATCTTCTCAAAATCCGCGCAGGCCTTTTGATACGACAGATATGTTATTCCCGCATAAAACAGGACTCCGCCAAGAAGCAAT
>Ga0256406_1007692_pt1 | contig 10091 bp, 8 predicted proteins | sample RumenRJG_03DNA_FD_185986 | JGI IMG/M metagenome (GOLD analysis project Ga0256406, IMG submission 185986) | Bovine rumen microbial communities from Lethbridge, Alberta, Canada - RJG_03 | ecosystem: Host-associated > Mammals > Digestive system > Stomach > Rumen | place: Canada: Alberta | collected...
GTTCACTTTCTTTTCTTTTAAATAAGAAACGAATTTGGCATCGGGCGGTAGCGTCACGAGCACAGAATCGCAGACGGCATTTTTCACGGCACCGCCATCCATCGCAATCACGGGTCCTAACGTGATTTCTTTTGTTAAGAAACCATTCGTAATGCCCTTTTCAGCATAAATCAAAGGCCAGTTGGCATCGGGGGTAAACCCAAATTTCGGTTCTTCCCCATGATGTTTTTCAAAATAATAACGCAAGCAAGAAGAACCACGTTCTTCGTCACCACCCGAAACAATCTTCACCCGGAAGCCATCTAGCCAGCCATTGTCTTTTAAGAGTTTGACCGCAAAGAAAGCCGCGAGTAACGGTCCTTTGTCGTCACAAGCGCCACGGCCATAGATGACGCCATCTTTGATGGCGGCGCTAAAGGGTGGATTCGTCCAACTGCCCGTAGCAGGGACGACATCGCTATGGCCATAAATGCCAATTAAGGGTCCTTTGTCTCCGATGGTGAGTTCGGTGGCATAGCCATCACAACGATCGACTTTGAAACCATAGTCCTCACCGAGTTTGGCAAAATAGTCTAACGCCTTCTTGACGTTAGCCCCATAAGGTTGTCCTTCGCCGATGGTCGAAGCATCGTAAACCGAAGGGATACGGATGAATTTTTGAAGCGCTAAAATCGCGTTCTTCTCGTAGCTTTTCGCAAGTTTTTTGTAATTTGGCATGCTGCTCCTATTCTTCCCGAGACGCTGCTTTGGCTAAAGCTTTTCCAACGGCGGGGGTCAAGAGGGCGGCCACAAGGGCTTCGCCGAGCATCCCGAGTCCAATGATTCCCGCGAACGTAAAGGCAATCCCGGCCCCTGCTGGATCAGAAGAGGTGAACAAGGCCACCATCTCATTCCAGTAAAATAAGAACAGGTCACCAAATACGAGGCCCGTATGTAAGATCGTCAGTCCAAAGGAAAGAATCCCGATCCCTAACGGGTTCGCATATAGTTTATGGTTTTTCCTGACCAATGAAAAGCAAAACCCAGCCAAAAAGCCCCAAACGGCGCGTGGAAGAACGCTAATCCAAGGATAAACGAAGAATGCGTTGAATCCGATGGGGTTCGTTAGCGCCTGAATCCAAGAGGTAACCCCGAAGGCGATGCCATAAAGCAAGCCCCGCTTCCAACCCTTTCGATAAGCGCCAATGAGAACAGGCAAATGCATCAAAGTCAACGATACGCCCGGCACGATCGTGATGTAGCCGGCATCGGGGACAAATGCCATGACGCAAAGAATCGCTAAAATCAAGGCATCAAATGTGATGTCGTGAACGTGATTATCCCCTTTGGGTGCTTCTTTCCGAAGCCGGGAAAATAGGAGAATCGCCCATAAGGCAAAAAGAACCCAAAACGCGATGGTCATGCCGTTCATTTGTGGTTCCTCCGGGCGATTTCTTTTAAGCCGAATAGGAGTAAGTTCGGGTCATAGGTAAATGACGGCAACAAATCTTTGACGAAGACGGCATTCCCACCGGTTAAGATGGGTTTTAATGCCACGCCGGCTTCTTTTTCGAATTCTTTCAAGAACCCTTCGACCGCATAAACATTCGTATACAAAATTCCCGCGTTCATCGAATCATTCGTATTCGTTCCGATGACGTTACGGGGTCGCAATAAACTCGCTAACGGCAAAGCGGCGGTATCGCGCGATAAACTCGCGGCACCTTGGGCTAGCCCTGGCGCAATCGCGCAACCGGCAAACGCGCCATTTTGGTCCACGTAGATAAATTTATTGGCCGTGCCTAAATCGGCCAAAAAGAGATTGGTTCCATAACGGGCCAAACCACCGACGGCATCGGCAACCAAATCGGCACCGACTTCGGCGGGGTTGTCCGTTCGAATCGCGATTCCCGTTTTTAGCCGAGGTCCCACGACTTTTGGTCGAATCCCGAAAACATCAGAGATAATTTTTCGGAAGATCGTCGCTAAAGGCGGTACAACCGAAGAGAGAATCGCATCCTCCACTTCATGAGGATCAATGCGTTTGCTCTGCAAGAAGAGTTCCACGACGCTCCGATATTCGTCTTCGCTTCGGATGGGTTTCGTGGCGGCTTGGTAGACGAGCGTAAGCTCCTCCCCCTTCCACAAGCCAAAATCGATCAGGGTATTCCCGATATCGACGGTGAGTAACATAAGGTCTGCCTCCGCTCCAGAGAAAGCCTATCGCTTTCTTCCGGGCAAGGAAATTATAGAGATTCGTCAAAGAAAAAGCCACGGGAACACCCGTGGCATAGGGAAGAAGGATTAGCCAATCAAGAGATTTAAAATCTTGCCTGGCACATAGATGACTTTCCGAATGGTTTTGCCTTCGAGCCAACGGCTCGTCTTTTCCGATGCTTTCGCAAGGGCGACCGCTTCTTGTTCTGAAGCGTCTTTCGCCAATGTGATCGCATCACGGGCTTTGCCATTGATCATGACCCCGATCGTCACTTCGTTTTTCACGAGTTTTGTAGGATCATAAGTCGGCCAAGGAGCATAGGCAATGCTTTCTTGGTGGCCTAGTTTTTGCCACATTTCTTCGCCGACAAACGGGCAAATGCAAGAGAACACCTGCACGAAGCCTTCCCAATAAGGACGGTAAATCGTCTTGGCTTTGTAGCAATCGTTCACGAACACCATCATTTGCGCGATGGCCGTATTGAAAGAGAGTGCCTCAAAGTCTTCCGTCACTTTTTTCACAAGCGCCGCATAAGAAGCGTCGAGTTCGCCCGAGTTTTCGGTCGATAAGTGTGAGGAGAAAGCCGGATCATCGACAATGCGGTAGACCCGTTCAATAAAGCGGTACGAACCGTCAATGCCGGTCGTAGACCAAGGTTTGGCATCGCTTAACGGGCCGGCGAACATCTCAAAGAGACGTAAGCTATCAGCCCCTTTCGTACGGACGATATCGTCAGGATTAATGACGTTACCACGCGACTTCGACATCTTTTCGCCGTTCGGCCCCAAAATCATGCCTTGGTGATAAAGACGTTGAAAGGGTTCTTTGCACTTCACAACGCCAAGATCATAAAGGAATTTGTGCCAGAAACGGGCATAAAGCAAATGCAAAACAGCGTGTTCTTGACCGCCGATATAGAGATCGACCGGTAACCAGTGCTCCAATAAGGCAGGATCCGCTAGCGCATGGTCATTATGCGGATCAATATAACGGATGTAGTACCAAGACGAACCAGCCCATTGCGGCATGGTGTTTGTTTCGCGGATGGCGTCTTCGCCATGCCACGTGGTATGAAGCCAAGAATCCGGTGCTTTCGAAAGCGGCGGTTTGCCATCTTTATGCGGACGATAATCATCGAGTTCGGGCAATACGACTGGCAATTCATCTTCGTCGACCGCGTGCTCTTTGCCATCTTTGACGGTTTGAACCATCGGGATCGGTTCGCCCCAATAACGTTGTCTTGAGAAAATCCAGTCCCGTAACTTATAGTTCACGACTTCATGGCCTTTGCCAAGTTCTTCTAGTTTCGCGGTAATGGCGCGTTTTGCATCGGCAATATTCATGCCGTTGGCGAAGTCAGAATTGCAGTGTGGGCCATCGCCTTCAAAGGCACCTTCTTCGAGGTTGCCACCTTCCAAAACACGGACGATTGGGAGGTTATATTTCTTCGCGAAGGCATAGTCGCGGGAATCATGCGCCGGAACGGCCATGACGGCACCGGTGCCATAACTACCTAAAACATAGTCAGCCACATAGACTGGCACTGCTTCTCCATTAATCGGGTTAATCGCGTGAACGCCAAGATAGACACCCGTCTTATCCTTTTCTAAGGAAGTTCGGGCCAAATCAGACTTATGGGCGGCGGCATCGCAATAGGCTTCTACGGCTTCTTTTTGTTCGGGTGCCACTAAGGCTTTCACCAAAGGATGCTCTGGAGCTAAGCAACAATATTGGCAACCGAATAACGTATCAACTCGCGTCGTAAAGACACGGAAGGACTGCTCGGGGTGTTCTTGAATCACAAAGGTGATTTCAACGCCCGAAGAACGGCCAATCCAGTTCTTTTGCATCTCAATCGTGGACTTGGGCCAATTTAACGTGACCAAATCTTTTTCAAGACGATCGGCATAACGAGTGATGCGAAGCACCCATTGGCGCATCGGCATCCGGATGACCGGATAGCCACCACGTTCGGATTTGCCGTCGATCACTTCTTCATTGGCTAAAACGGTGCCAAGTTCAGGGCAATAGTTGACGGGCACATCAGCAACATAAGCCAAGTCATGTTTATACATCTCGGCAAAAATCCATTGGGTCCACTTATAGTAAGAAGGATCAATCGTCGCGATTTCTTTCGACCAGTCATAGGAAAAACCTAACGACTGAATTTGGTCTTTGAAATGGGCGATGTTTTTCCGGGTGAACGATTCGGGGTGCTGATTTTTCTTGATGGCGAATTGTTCGGCCGGTAAGCCAAACGCATCCCAGCCCATCGGGTGCAAAACGTTGTAGCCTTGCATCCGCTTCATCCGGGCGACGATATCGGTTGCCGTGTAACCTTCCGGATGGCCGACATGTAACCCTTCTCCCGAAGGATAGGGGAACATATCCATCACATAATATTTTGGTTTAGAGAAATCGTGGGTATCGCAATAAAACGTGTTGTGTTCAGCCCAGTAGGCCCGCCACTTCTTCTCAATTTCCTCATGGTTGTAGCTCATATCGACTTTTACTCCTCTTTGCCTAATGCTTCGTGATAGAGACGAAGATAGGCGGCTGCGCTCTTTTTCCAAGAATTGTCTTTACGAAGCGCGTTGCCTACGATTCTAGCGTATTCTTCAGGCTGATGATAGAGTTCATTCGCCTTGGACATGGCATAGGTAAGCCCACCGAGGTCATAGTCACGGAAGCCAATGCCGTCCGCATATTGGTTAGGATCGCCATCATATCCTTCGACCGTATCCCGGAGACCGCCCGTATAACGAACAATTGGCAATGTGCCATAACGTTGGGCAATCATTTGGGAGATGCCACACGGTTCAAATAACGAAGGCATCAAGAAGAAGTCCGCCCCAGCATAAATTAAATGGGATAAGGCATTTTGGTAGCCAAGATAGACGCCGACTCTCGAAGGATAGGCATCGCGTAACGCTTGGACTCTCCGCTCAAGTGCATATTCGCCTGAGCCAAGAATCAAGATGGTCCCTTCAACGTTTGGTCCCACAAATTGCGGGGCAGCTTCAAGCAACAAATCCACGCCTTTTTGCCAAGAAAGGCGGGAGACCATCGCGTAGATGGGTCCTTTGCCTTTGGTTAAAGAGAACGTCGACAACAATTGTTGTTGATTGGTTTCTTTCCCTTCTTTCCAGGTTTTCGCTGTATAGGTTTTGGCTAAATAAGCATCATGCGCAGGATTCCATTCTTCTTCGTCAATGCCGTTTAAGATGCCTTGGAAGTCATCTTTTCGTAGTTCTAAGACGCCGTTCAGATGTTGATCGCTATAAGGCGAAAGCAGTTCATTACGGTGGGTTGGCGAGACGGTCGTAATCTTATCGGCATAGACAATCCCTGCCTTTAAGGTAGAGACCATGTTGTCGAAGCGGACTTGGCCGTTATCATATAACGAATCGGGCAAACCCCAGAAATCCGCTAAGAAATAACGGTCGATAAAGCCTTTGAAGGCAGGGTTATGAATCGTTAAAACGGTCTTCGTATGGGCGAATAACGGGTCATTCTTGTATTCGTCTTTTTCTTTCAAAAGACAAGGAACCATCCCAACTTGCCAGTCATGGACGTGCAAGATATCGGGGGCGAATTTCAGAAAACGCAACGCGGCTAAGCACGCGTTCCCGAAGAAGGCAAACCGCTCGCAATCATCGTGATAGCCGTATAGCGATGGGCGGTCAAAATAGTAAGAATTGCCAATCAAAATGTAGCGAAGCCGGCCGAGTTTCGCTTCCCAAAGATGCGCATGCAAGTGACGCCAAGAAAGATCGACGGCAATTTCGCCGAGGTCTTTGAGGCGGGGAAACGCGTTAATCTTGGCATTACGATAGTTGGGGGTAAAGATAATCACCTCGTTCTTAGGATCTTTCGCGAGCTCTTTGCTTAACGCATAAACAACATCAGCTAATCCACCGGTTTTGGAAAGTGGCAACGCTTCTGAAGCAAGCATCGCGATGTTCATAAGATGGCCCCTTGTTTGAGATAAATCGGATTTTCTTCATCGCCTTCGATGGTGTGACGTGGGGTGATAATCGCGTATTTATCGATGACGACATCGGATAATTTCACATTTTCCCCAATCCGAACGCCCGAAAGAACGATGCAACGATTGAGTTTTGAGCCTTCTCCTACCACCACATTACGGCAAATGACGGAGTTAGAGACGGAACCGTCGATTTGACAACCATTCGAAACAAACGAATTCGTGATGGAGGAATGCGGGCCATATAAGGCCGGCGGGGTATTGTGCGTTAACGTAAAGATGGGCCAATCCGAACGGAATAACGTGCTGGCCACATTCGGCTCTAAGAGTTCAAACGAATAACGGATGTAGTTCTTTAATGAGTTGAAATTCCGTAGATATCCATGATATTCGTAGGCGTGAATCTTCATCGTCTTGTTCTTGACGGCATAACGAAGGTAATCCCCAATTGTCATACCCAAATCGTGTTTTTTAGACTCTTCCACGATTTTGGCTAAGACCACGCGGTTCATGATCCAAGACTCCAAAGAGACATTTGCCGTCTTGGATTTGCCTTTGTTAATCGTCACTTTTTCGACGTAACCATCTGGCGATACTTCAAAGCAATAACCGCCTAAGAAATTCGTATCGGCATCGTTGACTTTTTTATAAAGCACCGTGACCGATTCGTCGCGTGCCCAATGTTCATCAAGAATTGGGCCATAATCGACGGTGGCGACGATATGGGGCGAAGCAAACACCAACGCGGACGCTTGGGAATTATAAAGGATATAGTCATTCTCTTTTAACGCGTTTAAATCCGTGTTATAGGCGGGGTAAAGCACACCATTTTCGTTCGTTAAAATCGTGACTTTTCCCGTTTTGGTGTTGTTGACCCAAGAAGACATGTTCCCCATGTGCTTCAAAATCGAACGTTGATGGTTTTTGACCATGACACCGATGTTATCGATGCCAGAGTTCGAGAAGTTTGACATCGCGACATCCATGAAGGCATAACGGCCCAAGAAGGAAGTCGACGCCAACGTGCGGTTTGAGGTAAGACCACCAAGTTCGGGATCGGGGAAACAATTCACTAAACCAATGACATCTTTCATAATCTTGCCGCCTTTCGATTCACGACGAGCGCAATGTCGTCATTTTCACCGTTTACAATTTGGTTTTCTGCAATGAGGGTATCCGGGCCAATAATCGCGTTTTGCACGACGGCACCTTTTTGTAAGACGGCGCCTGGCATCACGACTGCATTGACGCAACGCGCCCCTTCTTCAATCCGAGTATCCCCAGAAATGACGCTATGAATCACCGCGCCATAAACCTGGGCGCCTTGGTTGATTAACGAATCTTCAATCGTGGCTTTTGGACCGATATATTGCGGCGCCGAATGCGGGTCTTCCGAAAGAATCGGGTTCCCTGCGAACATCGAATACAAGTTCGTGCCTTTTTCTTTGTTGTCTAACAAATCCATGTTGGCCGCATGCAAGGAAGAAATCGTTCCGACATCTCTCCAATAACCGTGATACGTATAGGCCACCATCTTCCGATGGTCGGCCATCATATTCGGAATGATGTTCTTCCCAAAGTCATGATCGCTATCTTCTTGCTTAGCATCGGCTTTTAAGTAATCCACCAACACCTTATAGCTAAAGATGTAAATGCCCATGGAAGCAAGATTGCTGATTGGTTTCTTCGGTTTTTCCTGGAAGTCCACAATCCGGTCGTCTTTGTCCGTCACCAAAATGCCAAAACGCGACGCTTCTTCCCAAGCCACAGGATAGACCGAGATCGTGCAATCCGCTTTGGATTTGATGTGCTTTTCGAGCATCTCGTTATAGGTGCAACTATAAATGTGGTCACCAGAAAGGATCAACACATAGTCGGGATTCATCCGTTCGAGCCAGTCGAGGTTTTCATAGATGGCATCTGCCGTTCCGCGGTACCAAGACGATCCTTCTTCCGTTTGTTTTGGCGAAAGGACGGTCGCGCTCGAACGAACGCCATTTAATCCCCACTTCTCACCATTCCCGACGTATTGGTTAAGTTCACTCGACTCGTATTGAGTGAGGACGCCGACATTCCGAATGCCGGAATTGGCGCAGTTGCTGAGAGGAAAATCGATGATCCGATATTTCCCGCCATAAAAAACCGCTGGTTTAGCTGCCTTTGCGGTCAGAGCCTTGAGTCTGGTGCCTTTGCCGCCAGCCAGAATCATGGCTACCATTTTATTGGCCATAGCTATCTCCTTTCTGATGGGTTGTAAGATTTGTCTATAGTTTAACACAAAGCCCTTTGGGCTAGTGTCAGGAATCCGTCAAAAAACGAAGGAAAGAAGAAGACTTTGCAAAAAAGGTTGCCGTCAAGGCGTGCGCGTGCTATATTCAACATTGCGATTTTTCGCGTATCGAGGTGATAATCATGTCCAGAGTTTGCCCAATTTCCGGAAAAGGACCGATGAGCGGAAACAACCGCTCCCACTCCGTCTTAGCAACGCGTCGTCGTTGGAATGTCAATCTTCAAAAGTACAAGATCAACATTGACGGCAAAATGGTGGAAGTCCGCATGAGCGCACGCGCTTATCGTTCTTTGAACAAATCCGTCAAAGCAGCGAAGGCCAATGACGCCAAAGCCAACTAACATTTGGTTCTAGGAAGAAGACAAACGGGTTAAACCCGTTTTTCTTTTTGTTTTTTTGATGCATCTTGCTCGTTGTATTGTCCTCTCTTTCCTATAATTTGGACGAGAGGGTAAGACGATGACATACGGTTACTTAGGAAATTTATATGAACAACATCCGCCAAGAAAAGGCATGACGCTGTCGAACAAAATTTTGGAAGCGGGTGCTTTGAAGGCAATCTATTTTGCCTTAGGAGAAGGCACTTCCATTTCGAGAGAAAGCTATCCTAATCCCGGATTTTATTTTGGGATGGGTGGCGAAATTTTGATAGAGGGAGAAAAACAAATTCCGCTTGCTCCAGGCGCGCTCTATCTTCGAAAAGAAAATGAGTTAGTCGGGCAAAGTAGTGTGAAAGGTGGCGCTTATTTAGAGATTGCCCTCGGGAATGAGGGCCACTTCAATCTTCCCGACAATCATGAAAATCCGCTGGTGTTAAAGGATTTGGTCCCCTGGGAAAAAGACGGCATTGCCAATTGGGATCTTTGGAATGGCAAAGAAGGGAAATTCGTGGTGATGTCTCTTGATCAAGGAGAGGCGTTGTCCGCGCATCGCGCTCCGGGGGAGGCATTGATTCTCGCTTTAGAAGGAGAAGCGGACTTCACCTACGAAGGCACAACGTCGCATCTTGTTGCTGGCGATGCTTTCCGCATGGCAAAAAACGGGCTTCATGCGCTCGATGCCTCTAAACCATTTAAGATGGCATTATTGCTCCACTTCTAATTCGTTTCTTCTTTCCGCCGGTTCTTCCAATCGGCGGTTTTTTATTGTCATTCAAATGGAAAATACTATGATTCTTTCCGGAAATGATGTCTTCCCGAAACGAAAGTTTCAAACCGCTCTAAAAGCTGACGACGTCTTGGTTGCTTCTAACAGAAAAGATTCGTCTTTTAGGGGTAAAGGAAGATGTCGCTTTTTCTTAGCTTGTTTTTGATGATGGCGGGTGGGGCCATCCTGTACGTTCTCTTTGAACATTTTCATCTGCCTGCCTTGATTGGTTACCTTTTATTTGGCATTTTGCTTGGCTGGCTTGGTTTGATCGACGATTCCATTTTGGCCATTTCTAGCCAAATTCGCAAAATCGCTTTGATCATCATCCTTTCAAAGGCGGGATTGTCTTTGAATTTAAGTGACCTGAAGAAAGTAGGAAGACCGGCGATTTTGATGTCTTTCGTCCCAGCATGCGTAGAAATGTGCGCTGTCGGCATTTTTGCACCGCTGCTCTTCCCGCTTTCCAA
>Ga0256406_1007693_pt1 | contig 10090 bp, 9 predicted proteins | sample RumenRJG_03DNA_FD_185986 | JGI IMG/M metagenome (GOLD analysis project Ga0256406, IMG submission 185986) | Bovine rumen microbial communities from Lethbridge, Alberta, Canada - RJG_03 | ecosystem: Host-associated > Mammals > Digestive system > Stomach > Rumen | place: Canada: Alberta | collected...
CGTTTTTATTGACTGGCTTATCGTTCGATAGCTTAAAAAAAGAGGCGTCCTTACTTTTACCCAGACCTTTCCGGTATATGCCTATACGCAGGAAAGGCCAGGAATACACCCAGGTAATCCTGACCTTTCCATTGTAGATTCATATGCTCATGACAGCTCAATCAGGACTGGATTCTTCCTGATTTCATAATAGAAAAAAGGAAGATTGCTCTTCCTGTTTTCAGAATGATTTACTCAGCAGCAGAAGCTGTCTCTTCATCCTTGCCAACCTTGCCGCAGGACGGGCAGGCATGATGAGGACGCTTCATGGCACCGCATACCGGGCACTTTACCAGTGTCGGTCTGTTCAGTACATAGTGAGTTCTTCTCTTATTTTTTCTTGTCTTGGAATTTCTTCTCTGCTGTACAGCCATCGTCCGTTACCTCCTGTTTATTCACTCTTGAATTCTTTCAGTTTGGCCAGACGCGGATCGATCCGATTCTTCCGGCTTTCCTGATACTCGGCTTCCGAGATTACCCGCCAGCCATCACCAGATGGGTAGGCATCCTCTTCCACTTCCGTCACAGAAATCGGCACTTCCAGCATGATTGCATCAATCACTGCCGGAAGAAGATCTATGACTTCATCCGTAACGACACGGACATCTTCTTCATCAGTCTCCTCGAAGGAGTAGACTTCATGACTGTCTGTCTCCAGGGGAACCGCAATCTGTGCACCGGTAATGGCATCCGGCAGAAGCATTTCGCCAGTCAGATGAATATCGCATTCAAACAATCCTGTTTCATCATCCAGCCAGCCAGTCCCGCCAATGTGAACATTGCGGACGGCATTGATCAGCTTGTTCTCAGCAAATGCAGAATCATCTATTTCTACATCTTCATCAAACGAAACAGGACTATCATTCCGTTCCAGTTCTTCCCTTGTCCACTTCACGGCAGTTCTCCTCTATCGTTAACGCTCATCCATTATAGCAAAGCGTTTTTCAATGTCAACGGAATTTACTTGACACCAGAAATGCCCTTGGAATGCATGGAATCCAGTGCCGCAAGAATATCTGCATAGACTTTTCCGGCATCTGTTTCATGCAGAATTTCATGGCGCATATGCGGATAGAGCTTTGTGCTGATCTGCGTGTACCCCGCCTGCTTCAATGTGCTTACCGTAGATGCAAATCCCTCTTTGCCGCCAATGCACGGGTCATCCTCACCTGCAAACAGGAAAATCGGCAGATCCTGATTCCTGACATGATAGTTTTTCGCATCACCCATCCGCTGCATGCCATCCATCAGGTCCATATAGCCCTGAATGGTAAACGGTTTGCCGCAGTCAGGATCATTGACATATGCCTGTACATTGTCCTGGTTCCGGCTGAGCCAGTCCACTGGTGTCTTTGGATTTTCAATGCCTTTGTTAAAGCCGCCGGTCATCAGTTTATCCAAGGTCTTCGAATGGCCCTTCTTTCCTTTGTTCAGCCGGATGAACGCACCAATGGCCTTTGCCACACCGACTGCACTGTTATAGTTAGGCACACCGGTCAGCACCATCCCATCAATCATGTCATCATGATCCATCAGAAAGCATCTGCCGATCATTGTTCCCATGGAATGGCCAAAGTAATACACCGGTACATCCGGATATTCCTGTTTCAGTCTGCGGATGCCTTCCACACTGCTGCTGATCAGCGTGTCCCAGCCATGATCGTCGCCAAAGTAGCCATATGTTCCATTCTGACGTGCCTTTGGGCCATGGCCCGGCAGATCATAAGTCAGTACGGCATAGCCGCCCTGCTGCAGATAACGGGCAAAGCCATCGTAGCGGCCGTGATGTTCCTGCATGCCATGCACTACCAGCACGGTTCCTTTCACCGGTCCCTGCGGCCGGTACATTGTTGATTCCAATTCTTGTGCCATTATTTTTCACCTCAGAAATCACTTCTCAGATATTATTGTAGTAATGATGTAACCGGTTACAATTGTCATTCAGGCATGTTTGTCTGAATCGGGAACCAGTTGCACAATTGTCAAAAGACGGTATCATCACATCAGGATCAAATTCTACAAAAAGGAGCAGCGAAGATGAAAACATGCGGGATCGTGGCGGAGTACAATCCGTTTCATTATGGCCACAAGTGGCAGATTGAACAGGCAAGGAAGCTGTCTGGGGCAGATCTGATCATTGCCGTGATGAGCGGCAACTTTGTGCAGCGTGGAGAACCGGCGGTACTGGATAAGTGGAAGCGGGCAGAATGCGCACTGCGCAATGGTGTGGATGTTGTCATCGAGCTGCCCTATATATATGCCACCCAGAGTGCTTCTCACTTTGCCCGCGGTGCCGTAGAACTGCTGAAGCTGGCAGGTGTAGATGCCATCTGCTTTGGCAGTGAGTGCGGCAATCTGGAAAATCTGCAGGAAATAGCCGATACCCCTGTCAATCCGGACCATCTTCATGCAGCTATGGGCAATGGTCTCTCCTTCCCGCGGGCATATTCTTTGTTAACCAGTTCCATGGCACCCAATGATATTCTTGCTGTTTCCTATCTGAAAGCATTGAAAGATACTGGCATCACACCGATTCCTGTACAGCGCACAATCGGTTATCTGGATGATGCCATGGGACACATCGCCAGTGCTTATGCAATCCGCAAAGCCATGCATGATCATAAAGATCTTTCCGATTCCACGCCGATGGAACAAACGCTTCTGGACGCAGAGATCCCCTGGCCTGAGAAATATTATCCTTATCTGCGTACATTCCTTTTGACCAGCCACAAAGAAGCTCTGGAACGAATGTTTCTGTTTTCCGAAGGCATTGAGAATCATCTTGTCAGCCATGCCAAGGATTGTGACAGTTACGATGACTTCCTGGATGCGTGCACAAATTATCGGTATACAAGCGGCCGAATCAGAAGATCTTGCTTACAGGCTGTGAATCAGGTAACCAAAGAGGAAGTAAAGAGACTGCCAAAGATGGATACTCTGCGTATTCTTGGCTTTAATGACAATGGCAGGCAGTGGCTGCATGATATGCGCAAAAAAGATGTGCGTGTGGCATCCCGCTTTGCGGATGTGCCATATCCATGGCGGGTGATTGAATACCGCACCTCCCTGCTGTATACCAGTGTGCTTTCCAAGGAAAAACGGAAAGAAATTCTGGACAATGAAATCCGTGGTGCGCATTATGTGAAAACCAGCGCATAAAAAAGACCAGCTTCAATGAAGTTGGTTTTCTTTGCTTACATGACTTTGTGAATCCATCCCTCAGGTGCTTCAACAGTACCATTCTGGATGCCGGTGATGGTGTCATACAAAGCTGCGATATGCTTGCCTGCATGTTCCATGCCAGACGGGAATTCAATGACGTCATCATGATCGACGATTCTACCGACCGGAGAGATGACGGCTGCTGTGCCGCACAGGCCGCATTCAGCAAAGCCCTTGACTTCCTCGAATTTGACCGGCCGTTCATCGACCTGCATATGCAGATAATGCTCTGCGATATAGACAACAGATCTTCTGGTGATGGAAGGCAGGATGGAGTCAGACTTTGGTACGACAAGCTTGCCATCTTTGTCAACGAAGATCACGTTGGAGCCGCCGGTTTCTTCAACATAGGTGCGGGTTGCCGGATCCAGGTAGAGGTTCTCAGCAAAGCCGGCTGCGTGTGCCATGACGCTTGCATGCAGACTCATGGCGTAGTTCAGGCCTGCCTTGACAGCACCGGTGCCTCTTGGCGCAGCTCTGTCAAAGTCAGATACCTGCAGGGCAATCGGTGTTGCACCGCCTTTATAGTACGGTCCTACTGGTGTGGTAAAGATTCTGAATTGATAGGTATCAGCAGGTTTGACACCAATGACAACACCAGTTGCGAATTCATAAGGACGGATATACAGAGATGCGCCGGAGCCATAAGGCGGTACCCAGTCAGCATTTGCCTTTACAACCTGATCAATAGCATCCAGGAATCTGTCCCTGGGGAACGGCGGCATTTCAATCCGCTTTGCCGAGTTATAAATACGCTCGGCATTGAGATCCGGACGGAAGCATACGACGGATCCATCTTTCCATGTGTATGCCTTCAGTCCTTCGAATACCTGCTGGCAGTACTGCAGCATGCCAGCGGATTCATTCAGGACAACATTGGGGTCGCTTGTCAGAGCGCCATCATCCCATTTGCCATCTTTCCAGTTGGATACATAGCGGGCATCTGTCACCCGGTAATTGAAACCAATGTTTTTCCAGTCAAGATCTTTCTTTGCCATGCATATTCCTTCTTTCTATCAGGCAGCCTCTTTATTGCTGTCAGGATATTTACGCTCTGCAGGTCTGCGGCCTGTTTCAACAAGCGTCTTGATACATGTTACCGCGACAACAAGCCCAAGTACAATCAGGAATATGGCCATGATCAACTGCATGCCATTGACAAGGAATACAGCGGTGCCAGCCATGTATGCCTTGACGTTGTTGATGACGTTAAGAACGATCGCAGTAAATGTAACAGCAAGCATCGTTGCCATCGGTGCATAGAGCATCCAGCCTTTGCGGTTGGTTGCCTTCAGGAAGACAGCGATACCGATCAGCACAAGTGCAGCGAGCATCTGGTTGGCAGCACCGAACAGTGCCCAGATATTCTGATAGCCGCCCAGGCAGAGAACGTAGCCAAGGACAAGTGTGACTGTTGTGGCAACATAGCGGTTGGTAAGCAGTTTGCGCCATGCCGGCATCTTTTCTTCATCGCCAGAGAAGAGTTCCTGGAAGCTGAGACGGCCGATTCTGCCGACGGAGTCCAATGTGGACAGAGCCAGTGCCGAGATGCACATAGTCATGAAGACATTGGCAACGCTTGTCGGGATACCGAACTTTTCGAGGAATCCGGCAACACCAGCAGAGAAGATCTGGAATGGTGTCATGTCAGCAGGTACAGTGCCGTTGACAGCAACAGCACCAACAATGATCAGGGAAACAACACCAAGCAGTGTTTCTGTGACCATGGCGCCATAACCGACACCAAGCATATCCTTTTCATTACTGATGGTCTTGGAGCTTGTTCCGGAGGAAACCAGGGAATGGAATCCAGAGACAGCGCCGCAGGCAATGGTGACAAACAGAGTCGGGAACATATAGGACTTTGCACCGGTGGACGATGTGAGGACAAAACCATTGAAGGCATTGAGCTTCATGGTCGGATGGCCGACGATGACACCAAGGACGCCGCCAAGGATCATACCCAGCAGCATGAAGGTGGTCATATAATCACGCGGCTGCATGAGAATCCACATCGGCATGACAGCTGCAATGAACAGATAGACCATGATTACAAGGTTCCACTGATGTGCAGTGAGATAAGCTGGCATTTTCATGCCTGCTGCAAACATGAAGACGATCAGGGCGATGGCAAGTACGAATCTGTGCCATTCCTTCATCCTGTTTCCGGCTGCTTTTTCAATCAGGCCGAAGACAATTGCGCAGACAACGAACAGAATGGAGATGGTAGCGGCAGCTGCACCGTTGAAGTTCTTTGTCACAGCGCCGTCAGATCCTGTCACGTAGCCATTGAAGGTTGACGATGTCATAGAAGTGAATGCAGCGATAACCAGGCAACTGAACAGCCAGCAGAACAGTGTGAAGAACTGACGGCCTTTGCGTCCAATGTACTTTTCAATGACCATGCCAATGGATTTGCCATCATTCTTGACGGAGGCATACAGGGCACCAAAGTCCTGTACAGCACCGAAGAAGACGCCGCCGATCAACAGCCACAGCAATACCGGAACCCAGCCGAAGACGGCTGCCAGAATGGGTCCCTGTACCGGTCCTGCACCGGCAATAGATGAGAACTGGTGTGCAAATACTGTCAGTCTGCTGGATGGGACATAGTCTTCACCATCATTATGAACAACGGCAGGTGTGTCCGCTTTGGGATCGACACCCCATGTTTTGGCAAGCCATCGGCCATAAACCAAATAGCCACAGGCAAGTACGACAACTGCAAACAACAAAATGAATAAACTGTTCATACCCTCTACGTGATCCGTGTGTGTTACGGATCTCCCCTTTCTGCACTAGAAAATGAGAAGGCGCAAAAAAGACTTTCGCCTCAGCATATTAAGCAAAGACGAAAGTCTGAACTTCCGCGGTACCACTTTGCGTTCCGCACTTGTGCGGCTGCTCTTCGCGTCCAACTACCATTGGACCCCCGGATAACGGCGGGTGCCGACCCTTGCCTACTCACTTTCGCTTTCAGGGGGCTGCTCACAGATGAGGCTGACAGACGCTTTCCCTGCTGCCCTTCCACCAACGGCAGCTCGCTGTAGGTACTCGTTGAGTCTGCAGCATGTTCTGATCACTGCATCTCATTTCCTATGCGAAGATATTAGCTTTGCAAGTCATTTAAGTCAACACATTTTCAGTAACTTTTTGAATTATTTTCATCATCTTCAGAAACCATTTACATTTCTTACATTTAAGCGTTTACATTTCTTGGCATAAGAAAAAGCAGAGCTTTCACCCTGCTTACTCTTCCTCACTTGGAATTCTGACGTTGGAATAAACCTTGTTGACATCCTCAACATCATTGAGCATATCCATCAGCTTATGATAAGACTCAATGTCTTCCGGATCAGTCAGATCCACATACTCATTCGGCAGCATTGCTGTCTCGCATCTGGAGAATTCCACACCCGGAATCAGCTTTTCAATGGCATCCTGTGCTTTGCCGAAATCCGCGAATGTTGTCTTGACTGTCATGACGCCGTCATTTACGCTCACATCCTGAACATCAACATCTGCTTCCATCAGTGCTTCCAGCATCTTATCCTCATCGGTATAAGGAAACTCGAAGATACCGTCGTTCTCATAGTTGTAAGATACGCCGCCGGCATTGACAAGCTTGGCACCGCGGCATCTGTTGAAACATGTCTTGACGTTGGTGTAGGAACGGTTTGTGTTGTCAGTCAGGCAATCAATGATCACCGTGCTTCCACCAGGGCCAAATCCTTCATAGCGTGCCTCATCATAGTTCTCATCACTGCCGCCCTTTGCCTTTTCAATGGCTCTCTTGATAACGTCAGCCGGAACCTGATTGGACTTTGCTTCAGCAATCTTTCTTTTCAGTGTGAGGTTCATATCCGGGTCAGGAACACCACTCTTAGCTGCAATATACAGCTCTTTGCCAAACCTGGAATACAGCTTGGACTTGATCGCTGCCGTTTTAGCCATTGAGGCAGCGCGTACTTCATGTGCTCTTCCCATGTATACTTTCCTCCTGTTATTTTTTACCGAACCATTATATCACGCACTTTTTATATGGGAAGTACAATTGCTTGTTCACCCAATGTTCAGCCTGTATCCACATATCTTCTCATCTTTTCTTCTATCATAGTAACAGTTACCTGGAAAGGAGAAGCGTATGTCATATAAACGGTCTGCCGCCCTGGCAGTGATTCTGCTGGCCGGATGTGCCTCTGCACAGGCGGCTGATGTACAGGAAAGTTATACGACCAAAAGTGTCTATGGCACGGTGACATCTATCAGTGGCAATGATCTGACCCTGCAGAACACGCAGAACGGACAGGACTTCACAGTGTCTCTGGACAGTTCTGTTGTGATTTATGAAAATGATGACACCATCCCGCCTTCCCAGATCCAAATGAACGATGTGCTGCTGTGTACGTATACAGATGGTGAGCTGACCGTCATTGCAGTCATCAATCCGGCTTCCTGATTCCTTTGTGCTACAATACAGACATAGAGGACACAAATTGTATGTCAGTATATGTAATGAGTGATCTTCATGGTTGTAAGGATGAATTTGATCAGATGCTGAAGATCATTGACTTCACAGAATATGATGAGCTGTGGATTGATGGCGATGTATGTGACCGCGGCAGGCATTCCATTGCCCTGCTGCAGGAAATCATGCATCATGACAACATGCACGTGATTTTTGGCAATCACGATGTGTGGCTGGCACGCTACACCCAGGAGCTCATTGATGCCAAAAAGGATTCGGCATCCGTAGATATGACCAATGATCTGCTGTGCTGGCTGCACTACAATGGCGGCTACCGCACGGCAGATGAATTCATGGATCTGTCTTTTCCAGAATGCTATGACATCAAGCTGTATCTGGAAGACAGGCTGCTTTATAAATATCTTGATGTTCATGGCAGAAAGTTTCTGCTGCTGCATGCCGGTCTTTCCGAAGAATACATGCACCCGGACACAAGACTCTCAGAAGTTCCTGCGCAGATCCTGGTCTGGACACATGCAGAGATTGATGCCAATCCATTCCCGGATTGCACCATGATACTGGGCCATGTGCCAACCTTCATGTATCATCCTAAATATGATGGCAAAATCATCCACAGTGATGATAACCACACCATCCACATTGACTGCGGCTGTGTCTACGGCAGGACCCTGGGATGCCTCCGCCTGGATGATATGAAAGAGTTCTATGTGCCTAGCAGTTACCCGTATCTGCAGTATTATCCTGACAGTTATCTGAAGGAATGCGGTATTGAACCGCACGCATGAGCAGCGAAAGCTGCTTTTTATTTCTGTTCCATATCCAGATAGATACGAACAGAGAATTTCTGCACAGGTGAAAAGTCCACATCGCCATGGTACTTCTCTGCCATTGAACGGATGGAGCGTGTGCCGATGCCGTAGGACGCATGCTTGCTGGAAAGGAACTGCCCGTTGCGCAGATGGACAAGTGACTGATTGTAAGTATTGGTGCATTTCATCATTAACATACTGCCATGAATGCCAGCATGCAGGGAAATCTCTTTCTTTCCTTTTACATGGCGGCAGGCCTCAGCGGCATTTTCCAGCATGTTGCCAACAACGACAATCAGATCAGAATCCGCAATCACCCCGCAAGATGCAGGAATATTTCCCTGAATATCCAACGCGATACCTTCCAGCTGACACAGAGAGTCATAATGCAGCAGCAGTGCACTAACAGCATAGTTGTCGCAATAATGTGAAATCTGAGGAGAAGGAAGCTCATTAGAGATTTTCTGCAGATAGTTTTCCAAAGCATCATAATCCTTCACCTGCATCATCTGCTGCATGACGGTGACATGATGGCGTAGATCATGGCGCTGCCGGCGCAGTTCTTCCTGATTCTTCAGCATCAGATCTGCCTTTTCTTTCTGCGCCGCGATGGCATTGTTGACAAGTGTTACCTCATTGGCAAGCTCGTCTGCTTTTGTCTGCATGAAAAAGGCATTTCTTGTGCGCATCAAAGTGATCTGCATCATACGCCGTATACTCTGCAGGTCAGTATTGGTGCAGCAAGGCTTTCTGATGAAATCCATACTGAAAAGCAGTGGATCGAAGCTTCGGATGCACAGATGTATACGGAAAAGGCAGTGCATCATCAGAAAGACAGCAAAAGATAGATGATAAAGGATGGAAGAATCTCAGGTCATACTGACTCAGATTCTTCCATCTTTGTTGCATATATGATTTAAATTGTGATAAACATGATGACAAAAAGGAGATTTGTCCATGAAGAAACCGTTTGTTTCGGATGAGAAGATCCGTGAGATTGCAAGTCAGTATCCTACTCCCTTTTATTTATATGATGAAGCCGGCATTGAGAAAACGGATGCCCTTGTCAAGCAGGCCTTTGCCTGGAATCCGGGATACCGGGAATACTTTGCCGTCAAGGCAACACCAAACCCGTATATTCTGAAAATCATGCAGGATCTTGGCAATGGGCTGGACTGTTCTTCCTACACGGAATTGCTCATGGCAAAGCGGCTTGGTTTTTCAGGCCATGACATCATGTTTTCTTCCAATGACACCCCTGCCCAGGACTTTGTGCTTGCCAAAGAGATGAATGTTCTGGTGAATTTTGATGATATCGGTCATATTGCTTTCTTCGAGAAATGTGCAGGTTCTCTGCCAGAGACCGTGTGCTGCCGGTACAACCAGGGCGGTGTGTTCACGCTTGGCAAAAGCAAGGAAGGCTTCCAGGTCATGGATACACCAGGCGAGTCCAAGTTTGGCATGACGCGTGAACAGATTTTCTCTTCTTTTCAGATTCTGCAGAAAAAAGGCGTGAAGCATTTCGGCCTGC
>Ga0256406_1007699_pt1 | contig 10084 bp, 9 predicted proteins | sample RumenRJG_03DNA_FD_185986 | JGI IMG/M metagenome (GOLD analysis project Ga0256406, IMG submission 185986) | Bovine rumen microbial communities from Lethbridge, Alberta, Canada - RJG_03 | ecosystem: Host-associated > Mammals > Digestive system > Stomach > Rumen | place: Canada: Alberta | collected...
CGTTCAAAAGGCAAAGCGAAAATATAAATGATTTTCACACCAATACTCTTGGCCGCTTCTTCAATCGTTGGAACGATAAAATCGTTGAAAATAATCAGTCCCGTACCACGCATTTCCTTATGCTTTTGAAGGTACGCATTGTTTACTGCAAAGTTTGCTACTTCCACTCCTGGAATCGTATCGAATGTCGTTTCACCTTCTGTGTGGACTTCGTTTACGGAAATAAGGCCAGCCTTAAGAGAAAAATAGCCCACCAATTCAGATGAAAAGTTATCTCTTACCACATAGGTTCGCATGGTACCTGCATCTTCTTCGGGAAATGCCATAAATCGAAGATAATTCACAAGTCCCTGTCCATGCTGATCCTTAACGGTAAAATTCAAGATATCCTGTTCATCATGCTCCGAAACTCCTAAATGGTTGCAATAGAACAGATCATTTTGCAGTATTCCCTTGAGCAATTTCTCTCTTCCTCACTTCGACATTTTCTTTGACTAAGCGTCTGCTTTCAGAACGCATTTTCTCTCGGTCCGGCGCAGGAGAATTAAGAATCTGCTTGAAAATCGCCACGCCAAGATCCCGTGGAAGATTGGTCATGCTCGGCTTGTTATATCTGGAAATCTCAGCCATGTCTACACCTCCAATCGCATCTATGCCAACCAGATAAGTATAATACACCTATCTTAAGATAAGTATAAGCCCAAAGCCCTGAAAAATCAAGGCTTAAAGCGTTTCCAGGGCTTGAAAATTCTGTGAACACAGGGCTTTGGCTTTGCGTTCAAACGATCAGAACCCTTCCGATGATCACGATTATTATAGAAATGGGTGGAAGGAAGCTTTCCGTAGGCCGATCACATTCCTATCCTACGCTTCTGTACTCCCGGTTCTCACTATCTCGCTCTTTCTCGACAATTCTGCATTGCGCTCCTTCGCCGGGAATACATGTGTGCACCCCTGCCCGGTTCTCGCCCATTTTCTTTTTGAATCCTTTTCCTCTACTACATTTCTGGGTATCAGGTGATGCCAGCAGAGAAAGCATCGTAGTTTTCTGTCTCGTCTTCGCGGCAATACACCGCGAACTCAATCACATGGAAGAATTGCTTGTAATCCGCAATCGCATCTCGGTATGCCCTGGAAACGATAATCGGATCATTCGCAAAGGCACCACAGCCGAACGCACCGAGAATCATGGCATCGACTCCATTTGACGCCGCTATATGCATGATATGCTTAGCCCGCTTCAGATGGAGCTGATAAAGTCCATCATCCGATATTGAAACCGTCCTTCCGTATTCCGGGTTGTGAACATTCCCCGGACGCCTGCGGAGGTTCGGCGCAGCACAGCTGATCACATCCACTGTCGCCCAATCGCTCTCATCCATCCTCTCAGGGAAAGAATCATCGTTTTTGCAGATGACTACGCCCGGAGAATAGATGCATGCGTCGGTGTGAAGATTATTCTGAGCATCACGATTCTTCTGATAATAACACTGCCAAAGCCAGTTCTGGTTCAGGGTTGGATACAGGGTTGAACAGCGACATAGACTTTCCTCCTGTGCACTGCTACCCGTTTTCACTCCTCCGCCAGGATTTGTGGCTGAAGCGAAATTCAATACAGCGATTTTCCAATCTGGATGTTCCTTATGGATCAGCATCGCGGCTTCGAATGTTTTATGCTTTGAAACTGCAACAGTTCCTTCCAAGTCCGCTTGTTTCGTAATTGCGGGGTAATCGTCCGCCTCATACAGTTTTGTTGCTTTCCTGGCATCCTGTAGCGCTTTAGCAAGAGCCGCGTTTTGTGCATAAAACCGCTGTGTATCATCAAATATCTCAATCAATCTTTGACGTCTGTCCATTCTGTTTCCCCCTCTATTCCAACATGATCACATCATGGAATAGGAATCGAATTTTCCCATCCTGTTTTTCGGTATGCCAATGTCCGCAATACAAAGCGTTATACTCCGTAGCATCCACAATCTCCTGCAGGAAATACTCCATAGTGTTGTCCACAGTTCGTTCATCAACACCGGAGATAAACATTTCAACCGGCCGATGATCATAAGGACAGGTGTGCGCAAGAATAATATCCTCCCGATTTCCGTGTGCAATCATGTTGTTCCGTATTGCTTCCATCTCCGCTGTCGTCAGCTGTTCATCAGGGAACCAAAGATATCCCCGCTGCAGCCGATAGTACTTGTCAACAGAATAAGCGCCGCCGATCACAAGGAAATCCCTGCCGTTAATATGATACCTTGCGCCATCCGCCGCCATGATAAAACGCGGATAAGTATCTTCTATATAGGCTGTATCGCCCATCCATTGGACCGGCTGATATAGCGCTGCCACCTTCGGACTGGTTGGCCGCAGCTCATGGTTTCCATGAATACATAGGATCGTCGCTGGAATCATTGCCAGCATGTCCTTGCTTCGCAAATCTTTCCGGCCAGCATAATAGTTTATGCTCACATCCCCCAGAATAATCAGGAGGTCACGATCTGTTATGCCGTACCGTACAGCCTTGGCGATCAGATCACTAAAATCCGCATGAGTATCGCCAGTCAAATAAATATGATCAAAATCGTGCATAAATTCCCTCACCCTTGCCTTTATTATTTTGCTGATTTAACCTCAATAAATGGCGGATGCTCCAGTTGCTTCTTTATTGCCTCAAGAAATCTGATTTCCTGTTCTGAGTAACTGGATTCAAACCCAGCAATGCTAAACCAATCCGGATCATTAAGCAAAGCCTCAACAACCCCATCAAAGGTGTGTGCATGCCCGCTGTAGTCCTTATCCCTCGTTTTCTTGTTGTTGTAAGGGTAATACAGCCCAGTCCTGGCAAACTCTGAAGCAACATAGAGAAGGTCGCCCTCCTCGTCGTCGCGGTCCGGGAATCGTACTCTCCAGCATTTCTTGTCATGATCAAAAAATGGGCAACCGGTACGTCTATAAAGTTCATTCGTCTTTTCACTCAACATTTTGTTTTACCTCTTTTCCTTAATCATCTTCCGATATTCTCTCATCAAATATTTCATCTACATACCGTTCATAGGTAGAGATCGAATCCGGATAGAGTGGTTTGTATCGGTCGCAAATCTGATGATAGAGCATCTCCATAGGCTCTTTTGTATTAACTCTGAATTGCAGTTAATTCAAGCAACTGCTGGTATAATTATCCGAATCGTTACAATCTTCTGCCAGTTCTCCGGCACGGACACAACATACCCCAAAGTTTTGCACATAGCAATAAAAAAATTGCCCGCCGGGCATATTTCTGCTCAGCGGGCAAACATATGTCTATGAGATTGCAGCATTGATTACGCAGCCTCTTTCATAATCAGTTCAAGTTCATCCTCGTGGATGACCACACGGACAATCTCCCTGTTAAACCGGGCTTCGTCCATCACGCTCCATTCGAGGGCTTCCCGGATCTCCTCAATCAGTTCCTCCTCCCGGATGATTCTGCATTTACAGCCGTTTCCCCTCCGGCCCTTTTGCCGTTCGGAGCAGTTCCAGACCTTGTAGTAGGTTCCATCCCTGCCGGTCAGGGTCCTGCGTTTAAAAATAGCACCACATTCTCCACAGATGACTTTTCCGTAGAGAAAGTGATGCTCCGTGCAGTGCTTCGCGCCGTTTTCCATATCTGTTCCGGCCCGCTCCAGTTTCGCTTTTACTTTTTCCCATACCTCCCGGCTGATGATTCCCTCGTGGTCATCCCGCAGGTAGTAATCAGGCGCATGCTCATTGGGATCAGGTTTATGGGTAATGTAGTCTTTGGGCGGATTCTTTTGAAGATGCTTGTCTCCCACATACGTCTCGTTTCCGAGGATGTAGCGTATGCCAGGTGCATTGAACGGTTTTCCCATCAGCGTCTTCGCGCCCTTTTCGTTTAGGGCTCTTGCAATGCCGTGGAAAGTTTCACCTTCAATATACATTTTGAAGATTTCGCATATGATCCACGCATCCCTGTTCGGTACCAGCTTTCCTTCCTTATTCGTATCGTAGCCAAGGATGCGGTTGTTGCCCAGATTGAATTTTCCCCTTGAAAACCGCTCATGGTACCCCATAGCTACGTTCTTGCTGATTGAGTGGCTTTCGTCCTGGCTCACCGCGCCGATCAGCGCCAGGGCAAAATTACTGGACGGATCATCCGTTCGGATGTGCTCACGTTCAAAGAAAATCACAATTCCCTTCTCCCGAAGCATGTCAACGTACCGCTGACAGTCACCAACATTTCTCGCAAAACGGCTAATGCTCTTCACATAAAGGATATCGAACTTATTCTCATCTGCATCTGCAATCATCTGCTGAAACCCAGGACGATGCTTGTAACTGGTGCCGCTCTTACCCTTATCAGAATAGATGCCTGCAAATTCGTATTCCGGATTGCTCTCTATCATCTTCTTGTAGACACTGTACTGAGTTTCATACGATTCTTCCTGCAGATTCGTTGAAACCCGGCAATATGCCGCTGCCCGCTTCTTTCTGACCGGCTGTTTGGGGTCGATTCTTCTGATAATCATTCAGCTTCCTCCTTCTTTGAGATTCTTGTAACGGAAGCGCCCCTGTTGGCTTCCTTCAGCTTACGCTCATGAATGCTTTTAGGCCTAGCTGGGACATATTCGCCGCTTATGATTCGATCCAAGAACTGTTTGTAAAGTTCCGCCACATGGACCGGCTCCTCAGTTCCTCGGCTATCGACGGGCAGCGGAACCACAGACTGAAGTCCATACTGCCAATCAATATGCACCGTCCAGGAGTACACTGTCTTTTCTGTGGCAGGTCCCTTTTTGTGCTTCTGCATCGTTGTGCCTGTTTCATAACTGAAAGAGATCTGTTTCACCATATCATCGAGAAAAGCATATTCTATGCTCTCCGGAGCCCCGCGCATCTTCCATTCTCTCATGCGCTTCGCCTGCTCAGTGTAATTGGTCACACCCGTAAGATCGAGCGAAGCAAATGCCTGCTTCAGGGCCTCATCCAGCATCCAGGTTTTCACTGAAAACCTCTGGCAGCCGTCGTCCCCAAAACAGCAGACTGCTTTTTTCTCCTTCTGTACATGCATCTGCCTTGTTACCATCGGCTTCCCACAGAATGGGCAGATGATCTTCGTATCCACGTATGGATAGCGTGTAATCTCTCCTCGTGGTGCCCTTAATTCAAGGATTCTCTGCACCTGATTAAAGGTTCTCTTGCTCACAATCGCATCATGGTGGTTACGGACATAGTAGCTGGGAACCTCGGTTTCATCGTTAGGGATGCATTTATGCGAGATGTGATCTGTCGATATCCATTTCTGCAATTTCATATCCCCAATATACTTCTCATTCATGAGGATTCCCTGAATACATGTCGTAGTCCAGGTTTTTCCGCGAGGAGAAGGAATCATTTCCTTGTTCAGCGCCTCTACAAGTTGTGTAATCGTTATCCCGGTTCGATAATCTTCGAAAATGCGTTTAACAACAGCAGCCTCTTCCGCCTGAATTACGATATTGTCGTCCTTATCCTTTTTGTAGCCATAAGTGGCACTCCACCTGGCCTCGCCGGTCTCATAGCGTTTTCGAATGCCCCATTTAAGGTTTTCCGAAATACTGCGGCTTTCCTCCTGCGCAAAAGCTGCAAGCACGGTCAAAAGCATTTCGCTCATAACAGAAGAGGTATCAATCGCCTCTTTCTCAAAAATCACGTTGACTCCGATGTCTTTCAGTTTTCGGACATACTGCAAGCATTCAACAGTATTGCGGGCAAATCGACTGATGCTCTTGGTCATGATACAGTCGATCTTACCGTCTTCTGCGTCACGGATCATCTGCAGAAACTGTGTGCGTTTTCGTACGGAAGTACCCGTGATGCCTTCATCTGCGTACACGCCTGCCAGGATCATTCCCGGGGTCTCGTTAATCTTTTTCTTGAAGCCCTCCATCTGAGACTCCAAGCTGAGCTGCTGGCAATCCAGCGCTGTCGATACCCGGCAATAGCATGCTGTCCTGATCAGTCTGCTCTTTCCGACAGAAGAAGGTCTCAGTTTAATCTTCTTTACGTTTTCTTCCATGTACCTTTCCTCCTCCAGGTAAAATCACGCCATTCGCGTTCTTCTTTCTCTCTGCTTGAGATGCTTCCAACGCTTCCTGGCCAATCTTCCAGCTCTCATCAGCGACAAATTCTTTTTCCTCAGGTGTCAGAAAACGCCGCCAGCATTTGTAATGACTGTTTTTGAAAGCACTGAGCCGCCTCACTCGATCGAAAACCTCACGAGTCACAATTGGTTCATGATGGCCTTCCAGATAATAGCTTGGGCGCTGACCGTCATTCGGCTTTGATTTCCCATTAATGACATACCTTTTTCCTGTCAGCACATCGCCCTTGAAGGCTTCATGCCGCAACATGCGATAGACTCTCGATGGAGTCCACTTTGTGTCCGTTCCTTCTGCCTTCTCCATTTCATTAAGCGCAGCGCTGATTTCTTCTCCGTTATGAACTCCTGCCGCCATCCGGAATGCAAGCCGGATTCGTTTAGCTTCTTCCTCCATAATCCCCCAATCTGCATCCTTATTCAGCCTGCGATATCCATACGGAGGCTGTCCTGTTGGGTGTCCTGTTGCATGGCGGAGTTCAAATCCCAGCCTGACATTCTCTCCGTAAGACCTGCTTTCCTCCTGCGCAATGATGCCAAGAATGTGAAGAAGGAGTTCCGTGCTGCGGTCCATGGTGTTAAGGCATTCCCTTTCAAAATAGACACAAACCCCAAGGCTTCTGAGTTTTTGCACTACCTCTACCAGGTCGGCAATGTTACGGGCAAAGCGTGAAACTGATTTTGTGTAGATCACCTCGATCTTTCCCGCTTCACAATCCCTGATCATTTTCTGAAATTCAGGACGTTTTTCTGCAAACCGACCGCTCTTTCCATAATCCCCGTAGCAACCGACAAACTCAAGTTCCGGATCTTCTTTGATCATGTTAATGAAGTACTCTTTTTGCAGAACAAAGGATCCTTCCTGTTCTTCCCTGTCGGTGCTTGTCCGCACATAACAAGCGGCTTTTGTCTTTGCCATAATTTGCTCCTTTCTGCTGGTTCCCCGGAGTGCTTTCCGGTAAGAACACCGGCGTTTTGGTAGTGCTATTCATCACTCTAAAAGCCACACATATGAAGTCTGTAAATTGATAAATCTCAAAGAAAATCCACCAGAATACTTGACTGGAAGCAGCCATTCTTCTGGTGGATAGTGACAAATTCAGATTCAGCAAGAAAGAAGGAGCCGGTATTTCACCGACCCCTCCGTTGGTTCTTACAGCTTCGTTGTGTAGGACAGCTTGATCCATCCATTGCGATTCTGCGCATACGCTTTCAGCAAGCCCCAGCCATCCTGCTCGTCCACAATCGTATAGACGCCCGGCTCGATATAGCCGTAGCTGTCAAATGCAGTGGACGGGCCTTTCCGGTAGTTCAGATCACTGATGGTGATCCGCACCAGGTAAGGAGCGAATGCAGCCTCCGGATACACCTGATTGCCGTTGTCATCGAAGGCGGCATAACCGGGATTTGCGTCCACGCAGTTCTTGGCATTCTGAAATACCGTGAAAGCTCCGATCTGGCTGGACTTCTCCGCCCAGGACTTACGGACACGATAATACTTCGTCGGAGTCGTAGTCTGCATCGGTGTAGTCACTGCAGTTCCCGGATTCCAGGAGGACTTCACTTTTGCGCCGAGGGTCACATTAGTTGCTGTGTGATGACCGTCATTGAGGAGGATATCCCCCGGCAGGAGGTAACTGCCACCATTCAGATACTTACTGTCGGTAAGCAGTTGGAATCCTGCCTTTGTGAGCGCCGAGCGCATATTGCCGGTATAGGTCCCGGTATGATTCTGAAGTGCCGGAATCCCGAGGAGATGCCCCGCCGCCGTCACATTGGCGCACACGCCAGCAGAGCAGTCCGCTTCACAGGCAACTGTAATCTTAGACGGCTCCCAGCCTACAGCCTTGAGTTGTTTCAGATACGTCCTGTTCTGGCTCTGATCATAGCCGACCTTGTCATTCAGCGCGGCATCGATAGCCAACTGCGCAATCTTCAGAGCTACCTTCTGATCCGGGTAACGGAGCACACAGTTCCAGGGTCGGTTGTACCAGTCCCTCATGCGCCATTCCTTTCCGGTCTGATCTCCTGCCTGTCCGCCGATGTAAGAGCCGTTCTCATCCGATCCGCTGTTGGAAATATAGTGCGTACTGGTTGAGTTGATATACCTGGCGTACTTCTCGTCCAAGACAACCGGCTTATCCTCCGCTACGGGAGTGGTGGCCGCACCTTTAGCGTACTTGTCATAGTACTTCTGTCCATATCCCGTTCTCTTGACTTGCACCACTTCACTCTGATCCGCCGGACGCTCAAACTTGGTGAGCATGGCATCAGATGCAGCGCGAACAGAGGTCGCGGAAACCAACGCCTCCAGTGTGGAGGTATAGCCGTCGGTCAGCTCTTTCCAGAGGAACTCAAGCTGCATAGTCAGATCCCCGATGCTTTTTCCCTGACTTCTGGCATATTCCAGGAGTGCCTTCTTCCGACTGTAATACGTCCACTGGGCAAGCCCGTATCCGTATCCATCATGGATGAAGGTGTCATCACCGTACAATCCGGCATCGAAAGCAGCGGTAAACTCTGCATCCGTAATCCCCAGAGCCTTATTACCGTTGTTCTGCAGATTCTGGGAATTCAATGCACTCTCTGCAAACAGGTTTCCCATGAGACCGGCCACACCAAAAGCGTTATTGATCTTCTCCATGAAGAAATCCCAGATCGCCTGCTCTGTGGCGATGGTCGACTGGGAGACAGGAGACGTATCACGCGAGGCATATGCTTTCTCCAAAGCCGTCTTGGTCGCCGGGCCATAGATGCCATCAACCGTTAAGACCTTATCTTTCTGGAAAGCCTTCACTGCTTCCAGTGTATTATTTCCAAAATCGCCATCTGCGCCTGTAGCGCCACAGCTGTAGCCACAGGCAATCAGCATCGTCTGCATTATCTTGACCTCTTCCCCGGCGCTGCCCTTGGTGAGATTGCTATCGGCAACAGATGTGGACACAGCAGAATCATCCCCGGCCAGCAATGCCGCCACATCGTTACGGACGTTCTCCATAGTTTTACCGTACTTCCGGCTCCAATGCTGAACGTCACCATGGTTCGATCCTAACCCAAGGGCATGACTGCCGGTATGATCGATGATCGTCGGAACCGTCACGCCATTACAGGTGGTCGTTCCCTTGGGATCAATACCGAACATCTTGCAAAGGTAAGCCGTCATCTCGCAGGCTTCCTTATAAACTGCTTCCCAGTAGGACTTATCATTCAGCCCATCCTCACAGATTTCGAACTGGATATGGGTATTGTTGCAGGAACCGTTATTGCCGGAGCCGCATCCCCAAGGGCGATAATCCCAGGGCATGGTCTGTACCGCTGCCACAGTCCCATCTGCCAGCTTGCCGATCCAGAAGTTCAGACCTGCTTCTCGATCGATATGATTCCAGTCGTTCCCATACTGGTTTTTCCCCAGAAGGTTCAGAAGCTCAGCACGATTGGAAGCATTATCATCCGGCTGTACATACCGCTTCAGCCACGGGTTGTTGGCTCCTGTACTGTGCCAAAGCACACCCTTCGGTGTAAATTTGCGAGTCCCCCTGTAGCAGGTGCTCTGCGTCATCATACAGACCAGCGGTTTATTCTTATCGTTATACTTCATCAGGTTCTCCTTTCTCCCGCACTCCTGCGGGGCTTAAGGCCATAAAGAAAGGCACCGTCTTTTGAACGATGCCTCTAACATCCCTCTATCTTTCCACGGACAGTACCCATCCGTTTGACAACCGGGATTTGTTATTTTTCTGCAGAAATGAAAAAAGCACCGCCGTTAAGCGATGCTCAGTCTGTTTTCTTAAAGCTTGATCTTCTCTCCGGTGATGATATTCACCACCGTGGTGCCCTTCCCGAAGGCCGCTTCCATCTCCGCCCGTTCCTCTGTCGTGGTTCTGTGGTTCCGGCGGTAGCTTCCGAGGAATTCGGCTGTCTGGGCTTCCCGCTTTGCTGCGGTTGCTTCTT
>Ga0256406_1007701_pt1 | contig 10083 bp, 16 predicted proteins | sample RumenRJG_03DNA_FD_185986 | JGI IMG/M metagenome (GOLD analysis project Ga0256406, IMG submission 185986) | Bovine rumen microbial communities from Lethbridge, Alberta, Canada - RJG_03 | ecosystem: Host-associated > Mammals > Digestive system > Stomach > Rumen | place: Canada: Alberta | collected...
AATTGCATGTTTTACAACTGTTATCACTTCCCCATCTTTTTCTTTTTCTTTTTCAATAACGATAGTGTGAAGCCCATAATTTACCATACCTTCAAGATATGTTCTAGCACCTTTAGATACAGCCATACGTACATCAGGAAGCAATTCATCTTCCATACCTTCAATTGTATCCGTTACCTCATGACCTGAGATAATAACCCATTTGTTCTTGGACAATTTATGTAACTTTCTTACAATTTCTTCAGTATCTACAAGAAGATCTCCCCAGGATTGTTGAGTCATCTTTTTACGTTTCTCAACAATGTTTTCGTTCTTCCATTCATTAACAATGAGAGTAAAAGTGTCTAAAAATACAGACTCATACTTATTATCTTTTTCAAGGTCTTTTATGAGTACATTGATGTCTTTTACAGAAAATATCTCTATCGCATCAATGCCTTCTACATCTTTAATCACACTTCCACCATCATCACCAATCTTAACATACAACATAGGCTTCGGGAAAGTGGCTCCAAGAGTTGTTTTCCCTGAGCCACTTTTTCCGTATAGAGCAACAAGTTTACCTTGTGAAAACTTGTCAATTCCAACAGCTTTTTCCAGCATTATGCTTTACTCCTTTCTGTGTAATCCTTAGATTTAACATACTCTACATTTCCACCTGTTAATTCTGCATAACAAATGTCTTTGTATTCACACCATGAACAATTTGTACCTGTATGTCTAGTTTTGTTTTTTTCTCCACGAGAAACTATTTCTTTAGCTGTGTATAGAAACCCATCATAAATTTCATCTACCATTTGAGGAATTACATCATCCTGTAAACGGAAGAAGAAGTTATATATATTTCCTCCGTACAAGTCCTCACCTTTTTTTAGATTGTCTTTGTCTGTTATACCTTTAGATATACAGGCTCTTCTCCAAGAAAAGGGTGTGATGTTATTACTCTTGGCTTCAGAGAACTTTTGAGACTTGTCTAACCATACAGGTTCTTGAGCTGGAGTTGATTTTATGTAATCCCATTGAACATATATAGGCAATTCTCCAGCGATTTGTTCAACAGCTTTTGAATATAGACACTTTTGAGTGTTCATAACAATAAATGTCATATCAGGTTTACGATTGAAAGTTTTATGTTCTCCTATTATTACACCTTCATCTGTGTTATAGATCTCATCTATTATACCGTTAAAAACAACAAGTTCTCCATGGTACTTTCCAATAATAATTTCAAATGGTACCTCTGTTTGATCTGGTAAAGATGTATCCTTGTACAATTTCATGTAATCAGTGAAAATAGTCTTAAGATCTTCAAGATAGTTATCTCCAAGCTCAGTTTGGCTATTAGAGTCAAGATCATAATAGCTCTCTTTTTGAATTTTGAAAACACTTTTTACTTTAGATTTATCTTTGCGAACTTCCAATAACTTATGAAAATCAGATCCAAAACTCAACGGTCTTGATTTACCTTTTTTTACAATTCCTTCTATGTACCTGAGATAGTGTGAATAAGGACAACTCAAGTATGTTTGCATTCTGCTGTAGCTAATTGTAATCATTTACTCTTCCTCATCATCAAGCTCTTCAAAATCATCATCTTCTTCAAGATCTTCAATTTCTTCAGGCTCTTCTTTTTTCTTTGGCTTTTCAACAGTTTTCTTTGCTTTTTTCTTTCCTCTTTTAGGAGCTACATAACTCCCATCATTTTCCATTACTGAATTAGCATACTTTTCTTTGCCTTCTTCAACATTTGTTTGCTTTCCAGACTTTTTACTGAAAATCATAAGACTGCCGTCTTTCTTTTCAACAGTAATGTTCTTTTCTGTTGCTTTAGCTACATCAAAGACTCCAAGTTTAATTCCTGTAAAACCTTTTACAATAACTGTATCACCCTTTTTAATGTTTTTCAGACTCATTTTTTACCTCCTTTGAAATCTGAACTGTAACTTTTATTATAACACAATTATGCCGTAAAACTTCAAAGAAGTAAAATCGCAAAATTATAGAAATAGTTGTAAATTTTATTGATAATAAACATGAGATCTTTTTTCTTCTTTTAATTTTACAAAAAATCGTGTTATTTACTTCCCCATGGACCAAGACCTATGTCAGCTTCAAGATCCACTTTTAGTTTAATGCCAAAATCCTGAAGAATTTTTGGTTTTGACATTATTTCCTGTATTTCTGGAACAATCCAATCTTTATCCTCTTCATTAAATTCACCTAAAATTGAATCGTGTACTGTACCACAAATTTTAAGACCGTAAGGAGATAATTTTTTGTGAACTTCTATAGCTGCAGACAACAATATATCTGAGCCTGTTCCTTGAACAGGTGTATTTATTGCTCTACGAGCAGCCTCAAGGTGCTCATACTTATTGTCGCTGTAAATTTTAGGAAGCTTCCTGAATCTTCCGAACAAAGTAGCAACTCCACCTAAAGCTTCACACAACTCTTCCTGTTCTTTATGCCACGGCAATAATCTACTATATTTCACAAAAAACGCATCTCTATAAGCAGATGCCTCTGCGTTTGTAAAAGTTTGACCGTAGGAGTCGTAAGCATATTCAACAAACTTCTTTGCTGACATACCATATAGAAATCCAAAATTTACAGCTTTTGCTTTTGACCTTTCATCTTTGGTAGGTTCTCTACCTCCTGTCATTAAACTTGCGGTCATAGTGTGTATATCTCCACCCTCATTATATATCTTCAACATAGTGGGATCATTACTATAATGTGCAGCAATTCTCAACTCTAACTGCGAATAATCTGCTTCAAAGAAAATTCTACCTTCAGGAGCTGTAAACAATGACCGTATATCTTTGTTGCGTGGAACTTGTTGTAAATTTGGGTCAGTGCAGGAAGTTCTCCCAGACACTACGTTGGTGAGGTTAAAACTTGGGTGTATTCTACCATCATATGAAGCATCATCTTCCCAGCGATTCAAAAACATTTTGTTAAGAGTGTTCACAGCTGAGTAGTCTAAGATCTTTTGCGGTAATTCGTATCCCTGACCAGCCAATCTTTTCATAACATGAGCATCTGCTGAGGGTTTACCTTTTGGTGTAAGTTTTAACACAGGCAAACCTTCTTTTTCTTTGCTGAACAAAACTTCTTGTTTCTGTTGAGGACTGTTCCAGTTTATGTCGTAATGCTGTTTAAGCTGAGCCAAGTAATTCTGTTCTTTCTCAAGGTATTCTTTTTGAACTATTTGAAATCTATTTATGTCAAAATAAATACCGTTTCTTTCAATATCTCTATACATGCGAAAAGCTTTTATCAATAATTTAGAGTACAACTTGCGTTGTTCGCTACCCAGTCTAATGGCAAAATACTCAAAAAGTTCCCATGTGTACTTAAGATCTAACTTTAGATAAGGAACTACTGTATCATAATCGCCTGACAGTTTGTCTTTGTTTTTTATGTCCCAATCTTCTACATTTAAGTATTTTTGCGCCATGTATTTTAATCCGTGTCGGTCTGCAAGATCATAAACTGTGCCCATAAGCATAACATCTTCGTGTATAGGTAGTTTAATCCCCATCTTAGTTTCAATAAATAAGGTATCAAATTTCCCGTTCTGAAACACAGTTCTCACTTTACGTTCTCTCAGCTTTTTGCAGAGATTTTTGAACTTTTTACGGTCTTGTTTATCTGCATAATCATATATGAAAGTCTTTTTTCCTTTTTCTTTAATATCTTTATGTAATTCTACACCGATATAAGTTATTTCATCTTTAAATCTATTCAATCCAGTAGTTTCTATGTCAATTACTGCATATTTCATAGCCCAAAACCTCCTCCCTGATCAGAGTGTTCGCTACATGAGTCAAAGCAATGTACATCTTTACCTTTACATTTTCCTAAAAACCCAGAAGAATACATAGAACTATCAAAATTTGAACAAGTTTCGCAAACTCCAAAGCTGAAACAACCTTTCAAACCAAATTGAGAATGTAAAGTAAATAAAATACCTTGCATTTGCTCATAAGTTATTTTGTCCTCTGGAGTTAATTTCTTGCCTTTTCTGCCATTTTTTAGTTGCTTCTGTATAAAGTCTTGGGTGACAAGAAAAAACATCTCTAAATCAGATAACTTCAATCCTTGCTTTTTGTTGATCGATATTATGTGTATAGGTTTATGTTTCATTGTTACACCTTTAATACCTTTGCTAATTCTCTGATCACCTGTTCATACTCTTTAGGACTGAGTACAAGATCTTCAATTTCATGTCTATAAGCATTGTAGATCCTATAATCACCTTTTTTGTCATGACTGGCTCTTTTCAATATTTTAGTTATTACATTTTTTGTAAACAAATCTTGTAGTTCTAACTTTATCATGTTAATTCTCCTCCGTGTACTCAGGAAATATTTCAGCCATTAAGGTAGATACATATCGTTCATCTATTTGACCTTGAGATTGTAACTTCACTTTTAATACGCCATTACCGCAATCAACACGTGCTATTTCTTTGTTATTAGAATTCTTAACTCTTCCAAAATTATTGATCCAATAATATCCTTCGTGTCCAGGAATAGGTCTCCACACCACTTTACTCACTTTAATTTCACTCCTTTCCAAGCTGCTTCACGATTTTTTGTTCTGGTTTCAGTGTAACCTAAAGACCGTAAAGCTCTCATGAATCCTTGTTTTTTATGTGCTTCTCTACCTGATTCTATACAGAATTCGCTGTATGCTGTGTATAAATCTACTTTAGATATCACAGCTTCAGGATCAAGTTCGCAATGCTGTGACATAAAAGCGTGTATGCTGTCTGAGTCTTGTCTTAATGACTCTACACAAGAGTTTGATAAAACTGTACGTGGAATTTCTTTTAAAGGTAGCAATGATAATAAGTATGGTATGATTTCTTCAACACTTTCATCACTACAAAGGTCGTTAACATAATCGTTGTTTAGGTACAATTCTCTGTTCATACGCAATACACGCATTCTTTTGTAAAAAGCATTAGACTTTTCTTCAAGCTGAAGAGGTAACTGGTTAAAGCTGAACAAGAGCTTGGCAAAACTCGTAAAAAAGAATGGTTCTTTGCCTTTCTTTTCATGCATTATCATATCTCCACCTGTAATCTTCTTCAAATTCTCTATACTGCTTAGAGGCAAAGTCTTGTTGTCTGCGCAAGAATTCAATAGTTTTCCATACAATTGTGCAGGGTAAAATCTCATGTTGAGTTCGTGCATACTGAGGGCAGATGTATTTTGTTTACCTACAAGATTTTCCACAAATCTAATCAATACAGATTTTCCTGTATTTGATTGACCAACAAGAATCATAAAAGTCTTTAATCCAAAATCTGTTGTTAAACAGTAAGCTATGTATCTTAGAATCATCTTTATGTCTTCTTTTGGAAGATGAGTCTTTTTGAAAAACTTGTAAAGTCTTGTCTGAGTAAAAGGCACATATTCTTTTACTTCATGTGGAATTTGTATAGTCTGAAGGTATTTACTATCGTGCGGTAAAAGCTTTTTTTGTTTTATGTCCCAAACACCGTTTCTAAAGTTTATCAAGTTAGGATGACTATTTAAGTCTACAGAACTTTTTTGTATTCGTGTATCATCTGTAATCAATCTGAAGCATTCCATAAGTTTAGATTGTTGTATCAAATTGTCGTACCCAACCATATCTTTAATTGTGTTTCTTACATAAGAGCTTGATTCTACATAAACTCCGTTCTGGTATTGGTAACACTCTCCTCCTACCACAAATGTGTTTCCTTCATTTACAAAATAGTCACAAATTGCTCTACTATTGATCTGTGAAGGATTTCCCTTAGCTGTGTAGATTACATATGGATTATCAAAACTTTCTTCAGCTTCATATTTTTTAGTGTTTTCAATGATTTGCTGAAGTTCTCTCTTTTCCATAGGCTCTCTAAACACATATTTGTTAATGAGCTCAGCCATACGTGTGATATCTGAGTCAGATGCTCCTCTGTTTTTGTATGACATTAAATGAGTGAACAAAGTTGAATTTCTACCATCACCTTCTTTTAGATTCAATAAACTGTCTTTACATCCAATTAGAGGAGTGAACTCTGATGGCATTTCTGCGATCGTTTTACAGTTGTTAAAGGCTCTTTCTGTACTCCCCCAAGGTAGTATCACATAACCCTTATTAGCACATCTAAAATCGCATTTTAGACCAAAAGGCAAAATCATGCCGACTTTTTGCGGATAATCTTTTGTTGATTTAAAATATAGGTGAAGACCCTTGGGTGTTTTACACATAAGAGTTTTGAGTTTGAGTTGTTTGATGATTTTGAGTGCTTCTTCTTTACCTTCATCTATATCTACAATTATGTACCCAGATCTAACCCACCAACCAATCGTGCCTCCATTGTTAATGTGATCAAGAGCTGCTTTTTCATTGACAATACTAGGGTCAATTCTCTTTTTTTCTGAACAACGTACATAGCTGTCCTGTCCAATTAAAGCATTAAATTCATTAAATTTCATATATCCCTCAGTTCCGTGGTGTATTCTATACTATCGCTTTTTTCAAGCCATTGTTGAAGCCTGTTAAGTTTATAATTGATGTGAGGTATCAGATCTAAATTTGTTATATTGTACAATTTCAAGATATGATCCATAACTATTATTACATCAGCTACTTCTGCAGTAACATCTTCTTTTGTGTGGATAACTGCTTCATTAAAATCTTCATAGCGTATTGCTTTCAACAATTCTTTAGCTAATTCACAACATTCTTCAGCTGCAACAGTCACTTGATTTTTTCCACCATAAATTGTTCGAGCCTTATGTAGTGTATTTAATTGTTTTTCTGTAAACAGTTTTTCTGGGTTCATATCATCTCTCCGTATCATCATATGTCCAATCAGCTATATGTACTACTTCTACACCAGCTGAGCTAAAGATATTTTTTGTTTCTTCAGAAATAACTTGTTCTCTTCCATAATAAACCTTTTTTATTCCTGCATTTACCATAGTTCTAGCACAAGCTTCGCAAGGGTATCTTGTAACATACATAGTTGCCCCATTTGTTGATATTCCAATTCTGGCTGCTTCTGATAAAGCTGTTATTTCGCTATGGAGTGCCCTACAATCAGAAGGCAACCTATGATTTTTTGAATCCTCTCCATACAAGTCAACTCTGCGACAACCCTTAACTCTACAAGAGACAGGCAAGCTAATGTTAGCTCCAAGAATAGATACTTTAAGTTTTGCTGGGTCAATTAAAGCTCCAACCGCAACTTTTCTACACCCTGATTCCTTGTCTGCATACTCCTGTGCTTTGTTTAGATAATCAATTGCTTTCATTTGTACCTCCTTCAAATTCTATCAGTAAAACTTCTCTAAAATCAATGTATAAAGGCTCTTTGTTGTATATACCTGAAAACTCACAACCCAATAAATCTCCAGTGAGGTTATTTCTAGTCACTTTACAGTTTTCAGCAAAATACTCTGCTTTATGTCCATTTTTGAACACAATTGTTACTTTTGTTTTCATTGTTTTAGCTCCTTAGACAATACTTTAGTTGGTGTCACCAACCAAATTCTTTTACCACGCTTCAATACTTTTACCAAGCCTCTTTTCTTATCCCTGTAATCTTCAACAAGAGCTTGTGGGTACTTGTACTTATTCATAGTTGAAGAATATACAGTTTCCTGCCACTTTTTGCCACAACTACAGATGAACCTTGCCTTGATTTTGTCTTTCATAACCTTTTCATCTATAGAAAAAACACGTTTTTTACACTCAGGGCATATCCCATAAAAGCACCGTACAAACTTATGAGAATTGTTTACAAGCTCGTACAATCTTTTCGTATAGGTACTCATACTTGCCTCCTATTCAACATATATCATTGACAATATAAATATAATCATCATTATACCAATCTGAAGTTTTTCTGTCGGTCTCCAGACATATTTTTTATCTTTAAATTTAATTATCATGTTCTAAAATCTCCTTCCCATATGCGTCAGGTTCAAATTCAAAAGCTGCGCGACCACACTCAGCAATTATCATTTTAGAGTCGTATTCAGACATGTGTTTTTTGAATACTTTGTCTACATAATGTATTATCATAGTAAGATCTACAGCAATTTCAGTATTGCTTCCTGAAATTTCAATTTGATGTCCTTCAAGTTTAATCATAGTAAACCTCCTCTTGTAAAGTGTTCTCAATTTGTTCTAAACAAGCTATGCAGTTATTGATTTGATGAATCATGTAATCTTTTTTCCAATCTTCTTCACACCAATAGCTGATTGCATCATGAAGAATGTTAACTTGTTTAAAGGCTTTTGTAAGTTGTTCTTGAACTTCTATCATGGTCTTGTACTCCTTACATATTTTTTCCTAGGTCTCCCCAAACCATTAAGTGTTTTGTAATACTTAGAGAATTCGCAAAGACAATTCTCTATTGACATAACATTCATGACACGATCTTCTTCAGGCAGCACAGCCAAAAATTTTGAGTTTAGAAGTGTTTTTCCTCCGTTATTGTGACTAAGGTTGTTAATCTCTTCCCAATTGTCTCTGAGCCAAAAAATAAGCTCCTCTGGTGTTAAACCGTGTTGGTCATCAAATAAGTATTTCAAACCTTGTTTAGCTCCTGGTCCAGCTATTGTAAATTCATTCTCAGAAAAAGGAAATTCCTTTATATAGGTAAGATCTACAAACAATTGGTAAGCTGTAAATTCAGCAATTCCAGGATAAGATTTTAATACTGAATACACATCTTCTTGAGTTTGAATTAAATCGCTTATAAGGTAGTCTAATAAGTAAAATTTCAACATGTATTGTACCATTCTTACAACACTCAGTTTAGAATCATTTGTTTTTGTTGTTTTACGAAACACTCTAAGCATACCTGAAGTCATATATGCACCTGTCATAAAGTGCTCTTCTGGTAGATTTTTTGTTCTTTCTGCAAGATATTTATATTGTCTATGATTCACAGGCAATTTCAAAATTTCTGCAGTATTTATATTGTTATACAAGCGAAATAGTATGCTGTTTACAATCTTTTCTGTGTATGATAAGTTATCATTTGTTGAAATATTATTGATAAGCCATTTACTATTTCTATCCAATTCTCTTCGAATGTTGCAAAATCTGTACTTTTTTAATATCTCGTCTTTTGTCCAAGGATCTTCTTTTTTCAATATATCCTTCTTAACAAAAATTTTGTACCTTTCTTTGATAAAATGAAGAAATACAATTAAGCTATCAATATTGATATTATCTATTGAAAAATCGTCAATTTTATCTCTTCTAACACCACAATAGGGTTTATCCAATAGTTTTGTTTTCATAATGCCTCCTTTCCTGAACTATTATATATAACTGAAGCAAAATCGTAAAATCTTATTTTAACAATCTCATCCTCAAAAGACTTTACGATTTGCTTGTCGATATCTTAATTTATTGAGATTAATCGCATTTTTTCTCAGCTATACGCTGTATGATAGTTTGTGGTAAAGTTGAGCTCAATACTATCTTTCCAGACTGTAAAGTTATTACAGACTTGGTTCTACGACCGTAAGTAAGTTCTACACAACGATCTTCATCTTTGGCTGTGCTTACCAACCTTTTAATTGGTGCAGATTCAGGTGGTGATACTGTTTCAATATCATCTACTGCTATATAACTGTTGGTTCCTACATGTACAAAATCTTTCATTTTGATTCTCCTTCCTGTTCTTCTTGTTCTTCCTGTTCGATTATCGTGCCTCCAAAGATGTATCTTGTTCTTTCAGCTTCATCTCTGGTGTTGTACACCCATTTGTCTCCATCTGGCGTTATCAACAAATATGTCTTCATGTGTTACCTCCTTTGTATGTATATGTTATGACGTTGTCTTCCCCACTTTTCTGTGTCTTTTTCTGTACCGTTTATAAATACATCAATCACCTCACCTTTCACAGCTTCTCCACAATCTTCAGCTGTTAGTTCTAATTCTAAATCATCTACATATACCTTTGATCCATATGGAATTACGTTAGGATCTACAGCACAAGTTTTCATATGTACAGGCTTTGTACCTGTGGCTGTAATAGTGTCTTCAGCATAAAAGGTTACATCAAACTCACCCAT
>Ga0256406_1007702_pt1 | contig 10081 bp, 9 predicted proteins | sample RumenRJG_03DNA_FD_185986 | JGI IMG/M metagenome (GOLD analysis project Ga0256406, IMG submission 185986) | Bovine rumen microbial communities from Lethbridge, Alberta, Canada - RJG_03 | ecosystem: Host-associated > Mammals > Digestive system > Stomach > Rumen | place: Canada: Alberta | collected...
GCAGCACATCCTCGATGCATTCGGTGTTAACGTCGAGGAACAGCTGAATGATTATAATCAAACCAGCAAGTAAGTTTGGGACATCCGGGGCCTCTAAGGCGTTCACATAACTTTTGAGGTCTCCGTGTTATAATGGAATCCGGACGGACGAAAGCCCAAAACGTGCCTTCGGGACGGGAGATGTTTGAAATGAATCTGTATACGTCGATTATCCTGGTGGAGCTCCTGCTGCTTCTGATCACGGCAGCGGACGCCGTGACAAACCGCCTCATTACGAAAACCATCAGGAACAGACTGATCTGCCTTTGTATCTTCATCGGCATTGCGGCAGTGGCGGAGTTTATCGGTGTTTTGACAAACGGGGCCCCGGTGCAGTATATCGCCCTGCACAAGGCGGCGAAGGGGATCGAGTACTGCTGCGCACCGATTTGCGGCGTCATCGCCGCAAGTGCCTACGGGGGTGTGAAGGATTCCCGCATCCCCTGCGCGCTGGTCACAGCCCATGCAATCTTCGAGTGCGTTGCCATGTGCTTTAACTGGGTGTTCTCGATCGATGCCGGCAATGTCTCCCACCGGGAATCCCTGTACTTTGTTTACATCACTGCCTTCGGCCTGTCCGCCATCTATATCTTTGTCTGCATGATCAGGAGCGGAAAAGAATACCAGACCGGCATGGACGGGGTGCTGGTTCTGACCCTGATTTTGCTTGCCTTTGGCATCATCATTCAGTTCATCTTCAGCGACATCCGGATCGACTACCTGTGTGTTGCGATCGCAAGCTACCTTCTGTATGCGCGCTATTCGAGGATGGTTCTTCAGGTGGATGCGATCACGGGGCTCCTGAACCGCCGCTGCTATGAGACAAACATCAGCCGGATCGGATCCCGGGCGGTCATTTTGTACTTTGACGTGAACAACTTTAAGCAGGTCAATGACACCTACGGGCACAACATCGGCGATCTGTGTCTTCGGAGTATTGCAGAGAGGCTGCGGAGCGTGTATGGGAAATTCGGGAGCTGCTACCGGATCGGCGGAGATGAGTTCTGTGTCGTCCTGGAGAGCCATCTGGATTCCATGGACGCGCTCAATGAGACTTTCTTAAAGGCCATCGAGAGCCTGAAGAAGGCGGATCCCAGGATGCCGGGCGTTGCTGTCGGGTATGCTATTTATGATTCTGCGACGACTCATATCCGGAAGGCGATTGAGGAGGCCGATGAGATGATGTATCGGAACAAGAGGCGGATGGCTAAGGAGTGACGGGCAGAACCGGTCTCAGTGACCCTATCAGCAGATCTGTTCTGCTTTTTTCGGCAGATCTGTTTGGATTTTTTCGGCACTTTTGTTTTGAACTTTTCGGATTCTCCCAGGCTGGCTAGTCCTTCAGACATCCTACCGGGACAATCCTGACCCCGTTTTCTGTGGTGTATCCCATCGGCGCAGTCGCGCAGATGACAATCAGCGCAGAGGGCTCGCGATAGATGGCTCTTGGGTGGTCCGGATTCTGCCGGGCCTTTTCGTTGTAATCCCGAATGACTCCGCTGAATCGAAGCAGAGAGTTCTCTGCCTCCGGGATCTTGTTGGCACCGGTCTTGATTTCGATGAGCGCGTATCTGCCATCCTCTGTCTGATACACCGCATCGGCTTCAAGCCCCGTATCGTCTGCATAATGCAGGATTCTGGCATGGTGGGCACCGGCATAGACCAGCAGGTCCCGGAGCACGAGATTCTCAAAGACATGGCCGAAGGTGTCGAGATCATTGTTGAAATAATCAGGATTCAGCCCCAGAGCTGCTGTTCCGATGGAAGGGTCCACAAAGATATGCTTCTTTCCGCTCCGGATCGCGGTCTTTGACCGGATCTGGGGCGTCCAGGCGTCAATATCCCGGAGAACAAAAAGCTCTTCCAGCTTTTCCACATAGCTGTCCAGGGTAGCATCCGTTACCATCTGCGTTGCCTTCACGTCCGCAAAGATGCTCGACTTTTTGGCCTTTGTAGCCATGTTCCGGGCATAGGACCACAGCAGTGCCCTGGTCCAGTCAGGATTGCGCTTTACACTGTCGATGGCACTGATATCGGTTTCATAGATCTGCCGGTAGTAGTCCTTTGCGATCAGAAGTTTTGCCGAATCGCTTTTCAGGGCAAGGCATCTTGGCCAGCCGCCGCGGCATGCGGCAAAAAACAGATCTTCCAGTTTCAGATCCGTCACGGCACCGTCAAAATCGTAGGTGGGATCCTCGACGATTTTTGACAGGGAAATGCTCCCGTTCGACTCGCCGGTTTCCCACAGGGTCATCGGATACATGGTGACTTCGGTAATTCTGCCGGTTCCGGTGTGAGGCGTTTCCACCTTCCTGCTCGAAGAGCCGGTCAGGAAGTATTCACCGGTGCTTTCCGGGTGATCATCACAGTCCTTGCGAATCATGCCCCAGATTTTCGGCGCGTCCTGCCATTCATCAAAGAGGATCGGTTTGGGATTCTTCAGGAACAGGCGAGGTGCCGTCTGCGCAACGGCAAGATACCCGTCTCTCTTTTCTTCGTCCTGAAACTCAATGACGGTTTTGCTCCGCTCTTTTGCGGTTCTTGTTTTTCCGCAGCCCTTGGGTCCCAGGATGTTAACAGCGTTGAATGCTGTTGTCAGTTCGTTCAGTTCCTCATCGACGATTCTTCGAATGTATTCCATACAGGTGTACTCCTTGCTTTAATTATAGCGGAAGGTGAGGCATCTGCCCAGTTTGTTTTGATTTTTTCGGCACTTTCATTTTGATTTTTTCGGCAGATCTGTTTGGACTTTTTCGGCATTTTTGTTTTGCTTTTTTCGGTTGCAAAAGACCGGGCGGCATTGTGGTCGTCCGGTCTCTTGCTGGTCTTATCTGATGTTCTTGCTGCTGGTTTGCTTTTCCTTTACAGGATATCGATGTACTCTCCTGCGAGGGCACGGTTCATGCTGCGGACCGCACAGAACTTGCCGCACATGCTGCAGGTGTCGGAGTGGTCGTCCTCGGGAAGACGGCTGTCGCGGATCTGCTTTGCTCTCTCGGGATCGAGGCACTCCTTCCACTGGGCATCCCAGTCGAGTTTCTGCCTTGCCGCCGCCATGCGGTCGTCCTGGTCCCTTGCTCCCGGAACGCCCTTTGCGATATCCGCCGCATGGGCTGCGATCTTGCTTGCGATGATGCCCTCGCGAACGTCCTCGACATTGGGCAGAGCAAGGTGCTCGGCAGGGGTCACGTAGCACAGGAAGGCCGCGCCGCTTGCCGCCGCAATCGCACCGCCGATCGCCGCCGTGATGTGGTCATATCCGGCGCCGATGTCGGTGACAAGGGGCCCCAATACATAGAACGGAGCCCCGTGGCAGATTGTCTGCTCGATCTTCATGTTCGCCGCGATCTGATCCATCGGCACATGGCCCGGTCCCTCGATCATGACCTGGACGCCCTTTGCGTGTGCGCGTTTGGTGAGCTCACCGAGTCTTAAGAGCTCTTCGATCTGCACTCCGTCGGTGGCATCGGCAAGGCAGCCCGGCCTGCAGGCATCGCCGAGGGAGATGGTGACATCATATTCATGGCAGATGTCGAGGATCTCATCGAAGTACTCGAAGAACGGGTTCTCCTGTCCGGTCATCGACATCCAGGCAAAGATCAGGCTCCCGCCGCGGCTGACGATGTTCATCTTGCGGCCGCCGTCGCGGATCTGCTGAAGGGTCTTCTTCGTGATGCCGCAGTGGAGCGTGACGAAGTCGACGCCATCCTCTGCATGGAGACGGACGACATCGATGAAGTCCTGGGCAGAGAGAGTTGCAAGATCCCGCTGGTAGTGGATCACCGCATCGTACACCGGGACGGTGCCGATGATGGCCGGACACTCGTGGGTGAGCTTCTGGCGGAACGGCTGGGTGTTGCCGTGACTCGAGAGATCCATGATCGCCTCGGCGCCGAGGTTTACCGCGCTCAGGACCTTCTGCATTTCGACGTTGTAGTCCTTGCAGTCGCGGCTGACGCCGAGGTTCACGTTGATCTTGGTTTTCAGCATGCTGCCGATGCCGTTCGGATCAAGGCAGGTGTGCCGGTGGTTTGCCGGGATGACAACCTTTCCCTCAGCGATCAGGGGCAGCAGCTCCTCCACGGAGCGGTTCTCCTTCTTTGCCACGATCTTCATCTGATCCGTCACGATCCCGAGGCGTGCCGCCTCCATCTGCGTGGACCATTCCTTCTTCTGTTCCTGTTCCATGTTTCCTTAACTTTCCTTCCTTTTTCCGATCAGGCTTTTTTGGCCTGTCTTACTCTGTGAATTCCCCCGAAAGCGCATACCCGTGATCCAGAGGGCCGGAGCCCTTTCCGAGATCCAGGCCTGCGCGTATCGCTCCTGTGAGGTATTCCTTTGCCCTCTGTACGGCTGTTTTCAGATCCTTGTACTTTGCAAGGTTTGCCGCAATCGCAGAGGAGAGCGTACAGCCGGTGCCGTGGGTGTTTTTATTGTCGATCCGCTCTGCCTCAAACCAGGTGCAGGTCCCTGCCTCATAGAGCAGATCCCTGGCAAGTCCCGCGGCATGGCCTCCCTTGACAAGGACGGCACTTCCGGTCTTTTCAGAGAGGCTCTTTGCCGCAAGGATCCTGTCGTCATCGCTTAGGATCCGCACTCCGGAGAGAGTCTCTGCCTCCGGGATATTCGGCGTGATGAGGCGGCACAGGGGAAAGAGCTTCTCCTGCATCGCGTCTTGCGCTGCCTCTTCCGTAAGCCTTGTCCCTGAAGACGAGATGAGGACCGGGTCACAGACAACATTTTCGGCATGCCAGTCTTTGAGGCACCTTGCGATCACATGGACAAGCTTTGCATTTCCCGTCATCCCGATCTTTACTGCGGACGGCGTGATGTCGGAGAACACGGAATCAAGCTGCGCCTGGAGAAGCTCTGCGCTTACCGGGCTTACGGCACTCACCGTTTTGGTGTTCTGTGCAGTGATTGCGGTGATGACCGCACAGCCATAGACGCCGTTTGCAAGAAGGGTTTTGAGGTCCGCATCGATCCCCGCCCCTCCCGAGGGGTCGGATCCTGCGATCGAAAGACAGACGGGCAGGTTCCTGCTCATGCGAGCATTCCTTTGAGGTGCGCCATCGCGTGGGTCTTCTCGAGTACGGCGATAAGAAGCGCCGCAATCAGCGTGCCGCCGGTCGTGCTGACAAGGAACGGCAGGACATAGGCAAAGAGTGCCGCCTCACGCCCCATGAGATACACCGCAACCGGCCATGCAAGAAGGCCGCCGAGAACGCCGGTACCGAAGACCTCCGCGATGTAGGTCGGGATCTTCTTTTTTGTCTTCTGATAGACAAGACCGCACAGAAGCGCTCCGACCATGGAGCCCGGGAAGGCAAGGAAGGTGCCGGTTCCCATGAGGTTCCGGATCAGGGATGCGCAGAATGCGATGAGAACGCCCCACCAGGGCCCGAGAAGCACCGCTGCAAGGACGTTTACCATGTGCTGGATGGGAAAGCACTTCGAGGCGCCCACCGGGATCGAGAACCCGGACAGGCACACCGTCAGGGCACAGAGCATGGCAGATACTGCAAGTTTCTTTGTTTTGTTCATTTGTTTCACTCCTCCTCACAAAGTGATGTTTAAAAATGACGCACTGAGGAAAGCAGTGCGCTGACAGCAGATGAAAGATCGGGCTGTGCGAAGATCCCGGAGATCACGGCAACGCCGGAGAGCCCGAGCCCTTTGAGGGCCGAGATGTTATCCTTCTGGATTCCCCCGATCGCACAGACGGGGATGGATACTGCGCTGGTGATCCTTAGGTATTCTCCCGGCGCGATCGGCACGGCATCGCCCTTGGTCGCGGAGCCGAAGGCCGCCCCGCACCCGAGGTAGGTGGCGCCTTCTGCTTCCGCTTTCTTTGCTTCTTCCGCGTTGTGGGCGGTGGCGCCGATGATGGCAGAAGGTCCCAATATCTTCCTCGCTTCTGCAATCGATCCGTCGCTTAGCCCCAGGTGCACGCCGTCGGCACCGACGGCCTTTGCGACGTTTACCCTGTCGTTGATGACAAGAGGTGCCTGGAAGCGATGGCACAGGGGAAGGAGCTTTTTCCCCTCAAGGATCATCTCCTCATCGGAGAGGTCCTTCTCCCGAAGCTGTACCATGGTCGCACCGCCAGAAAGGGCCTGCTCCACGGCCTGATACAGGGTCTGTCCCTCTTTGAGCCACCTGCGGTCGGTCACGGCGTACAGGCGAAGGCACTGCCTGGTAAAGAGCGGGGATCCCATGCGGGAGATCGCATCAAGAAAGCAGGCGGAAAAGGTCGCAGTCCCGAAGGAGACGGACTTTCGCATGGAATCCTCTGCCTCCTCCTGCGCCTGTTTGATTTTGGAGAGAGATGCGATGACGGAGGAGCCGGAAGGTTCCTCTGCAAGGGCTGCGCCAAGAAGCGCGGAGGTAAGACACCCAAAGCCCGTGACCCGCTTTGCAAGAGGAGAGCCGCCGGTGATCTCAAAGACACGGCCGCCCTGGGCCACAGAGTCCGTGCTCCCTGTCTGAACGAGAATCACGCCAAGGGTGTCCGAGAGGGCGGGAAGATCCTCGACGCCATACGCCTTCTCAAGGGCCTCGATCTCATGGGCGTTCCCCCGAACGCAGGTGATGGCATGAAGAGAGAAGAGTTTTTTTGCAAAGTCCATGCGGAAGGCACTGCCATTGATCCCGACGGGATCCAGGACCACCGGGATCTCCCCTGCTGCGGCACAGCGGGCGGACAGGAGCATTGCCTGCTCCTTCTCGTGGGTCAGCATTCCGAGGTTCAGGACAAGGGCTCTGGATGATGCGGTGACCTCGGAAACCTCCTCCGGGGACTGCGCGCACACGGCCCGTGCGCCGGCAGAGAGCAGGGCGTTGACGCAGAGCTCTCTTGTCACGTCGTTGGTGATCAGGTGTACCAGCGGCTCTGTTTGATACAGCATGTTTTCCTTTCCGGGGAACAAAAAAAGCGGAACCCGCAAAACGGATTCCGCACAAAGACGTGATCAGACTGCCTGCAGGATGCAGGCCAAAATCCCTAGCGATGGCATTGTCCATTTCAGGTTCAAAGGGTCGCCCGGCATTCCAGCCGGGCCTCTCAGCGGTTACGGCTCCCCATAAGTCATTCGATATTTGGTTGATACGTCCTAAATCTTAGCACGAAAGAAAAGGATTACAACGGTCTGTCTGTTAAATTCCGCCTCCTGTTCCGGTAAAGTTCAGAGATCTTCCTGCTCCAGAGACTCTGTAAAGACCTGTTCCAGGCTGGCTTTCAGGGGAACCTGAAGGCCGGTAAGGACCTTCTGCAGGGCTTTGAGCGTCCGCTGCAGCTTTTCCTTCCTGGCATTTTCTCCCATGTGTCCGATGCGGATCACCTTCCCGGCAAGGACATCGAAGGATCCCGCAAGGAGAATCCCCTGCGCCTTCATGCCGGAAAGGATGGCGGTATCCGTGGTTCCCTCGGGGACGTTGAAGACGGTGACCGTATCGGAAAAGCCGGACCTCTCATACAGGGTAAGCCCTGCCTTCGTGAGAGCAGCCCTTGTGGCCTTTGCAAGAGCATGGTGGCGGGCAAAGATTTCGGGGTCTTCAAGAACGTTGTTGAGCGCCTGTCTGAGTCCGTTCATGTCCGCGGACGGCATCGTGTAGGGAAACCACTGATTCTTCGCGTAGTCCTTCATTGCGGGAAGGTTTGCATAGAACGAGGCAATTGGGGTCTTTCGATGAGTCATCTTGTCAAAGGCTTTTGTATCGACAAGCAGCATCGAAAGTCCGGGAGGAGCGGACAGGGCCTTCTGACTCCCGAGACAGAGGATGTCTGCAGGCGTCCTTGTCAGGTCAATCGGCATGCCGAAGGCCGAGGACACGGAATCGACCACCGTGAGGATCCCGAACCGGTGAAGAAGCGGGACGAGGGTGTCGATGTCATTCAGGATCCCGGACGGGGTGTCGCAGTGGACGAGGGACGCGTAGGCAAAGTCGTGATCGGTTTCAAGAAAGGCCTCGAGCTTTTCAGGGTCAATCGGCTCATGGTAGTTTGTGGTATACAGGACCGGGACGCCGCCGTAGAGTCTGACAAAGTCCGCATTTCCCTTTCCGTAGACGCCGTTGTCGAGGACGAGCACCCGGTCCCCCGGCTGCGTAAGGCTTGCAAAGGCGGCCTCGAGGCCCAGGATCCCCTCGCCACAGAGGATAAGGGCCTGATGGTCCTTCGTGTGGAAGAAGGACTCGAGATCTTTGCAGATGTCCTCCGTATAGGTATAGAAATCCGGATCAAGGTCCGGGTTCGTGCAGGGAAGGGAGAGGGCCTGGCGCACGTTTTCTGCGACCTGCGTCGGTCCCGGGGTCATGAGTTCGAAGCGTGGTTTTAAGAGATCTTTCGCCATGGCGTCCTCCTTCAGGCAACGACGAGCTGTCCGAAGAGATGACGGGCGGCCTTTTTGAGCTCGGGATAGATTGCAAGGACGATGATCGCGGCAAACGTCACCTGCAGGACATTCCCCGGGATGGAGCCGATCGGGGCGATGAGATTTCCGGTCAGGATCACCTCTGCAAGGTAGTAGCCTCCGACCTTGATCCCGAGGGCTGCAAGGATTGCTGCGACGGCGTTTCCAGCATCGTTTCTGATCGGGTGCTTTTCTGCAAAGAGCCCCACGACATAGCCCATGAGGGCGACAATCACAAAGGTAAACGGCGCCCAGGCAGTCCAGCCGCTTGTCAGGTCAAAGAGCCCCATGCCGACGCCGCCGGCTATGGCACCGGTCTTCTTTCCGAAGAGGAGAGCGGCGATAAAGAGAGGGACGTTCCCCAGGTGAATGAGACCGCCGGATCCCGGGAGCGGGAGACGGATGTTGACAAGCCAGGTGAACACATAGGTGAGGGCGGTGAATACCGCGATGATGGCAAGAGACTTTGTTCTGGACATGGTGACCTTCTTTCCTTTTCAATAATCCGAGTAAACCTGTTGCATTAAAGGAATTTCGGCCGGCTGATGACAGTAGAATAGACCCAAAGTGGACCTGCGTACAGAGCCAGAAAAGAAGTTTTAAACCAGTCCACTTTTGAAGCGATGCATGCGGAGAAGCAGAAAGGGAACTTCGCTCAGGATTCTTTTCCGGCAAGCATTGCCTCCATCTCTTTTGCTGACCGTTTCATGCCTTTTTTGATCCATGTCTCGAGGAATCCATAGGTGCTGTAGGTGAAGAAGGCTTTGGAATAGGCGGCGATTTCGCTGTCCTCGTCTGTCGGTCCGAAGTTCCGGAAGAATTCGTCCTGCAAAAGATACAGGAGACCTGCATTGTGCAAGAGCAGGAAAAAGTCTCTGTGCTGTTCTGCAATGTCAAACAGTGTGAAGTAGACATGCCTCTGATCTTCAGACTTCTCAGATTCTGTCCGATCATGCCATTCATTCAGATACATCATGATGCGCTGCCGGATGATATCTTCCCTGGAGGCAAAATTTCTGTAAAAGGAATTCCTCGACACCTGTGCCTTTTCCGTGATCTCACCGATCCTGATGCTGTCGAGGCTTCTGGTTTTCAGCATCTCAAGCAATGCTTCCGTAATCGCATTACATACATACGTATTCCGTTCCTGATTTCCCATGGTGGGACATTTCCTCCTGCTCTGTACCATTTTTCACTGCAGATATTTACATTTCTTCGTTCTGATGGTACATTCGTACCAGCAAAATGATGATACAAATGTTACATCGAAATTGCAAGGAGAGAGTTTTTCACTGACCCCTGGGCAAGCCCAGGGGATTGATCTGGGGAACCTTAAAAGGGAACGCCTGATCAGTTCTGCGCCGGAAGCGACGCGGCGTCAGTGAGCAGAGCCATGATACGTCTGCACCGGGCGGTGATTCCAAGCTGCCCGCTCTGCACAGGGCGTACAAAGGCTATGGAAACTCAACAGGCACAAAAGCCTGTGGCTTACAGCCAAATTTACGAAAGACACCGTATGCCGATGAAACCAGCATTGTGTCAGACTAAGAGAGCGTAAAGAACCCCATGTGGTATTGAACCACACGGGGTGAATTAGAAAGCTTCTCCCTTCAGGGAATGGTGTTCCTTTT
>Ga0256406_1007703_pt1 | contig 10080 bp, 8 predicted proteins | sample RumenRJG_03DNA_FD_185986 | JGI IMG/M metagenome (GOLD analysis project Ga0256406, IMG submission 185986) | Bovine rumen microbial communities from Lethbridge, Alberta, Canada - RJG_03 | ecosystem: Host-associated > Mammals > Digestive system > Stomach > Rumen | place: Canada: Alberta | collected...
CAATGACACGCTGGTGGAGCACGTCTTCGCAGCGCAGGAGCTTTGAGGCCTCGGCCTCGGTGAGGTTCGATACGGGCACGCCGGTGATGCTCGAGACCACGTCGGCAATGTCGTTCTCGTCCACGGTGACCACGTTCTTCGCGAGCTTCTCGCGCCAGGCGCCCTCAAGCTCGTCGCGCTTGGCGACAAGTTCCTTCTCCTGGTCGCGTAGGCGGGCTGCGTCCTCGAACTCCTGGGCGGCAGCGGCCTTTGCCTTCTCGTCACGCACGCGGGCGAGCTCGGCGTCCACCTGGGCAATCTCGGGCGGAAGCGTCGTCTTGTGGACGCGCGTACGGGCCCCGGCCTCGTCGATGACGTCGATGGCCTTGTCGGGCAGGAAGCGGTCCTGGATGTAGCGGTCCGCCAGGGTGACGGCGGCCTTGAGGGCATCCTCGGTGTAGTGGACGTGGTGGTGCTCCTCGTAGCGGCTCTGCAGGCCGTGCAGGATCTCGAGGGTGTCCTCGGGGCTGGGCTCGCCGATGTTTACCGGCTGGAACCTGCGCTCGAAGGCGGAGTCCTTCTCGATGTGCTTTCGGTACTCCTCGGCCGTGGTGGCGCCGATGACCTGGATCTCTCCGCGCGAGAGGGGCGGCTTCAGGATGGACGCCGCGTCGATGGAGCCCTCGGCGGAGCCTGCGCCGATGATGGTGTGGATCTCGTCGATGAACAGGATGTCGTTGGGGTTGTCCTCGAGCTCGGCGACGACCTTCTTCATGCGCTCCTCGAACTCGCCGCGATACTTGGAGCCCGCCACGAGCGAGGCGACGTCGAGCGTCCAGATCTGCTTGCCACGCAGGATGTCGGGCACGTTGCCAGCGGAGATGAGCTGTGCGAGCCCCTCCACGATGGCTGTCTTGCCCACACCCGGGTCACCCAGGATGAGCGGGTTGTTCTTCTGCCTGCGCGCGAGCACCTGCATGACGCGCTCGATCTCGCGGTCGCGGTCGAGGACGGGGTCGAGCTTGCCCGCCTCGGCAAGCTTGGTGAGGTTGCGGCCGTACTTCTCGAGCATGGAGCCGTCGTCCGAGGAGGACTGCTGACCCATGCCCATGAAGGTGCCGGGATCCATGCGCACCTCGGCGGCCGCCCGCCCCTCGTCCTCAGTGTTCTTCGAGACAAGCTCGTTCACTGCGTTGCGCACCGCGTCCCCCGAGACGCCCATGGCGCGCAGGGCGTCCATGGCGCGGCCATTGCCCTCGGAGACGATGCCCAGAAGCAGGTGCTCGGTGGCGATATAGGTCTGACCGTGAGTCATGGTCTCGCGGTATGCTGCCTCAAGGACGCGCTTGGTGCGCGGGGTGAAGGGGATGTGCCCGCCGGGAACGGGTTCCGTCTCGTCCTGAGAAAGCTCCTTGACCGTGGCGAGCGTCTCGTCATACGTGACGTCCAGCTTTGCGAGCGCCTTGGCGGCGACGCCATCCCCCTCCTTGATGAGGGCGAGGAGCAGGTGCTCCGTGCCTACGTACATTTGGCCGAGGTTTCTCGCCTCGTCCTGGGCCAGGCTCATGACCTTCCTGGCCCTGTCGGTGAATTTCTCGAACATGCGCTGACGTCTCCTCAGTGCCATGCGGGGCAACATGGAACGCGCGGACCCGAAGGCCCGCGCGCAAGGTGCTAGGCCCCGCGCCGTCTTCTTGGCTCTCTGTTTACCCACGCGCGGGATAGGCCCCGCGCCGTCTTCTTGGCTCTCTGTTTACCCACGCGCGGGAGTGGGCAAACACGTGGACAAAACGTCCGCTATTGCTCGGGGTGATTCTTGAGCCACTCGTCGCGGTCCGGAGCGATGGCGCGCATTGCCTCGATCATGCTCGCGAACAGGTCGTCGAGCTCCATGCCGTTGAGCTCGGCACCGTGGCGGATGACGTCGCGGCTGCATCCGGCGGCGAAGTGCTTGTCCTTGAACTTCTTCTTGAGCGACTTGACCTCGAGGTCCATGACCGACTTGCTGGGACGCATGAGGATGGCAGCCTGGATGAGGCCGCTCAGCTCGTCGGCGGCATAGAGCACGCGCTCCATCTTGGACTCGGGCTGGGGAAGGTCGGGGTTGTTGTCGGAGTTGTGCGTCTGGATGGCATGCACCAGCTCGGGCGTGCCACTCTCCGCCTCGATGAGCTCGCCGGCCTTGACCGTGTGCTGGACGGCGTCCTGGAACTCCTCCCAGTCAAGGTCGTGGAGCAGGCCGACCTGGCCCCAGAAGTCCACGTTCGCAGGGTCGTACTTCTCGGCGTAGTAGCGCATGAGGCCCTCGAGGGTCTCGGCGTGCTGGATGTGGAACGGGTCCTTGTTGTAGCGCTCGAGCAGGGCAAACGCCTGGTCGCGCGTGAGACCGGTGGAGAGGGCGGGCGCCGCGGAATCACGTGCGGCCTCGTTGGCTGCGCCGTTCTCGGCGTCATCCGCAATCACGTCCACGGAGGCAGCGGCGTTATCGGTGGCATCCGGCAGCTGCGAGGCGATGTCGGCCTTGGTCACGACCTCGGGCTTCATCTGCGGGAAGAGCAGCACGTCACGGATGGCGGGCTGGTCGCAGAAGAGCATGACCATGCGGTCGATGCCGTAGCCAATGCCGCCAGCGGGAGGCATGCCGTACTCGAGCGCGCGCACGTAGTCGTAGTCGTAGCCCATGGCCTCGTCGTCGCCCATGCCCTTGGCAGCGACCTGCTCGGCGAAGCGGCCAGCCTGGTCAACGGGGTCGTTGAGCTCGGAGAAGGCGTTCGCGTACTCGTGGCCGCAGATCACCAGCTCGAAGCGGTCGGTGAGGCGCGGGTCGTCGGCCTTGCGCTTGGCCAGCGGGCTGACCTCCTCGGGGTAGTCGCACACGAACGTGGGATCGACCAGCGTAGACTCGCCCAGCTCGTCGTAGAGCTCGAAGAGGAGCTTGCCAGCACCCCATCCGTCCTCGGTCTCGATGCCATTGGCAGAGCAGAGCTCGCGCAGGTGCTCGATGGGCGTGTCCATGTCAACGTGCTCCCCCACCACCTGCGAGGCGACCTCCGAGAGGGGCACCGAGCGCCAGGTGCCGCTCATATCGACCCGCTGGCCCTGGTAGGTGATGACCTCGTGGCCCTCCTCGCAACCACAGACCTCGCGCGCGATGGACTTGAAGAGACCCTCGGTGAGGCGCTTCATTCCGTCGAGGTCCGAGTAGGCGCAGTAGGCCTCCATCGAGGTGAACTCGGGGTTGTGCGTGAGGTCCATGCCCTCGTTGCGGAACTGTCGGCCAATCTCGAACACGCGCTCCATTCCGCCCACGATGAGACGCTTGAGCGGCAGCTCGGTGGCAATGCGAAGGTAGAAGTCGCGGTCGAGTGCGTTGAAGTGCGTCACGAAGGGCTTCGCGTTGGCGCCGCCGAGAATGGCGTGCATCATGGGGGTCTCGACCTCCATGTAGCCGTCGGCCTCCATGTAGCGGCGGATCAGGCTGATGATGGCGCTGCGCTTGCGGAACACGTCGCGGACCTCGGGGTTCATGATGAGGTCAACGTAACGCTGGCGGTAGCGGACCTCGCGATCGGTGAGGCCGTGGAACTTCTCGGGCAGCGGGCGCAAGGACTTGGAGAGGAGCACGAGCTTGGTGGGCGCAATGGAGAGCTGACCACGGCGGGTGCGCAGAACGCGTCCGGTGGCGTTGACAATGTCGCCCAGGTCAAGCTGGCGGAGAAGGCCCCAGCCCTCCTCGCCCAGGTCGTTCACGCGGCAGAAGAGCTGAATCTGGCCGGTAACGTCCTCAAGGACGATGAAGGCTGCCTTGCCCTGGCGACGGAGCGCGCGGATGCGGCCGGCGACAGAGACCACGTCCTGGGTGTCCTCGCCATCGGGAAGGTCGACATAGTCTTTCTCAAGCTGGGCGGCATGGGCCGTGACCTCGCTTGCGATGGGATAGGGGTTCACGCCTTCGTCGATGAGCGCCTGGCGACGGGCACGGCGCTGGGCCCTCTCGTCATTGGTGGTGTTCTCGCCCGTCTTGGTCTGGTCGGCCATTGCTGCTCCTCGTACTCGCGCGCGCACGTGGGCGCGCAGTGTCTTCTCGTGCCGAGCCAACGCTGAGCCGGCCGCGGCGCAAACCATTGTACTGTAGCGTTTTGGCCGATGCTTCGGCACTGCGGAGGCAACCACAGCGGCTTCGTCACTCCGGAGAGAAGAGGTGACGCCGCAGAGAAAGCTTTCGACGGGATTCCGTACGAGATGCGCCCTCCGGCGTCGAAATGACGCCGGAGCGAGGGCTATCCGCGCCATAGCTGCTGAAACTATCGCTTCGGAGAAATAACGACGCCGAGAGACGCGTTTCGTACGTAATCGCTGCGAGAGCGCGCCCTCCGGCGAGAAATTGACGCCGGGAGGTGAGTTCACGACGGGATTCCGTATGAGATGCGCCCCCTGGCGAGGAAATGACGCACGAGAGAGGGCTGCGTACGTTTTTCCTGCGAGAACGCATTTCCGGCGTCAGATTCTCGCCCGAAGGCGCGTTTTCGCAGCGTCCCCGCACAAGGCGTCCCTCTCGACGCCAAAGAAAAGGCCCCTCCGGGGAGGGGCCTGAGTCGCGCCTATGTCACTCCATGCTTGCCACGGCTAGCGCGTGATGCTCACGACCGTATAGCTCTTGCTCTTGCCGGTAGGCGTGGTGAACTCGACCTGGTCGCCCTTGCCGCAGCCGATGAGCGCCTGCCCAGCGGGGGACTCGTTCGAGATCTTGTGCTCGAGGGAGTTCGTCTCGGTGGTGCCCACGATGGTGAACTTGGTCTTCTTGCCGCGCTCGTCCTCGAGTTCGACGGTCGCGCCAATCGAGACCCTGATGCCGCCGTGCTGGGCGTCCTCAACTACACGAGCCACCGAGAGGGTCTGGCGAATCTCGGCAATCTTGGACTCGTTCTGGGACTGCTCCTCCTTGGCGGCATCGTACTCGGAGTTCTCCGAGAGGTCACCGAAGGAACGGGCCTCCTTCAGACGCTCGACGATCTCGTCGCGAAGCTCGCCCTCGCGGTACGCCAGCTCGTCGACGAGCTTCTGGCGACCCTCGGCGGTAAGAGTGATTTCCTTGCTGTTATCCATGACTCTGCTTTCCTCGTAGTGCGTGGGAGGTACGTGCCTAAAGCGTCCTGGCTACTCGCCCAGCTTGGCGCCGCACTTCTTGCAGAAGGCAGCGTCTGCGGCGTTCTCGGCGCCGCACTTGGGGCAGAACTGAGCGGCCTTCTCGGCAGGGGCATCCTCGACATCGGCGTCATCCTCGTCGGCGACGACGTCCTCGGCATCGTCCTCCTTGGGCTCCTCGACCTTCTTGGCGTCCTTGTCGCCCGCGTCGCCCTCTTCCATGCCCTCGCGGACGTTCTTGACGGTCTTGCCAAGGGCGGAGCCGAGCTTGGGAAGGTTCTTGGGCCCAAAGATGACCAGCACTACAACGACGATGATGAGCAGCTCAGGAATGCCAAGTCCAAGAATCATGGTGAGGTCCTCCTAGATGTGGATGAATGGGGCAGGCACACGTCATGCTCTGCCGCATCCGCTAGTATAACCGAGGTTGTTTCCAACTCACAATATAAACCGGGAGTTTGCCTAGGCCGATTGCCCCATAGTGGCAACGCAGCGGCCATGTCCCGTTTCCCCTGTTAGGAGTACTCGTGCCAACTTGGCTCATCGTTGTTATCGTCATTTCTTGGGTTCTCTTTGCTATTGTCCTGGCGCTACCGTGGCTGCTCAAGCGACGCGGAGTAGAGATGCGCCGCACCAAGTTTGGCCCCGCGCTCATCTTCGAGTCCGCAGACGATGACGGCACGCCCGTGCGGCTGCTCAACGTGAACGGCACCTTCCAGAGCGTCTGCTACCTGCCGGACGACCTGCACTTCGAGCTTGCCTGCGTCTACCACCGCACCATGGCCGAAGTGAGCTACGAGCTTCCCGATGCCACGCACGCCCTGGTAATTGGCGGCGGTGGCTACTCCCTGCCAAAGTGGCTCGTGGCGCACAGGCCAAAGCTCCACGTTGATGCCGTCGAGATTGACCCGCGCGTCACCGTCATTGCGCGCGAGCGCTTCTTCCTCGACGACCTCATCGAGAAGTACGGTGCCGAGCGCATCTCGCTCGTCAATGACGACGGCTGGGCCTACCTGCGCCGCGCCGAGGCGCCCTACGACATCATCGTGAACGACGCCTTCTCGGGCAACCACCCGCTCGGCCAGCTGGGGACGGACGAGGGCGCGCGCCTCATCCACGACAGGCTCGCCCCGGGAGGGGTGTACCTCGCGAACCTGCGCTGCTCGACCGAGGGCCGTCACGCACGCATCCTCGAGGAAGTCGAGAGGGCCTTCTCGGCGCAGTTTGCGCACGTTGCCTACGTGCCCGAGTGGCCGGACAAGCCCGAGGAGCGAGGCAACAACGTGCTCATTGCGACGGACGCAGAGCTTCCGCTCCCCCAAGGAGCCATTGTCGTGAAGTAGCCTGGAGACGCCGGTCGCCGAGCGTGACCGCTCCATACACCGCCATCTTGTTTAAACAAGTATTGCGTCCCCCGCCGCGATGGTCCACCATGGGCATCGACCGCAAACCCGGCATCTGCCGAGAAGGGACCAGCATGGCACAGGACACCAGCACCTCTGTTCGCAATCTTGTCATCTACTCCGTCTTCGTGCGCAACCACACGCCCGAGGGCACGTTTCGCGCAGTAATCCCCGACCTGCCCCGCATCCACTCGCTGGGGACCGACGTGGTATGGCTCATGCCCATCCACCCCATTGGCGAGAAGAACCGCAAGGGAATGCTTGGCAGCCCCTATGCCAACCGCGACTATCGCTCGGTCAACCCCGAGTACGGCACGATGGACGACTTCCGCGCGCTTGTCGATGCCATCCACGCCGAGGGCATGAAGTGCATGATCGACGTGGTCTACAACCACACCTCCCCCGATTCCGTCCTCTTTGACGAGCATCCGGAGTTCTTCTTCCGCAAGCCCGACGGACAGCCCGGCAACCACGTAGGCGACTGGTCCGACGTCATAGACCTCGACTACAACGTCTCGGCGCTGTGGGACTACCAGATCGAGACGCTCTGCCAGTGGGCGCGCATCGTGGACGGCTTTCGCTGCGACGTTGCCTCCTTCGTCCCCGTCGCGTTCTGGAAGCGCGCCCGCGCCGAGGTCGAGAAGGTTCACCCTGGCTGCATGTGGCTCGCCGAGACGGTCCACCGCTCCTTTGGTGCCGCGTGCCGCGCCGCCGGCATGACCTGCGCACGCGACTCCGAGGCATTCGAAGCCTTTGACATGGAGTACGAGTACGACGTCCAGGAGGCCTTCGAGCGCTACCTCAAGGGAGAGATTCCCCTCTCCTGCTACCTCGACCTTCTCGACTTCCAGGAGAACCTCTATCCCGAGAACTACGACAAGCTGCGCTTCCTCGAGAACCACGACGTGCCGCGCATTGCCTCGCACGTGAAGAGCGAGTCCGACCTACGCAACTACACGGCGATGCTCTACTTCAAGAAGGGCACCACGCTTGTCTATGCCGGGCAGGAGGCGGCCTGCTCGCACCAGCCAAGCCTCTTCGACCGTGACACCATCGACTGGAACACCGGAATCGACCTCTCGGGCCTCATGCGCCACATGGCCCAGATCAAGCACGACGTCCTTGAGGCCGATGACGCGTTCTTCGTTTCCGCTGATGACGAGAACGACATCGCCATCCTGCGCCGCGACCACGACGGCAGGCGCAAGGTGGGCGTCTTCTCGCTCGAGTCGCGCTCGGCCGAGGTCACGGTTCCGCTTCCCGACGGAACGTACGAGAACCTCATCGACGGCAAAGCGGTGGCCGTAGCCGACGGACGCCTGATGTGCAGCGGCGCTCCCATCGTGCTCGCAGCAGACGTTGAACGCACCTGGGGCGTGTAGATGCGGGGGCGTCCTGCCCTACCCCAGCAGATAGTCGTAGACCGCCTCGGCACAGCCGCCATTATCGTTGTCTGCCACGGTGACGTTCGCCGCGTCCAGCACGTCCGGCGAGGCGTTGCTCATGGCGATACCCAGGCCAGCCGCGCGCAACATCTCGAGGTCATTTCCGGAATCACCCACGGCAACGCTCTTCTCGACGGGGATGTCGAGAAGAGCGCAGAGGTCCTTGAGGGCAGAGCCCTTGCTCACGCCCTTGGGCGAGAGCTCGAGTGAGTTTGCCTGGCTGAAGGCAGCCTCCACGGGTATGTCGCGCACCTTGATCTTCTCCAGAACGTCGAGGGCATCCTCCCCCACCAAGGGATGCACGATGTACTTCGCGATGGAGGACGCATGCTCGAGGATCCAGCTCTCGATATCATCCACCTCGTGACACACGCGCACGAACATGTCGTGGAACTCCTGGAGCCCATAGCGGTCGAGATGGTCGAAGCTGCCCGCCGGGTCGTATGCCTCCGTGCCCGAGAAGATCTCGAGCATGACGTCCCTGCCGCGGTGCGTCTCCAGGAGCTGCGGAATGGCGGTCTCGTCTATGGCGCTCTCGGCGAGAAGGCGATTGCCACGCAGGTCAAGGAGGTGTGCACCGCTCGTGCAGATGGCGTAGGGAACCTCTGGAAGCAGCTCGCGATAAGGCAGCACCATGCTGGGGCTGCGGCCCGTTGCGATGGCGACAACTTTGCCGGTGCCCACCGCAGCGTGGATGGCCTCGAGGGTCGATGGGGACACGCGCTTCTTGGTGTCGAGGAGCGTTCCGTCCATGTCAAAGGCAATGAGGTCGTACGCCATGGTTTCCCTTCCACAAGGTAGGCTCATGTATTTGGTGGCCATCTGCAGACAGCCGCCTGTCGACTGTACACCGACACACCAAAGGTCGCGGAATCGCCATAGTGTCCCGATACGCGTATGCTGTGGTTCCAGCTGACCGAACGGCGGAACGGAGGCCGCGCCATGGCCGAAGGAGACTTCTTCCAGCGTGCGTACGACATCGTGCGGCAGGTACCTGCGGGACGCGTTGCCACATACGGGCAGGTCGCCCGCATGATGGGTGAGCCAAGAAAGGCTCGCTATGTGGGATTTGCCATGCACTCGAGTCCCGGCATGAAAGGCGGGGTCCCCTGCCACAGGATTGTCTTCGCCGATGGCAGCCTTGCTCCCGGCTTTGCCTTTGGCGGCGCCGACGGGCAAAGGAGAATGCTCGAGGCCGAGGGCGTTGGATTTCTCACCAACGGCAAGGTAGACCTGGGCCAATACGCCTGGGAAGCGTGATGCACGGACTTCGTGGCATGCTATTGAGCCGGCGCAAGGGCACGCTGCTCAAAATTCGCGGTTGCCGGTCCTTTTTCGGGATTTCGCTTAGTATCACCCCGCAGGTGCCATTTCCCTACCTGCGGCTCCGCAAAAAGTTAGAGGCTTCGTACTCGGCGATTCGCCCAAAATGGGCCGGCAACCGCGATTTTTGTGCACGGACGACGCCGGGGGGCCTACCGAAGCATCCATCCAACAGCAAGCCTTCGCCAATGTCGCCCCAGGCAGCGGGTTCACCCGTTTGGACCCCAAATTGCGAAAGAAAGTGTCTGGAGAAGGAAAAGGCCAGGAGCACACACTCCTGGCCTGCAGTTTACATGGTCGGGACGACTGGATTTGAACCAGCGACCTCTCGGTCCCGAAAGAGTTCTAACGGTCAAATCTATCCCTTGCCGTCTTGGCCGTCAAGCCAATTTTCGGCCTGCGACCTGCGGTTTCGTCCCCACGGAAGATTTCCGCGCGGTATTGTCTCCACCGACACCAATAAGGGGTTTGTGGCCAGTTTGTGGCCAATTCCGCGCCAGTTTTGTGGCCAACGCGGAAGCACCCCGCCCGGAAGGAGGTATCCGTGAAGTACTCGAACCCATCGGTGAGAGAGCGTGGCGACGGCCGCTGGCAGATCAGGTTCCGCTACAAGGACGGCGACAAGTGGAAGACCCTCTCCCGCAACGTCGAGGCGACGTCGAGGAGGGATGCGACCAAGAAGGCCACCCAGCTCCACAGGAGGCTCGAGGAGGAGGCGGAGAGGGAGGTGCTCAGGGAGGTCGTCGGCCTCGACGAAGACGAGGCCCTGGTGGACAAATTCCTCG
>Ga0256406_1007704_pt1 | contig 10080 bp, 11 predicted proteins | sample RumenRJG_03DNA_FD_185986 | JGI IMG/M metagenome (GOLD analysis project Ga0256406, IMG submission 185986) | Bovine rumen microbial communities from Lethbridge, Alberta, Canada - RJG_03 | ecosystem: Host-associated > Mammals > Digestive system > Stomach > Rumen | place: Canada: Alberta | collected...
AAGCCACATGTGCTTGCTTAGGAAGATCGCCCCTTTCAAGCTGACATTGAAGACCCAATTGGCGAATTTTCCATGATCGTATTTCACATAATTGTACATAATTTTTCCTCCTGATTTTTGTTTGTTGTCGGATTTGCCAAGACCTTAGGGCTCATTCCCTGTTTTTTCCGGGGCAAGCTCCCAACCATGTTTTTTGGCGCATCGCGAGCAAAGGGGTACGATCCAGCCCATGGTATGCCCGTCTGCTGGGGCCCCGCACTCGATGCAGGTTTCATACGAAAGGTTTTCATACTTTTCTTCCCACTCTTCGTACTCGTCGATTATGCAGCTCGGCTCAAGGGCGTACCACCGCAGAGACCCGTACTTTTCTTTGACGTCTGTTATTTCGTACTCCCGCAGCCAATCGACGCCGTCTCTCTTCGAGGCCAGCAGAAGCAGGTCCTTCAGCTCTTTGACCATCTGAAGGCCGAAGGCTTTTTTCCATCCCTCTGGAATGTCGTCGTACCAAGAATATCTGTCATTCCCTTTTTCGACGGCGAGAAAAGGATATTCCTTGATGAGCTCGCGATTTTCTGCGGTTTTATCGCTTATCATCTCCGTCGCCTCCGAACACGCGGAACGAGATGATCCCGTCTTCCAACGAATCGTCGATGTTCGGGGTGTATTCCCCGAAATCGTAATTGATGCTGTTGCTGATCTTGGAATTCAGCTTGTAGGCGCTTTTGCGGCGCTCGTGGCTTTTGCCGACCTTCCATTCCGGGTGGCAGTCTTCCTTGATGGTGATGTTGAAGTGGGACCAGTTGTCCTTGATGATCCCTTTGATGCGCTGCACCGTCCCGAAATTCGCATAGAGATGGTCGATCGGCGAAATGGGCTTGCCGTACTTTTTCACCGCGTCTTCTATCCCGCTGAGGGAATAGAACCGCACCATGCTCAGCAACGGCATCCCGTTCTCGTCGCGATAGCTCTCCAAAGAGTCGAAATCGATCGAGAGACGAGAGAGCTCCGTCATGTTGGGGTTTTTCTTTTCTTCCATAATGTTTTCTCCTTATTAGAAGTCAAAATCAGGTTTTTCAATCGTAAGGTCTTTTCCTGGGCCTTGTTGCTCAAGGAGGAAGCGCTTCATGATGATTTCATGCCTTTCCGGGCCTTCCCATTGATTGAGGACTTCCCAAGATTTGGCGGTTCCGCCTTTTTTCCAAAGCGAGAAGTAAGGGCATTTGTATTTGCCGGCTTCTGGCTGGTTGGGGTTCGTCGGGCTGAATGCGCACCAGTAGCACAATGGGCTCGGCTTTGGGACGAAATTTTTGTCATTCTGCTCCTGCAGGATCTTGTTCAGTTTCTTGATCCCCCTGTCGATGAAGCCTTTGGAGCCGCCTTGCTGACGCAGATTGCCGCAGAACGGCAGCGAATAATAGAATTGCGACGGATAGTCGTCCAAGCCGAGTTGCGTCTTCAGCCCAATGGCATAGGTGACGAACTGAAGCGGGGTTTTGAGCTTTGACTCATCATAGGGCTTCCCTTTCGTCTTGATGTCCTCGATGATGAACTCCCCCGTTCTTTTGTTGCGGAGGATTCTGTCGATGAAGCCATATAAGGCGACGGTCGTTTTGGCCCCGCCTATTTCGACCTCATATGGGACGAGAAACTCGTGTTCGACGTCGTAGATCTCCAAATCTGGGTTCTCTTTCATGAAATCCTCGAGGCCATGGATCCCTTTGGCGAGGAATTGCTGGCATTTCTGATAATAAGAGTCCCCCGTGACTGGATCGATGTCGTAGAATTCCTCGCGGTATTTTTTGCTCAAAATCTTGACGCCGAAGATATTGCTCCCTTCGTCTTTCGACGAAGTGCTCGGCGCCGTTACGTCGGTTTTCGTTTCTTCTTTTGGCTTGTCGATGTTGACGAACATGTCCTTGTACTTCGCGTAGTCGATTTCCCGGCCGGCCATGATGTCCCTCGCGATCGCCTCAAGAACCGCGTGGGTGAGAGTGCCGAGCTCCGTTGCCAACGTGTCTTCGAAAATATAGTTCTTATCGACGTATTGGAGTTTGTATTTCCATCCGCACTGGTCCTCACAATCAAGTTTGGTATATGAGAACCGCGGGAGGAATTTTGGGTCTTTTTTGTCTTCCATCAGTTTTTTGTCCTCCTTTTTTTGATATCGTTGGCTGATATGCACGGGACATATTCTTTCTGTCTCATCAGCGCTTCCAGCGTCTCCCTTCCTTTGTCTGAAGGGGAATCTTTGTGATCCAACAGCCCGTCTTTGTCCATCACGATGTACGTCGCGCAATACTGCGACAGATATTGGACGTGCTGGCGGAGTTTCTCCCGGTACGCCATGTATTCGGGCTGGCCGACGCCGTCCGTCCATTCTTTGTCGTAGCACAGGATCACCTCATCGACGCCGAGGTCGAGAAGGATGTCCATCTGTTCCTGCGACAGGTTGCTGCCGCAAGTCGCGAGGGCGAAATTGTTGTTCGGCCCATAATACGATTCGCACTGGAGGACTGATTTCTCAGCCTCGAATATCGCGACTTTCTTGAGGCGCCGTATATTCTCGCCGTTTTCATAGAGCCCGTAGAGATTGAGGCCCAATTTATGGTTGAGCCATTTCCCCTCCAATTGCACCGGGGCGTATTTCATGCCGCTCGCCACTTCGATTTCGTTGAACGACCTGCCTCTGACGCCGATCAATTCCCCTTTGGCATTGCGATGGGGGATGATGATTTTGGACAGAGCGGAATCGATGCGGATCCCGAAACGTCTCATTGCGCTAGGAAGGATGTGGTCGGGGAACCATTCGGTCGGGGCGGCCAAAGGCTCCCAATAGTCCAATAGGTTCTCTTGTATGGGCGGGTTTTCTTCTTTTTTCTTCTCTTGAGGCTTGGAATAATCCTCCATTTTCTGGAAGATGTCCCAATCGTCGATAAGGGGCTTTTTCTCTTCTTCGAAACCATCGTCACGCAAAGAGAAGAAGTCGCAGACGTATCTGAATGCCTCAGAGAAATCCTTGAGGCCTTTGGCTCTTTTCACCAACTCAAATACATCATAAGAGGCTCCTCTTGTGTACACATAGAAGAGCTTGCTGTCGTCGAAGTAGCACAGTTTATAAGAGTCTCCTCCCTCGTGGTCGAGGGAAGTAAGAAACAAGGGCCTCCCCTGAGAGTCCATGAGATAGGTGTCATCCTCTTGCAAGGAGCAGCAAAGACGGATTATGTCGTCTTGGCTGAGCATTTCTTTCACTTTTGCCGAATCTAACATCTTCTTGCCCTCAGAACTCGAAATTTATGTTGCTGTAGACGTCTTCAAGCTTCTCTTGGCTTGTCGCGTCCAGCACGCTTTCCAGCGCGTCATTCGCTTTTTTTGTCCCCGCCTTCTCGCCAACTTTGACATAAGTCGGCTCAACGGGAAGCATCACGCCGTTGCTGTCCGTTACGAAACAGTCGTACATCCGGCATGTGCTGCGGTCGAAATATGTGTACAGTCTGATATTCTGATAAGTTCCTCTTCTGATTTTATAGACATGGAGAACGAAGTTTGGCTTCGTCTCAAATCCTTTTGCGCAATAAGTGTCTATGATTGGGTTGTCCATGTCTCTCACTGGCAGCAAAATGGCCGCGCAGTCGGTTTTATCCGCCAAAGATTTCGCGCCTCTCAAAGAGGTGGAATCAGCCTCTTTCACGTTTTTGTAATCGCCTGACAATTGGGTTGCTGTCCAAATATAGATATTGAGCTGCTTTGCGCAGTCTTTTAATGCGGTTGACATTTGCAAGAGGATCTGATCTGTTCTCAGCCCTTGCACTTTCGTTTTTCTAGCCCCTTCTGCCAGCATTTTGATGCTTTCGGAAAGGTAGTCGAAGAACACGTAATTGACGTGTCTGGTCATATAATACGATTTGATCGTGTTGATAACGTCGTCTGAATCGAAATTTGTGATGCTGACGAAGAAGAATCTCGATTTTGACGCTTCGATCAGGTCAATGGCCTTGTCCAGCCGCTGCTCTTCTTCTTTGGAATAGTTTCCGTCTAGAATCCGACTCTCTGGGATGCCGGACACGTGGGCCATCATCATTGTCTGCACTTCTTGCAATTCAAGTTCGGTTTCGATGATAAGGACATTCTCTTCAAGGCCCGTGGAGATCCATTGCTTTTTATCGCAATCATAATATTCCGGGATCGCGAGATGACATGCCTCTCCGACAGCGATTCTTGTCTTGCCAACGCCGGAAGGGGCGGACGTCATATTCAAACACCCAAATCTCTGACCTCTGTATAACGTGGTCAAAATGGGAGACATCAATGGCATGCCCATCACCGGGGCTTTTTTGAGCTCTTCCTTCAATTCTCTCAATGAGTCCCCCGCGCTTCCCTCAACCAAATCGCTGCTGCTGCCAAAGAGTTTTTTGGCTTCGGCGACTTTTACTTCCTCGGAAGTGATGATGTCGTTGACGCTCATTTTATCGAATCTCTCTTGCATCTTTTGCTGTTCGTCAGGATTGACGATGGAAGAGTCATATAAATCGCTGGTGTCAATGCCTTGGTTGTTGAGCAAAACCAGCAAACTGTATTTCTTCAGCGTGTTGTAATAATAGTCAAATTTCTTCGGATCATACATCTCAAGAATCTTTTGGATGTATTCAATGCCTCTGTTGTCGCAAAAGACTTTGTATTGGGATTCATAAGGCTGAAGGAATTTGTCGATGTCGATATAATCGATTTTTTCCATCCCGCTATGGGCGAGATAATCAACTGCCCCATAAACAATGCGGTGGAATTGCTCCTGAAAGTCATTGATATCGAATCTATATTTGTTATTGGCAAACAAAAGAGGATCTTTAATCAATCCAGCCAACACCTGCATAACAGCGATTTTATTGACGTAAACGACATCTTTCGTCTCATTAGCCGGCATGATTACAAATCCTCCATTCTATACTTAGGCTTATTTCTTTTTTCTTGATCGTCTTTATTAACAACGACGACCCGAGGTTTCACATTGATGTTCACTTTCATGTTCTCCTCGCGTATTTTTCTCTGATCTATGAGGTATTGCCTGGTTCTTTCATATTGCTCTTTGAGCACTCTTGGCAGCAATTCCATCACGGGGTTGTTGCCCAAAACCTTATAATAATACCAAATAGTCGCTTTAAGACCCTTTATCTGAGCCTTATCATAAGAGATCTGTCTCGTTATCGCCCCAATCACCTCTGGTGGGATATAAGTGACTCCGAAAACCTCTTTGATATAATCATATAGATCTTTTTGGGCGTTGTCAAACGCAATTTTTTCCGCTATCAACGATTGATAGCACGGCTCGCAATATCTTTTCCCGTCTATTTCCCGAAATGCGGTACCCACTAATAAGGTACCGCATTTCGCGCAACGGAGAGCGTTATTTCTACCACTCGCTCCCGACATATGATTTATTCCTTGATGACGTCAGTATAATCGTATCCAAGCTTGAGAAGCTCGCTGTAAACAAGATCCAAAGCCTCGCGTTGTTCTTCGGTGGCTTTGTTGCACTTGAAGTCGGGATTGCCGAGTTTGTCTTTGAGAATCTTCTGATATTCGTTGATCGTCCCCGTTTTCTTCTTCATGCGGATCAACATATTCCCAATCCGTTTCACTTCATCGTCGACGGAAAGGAAGGAAGCTTCTTCAATGGCTTTTTCGGAATCTGATTCCGCTTTAGCCTGCTCTGGTGAGATGGCTTTGCTTCCGGTCTTCTTTTCGTTCTCGTGGATGGCGGCGTTCAAAGCGCTTGTCAATTTCTCATAATTCCAATTTGGAATGACGCTCGGCATATAATCGAAACGGGTCTTCGCCTCGAATGCGCTGTTGCCGCGGACATAAAGGCTGGAAAGAACGGAAGGCGTTCCATCGACCTGTTGGTCGAATTGCGCAAAACCGACGATGTCGCACATATTGATGATCGGATCGACGCTGCGCTTATCTCCAGCGGGATAGATCTTAGTGTATTTCGCTCCGGTCGGGTCATAGAAATCACGTGTTCCGGAATGATCAAGGAAAATCAAAGTGAAACCGCTTGTGTCAAGAGCGTTGAGCTGTTTTTGAACCTCTTGGGCATATTCCTTCCAAAGGCCGTATCCTTCATTGCCCTTGGCGATGCTGGTCGCTCCAAACACGCCGCAGACGTATGCTTGAGCAAGCAATTCGATGCCATCGATGGAGTCGATGATGATGGTTTCATACATATCATGGATTTTGTCTTCGTCTTTGGAACTGGTGAGCTGTTTGACGATGTCTCGGAAATCGCTCCACTTCTTGATGGTGAAATGAGGCACTCCGTCAATGGCGCCCAATCCGTTTTCAAAGCAAAGGACAAGGGGCTTCGGGGCTTGGACGGCGTTGCGGGTCTTCCCCGTGCCTGCCATCCCATAGATGAGGATCTTCTTTCCGACGACCCCATCGACAACCTTGCTAATTTCGGGTTTTAATAAATCTAACATCCTTTTGTCCTCCTATTTAGAAATTGAAATCATCGAAATTGCCGCCAAATGGATCTTCTGTCCCAACGGTCGGCGCCGTGACGGAATCAAGCGTGTTGGCAGCCATGCCGGCGGAAGCGCGGCGGTTGCCGCCGCTGGTGTTGCGGCGCGTGGTGTTTTCCGCGATGTGTTGGTCGCGAAGCACCAATCCCGCTTTGACTTCTTCTTGGGTGATGCAATTCTCATCGCCTTCGTGGATAGGCAATTTCCCAGGATTGCGGCCAAGGATCTGACGCTCACGAACGAACGTGGTCTTGAACTGGGTTTCGCCTCCCCCATTCCAAGCAAACGGGTCATCAACGGTTTCGGACGCGACTTCTTTCTGCTCAATATTGACCAATTTACCTTTGAAATTGGCGGTATCGTGGACTTCATAGTTGTTCTGAACGAAATCCGCCAATTTGCCGGCGGGCACCACGAAGGAAATGCGGTTCAAGGAAATGCGGTTCATGGTTCCATCGTAATCTTCCGGAAGAAGACCGGAGATAATAAGCCGTCCGGTGGGTTCCACGTTCTCGGTTTCCTTATCGTATTTCGTTTCTTCGCCCATGGATTCGATATACATATCAACATCGAATTTTGCTTCCGGAACAAAAGGATGAGCATCGGTAGCAGTTTTTAATTTAACGCTGAATCCCTTTAGCGTGACAATCGACCTTTCCTTGTTGTCGAGTTTGGTGGCGTATTCTTGCATGTGGGCGCGAACATGAACTTTCGTGGAGCATTGGGCCGCCGTTTGGAAATTTGCCGCCGGGTTGCCGCTCAAATAAGCGGCGATCGACATGGCCCTGCTGGGAAGGACTTCCAACAAATTCTTATAGGTGGAATTTTCATTTCCGTCTTTTTTGAAATGGTTTGCGTAGAACTGAACTTTGTAAGCTTCGGTGTCGCTTGTGGCAACGATGAGATTGCCGCGAATGGCGTCTTTCCCGTCTTTGGTTTTGACGCATTCAAGAGTGTTTTCCTTTAAATACCCCGTGATGTCAACATAATTGTTTCTTCGAATAGTAGTTTTTTTTGTTTCTTCAGCCATATTTTATGGTCCTCCAATTTTCTATCTAAGACACTCTGAATTTGTCTCGGACATCACTATAATAAAAAAAACGCGGCCCGATGTCAACAGGCCGCGTTAATTTTTTTTCTTATTTCACTTTTTGAAGGGTGAATGTGTTGAAAAATTTATCGAATTTTTTGATGGAGACATAATTATTATATGGAAGTTTGACGTACACTCTCAATGTAAGCCATTTAATGTCACGGGTATAACACTTATCGCCAGCCTTAAATGTCTTCACTGTGTTTCTTTTCCCTCTTTCGTCTTCTGAAATTTCCACTAAAATCGCGATGTCGCGTTCAGGAATGATTTTCCCTTTCTCGCCGGGATTGCAAATATCATTGCCAGTATTTTCGAAAATAAGTTTGCCGGTGCTGATGAGACTAAGAGCGCGCAGATCCTGCAAACCTCTTTGATCGATAGATTTTTCGTAATCATCAGGAAGACGGAACGTCACAGTTTTATGCTCGCCGAAAAGAGGAGTAATATCGGTGGCTTCTACTCCTCCACAAACAAGATTCCGGATCCCGGAATTTCTCAGCTTGTCCAAAGTAAAGAGGTAGTTCCTTGTTTCGATCTGCTTCCATTTTTGCGTTCTCTCATAATTAGCGTCGATCGAAGCCTGCAGCCCCTTTAAACATTTCTCTGCGGCCTCTTTCGTGAAAGCATACGCGTAAATATCCCCCCAAATAATCCTGGTTTTAATACCATTCCTATTAAGGTTTCCGCGAATGTCCTCCTGCCATGCTTCGCACACCTTTTGTTTGCTGATATCCCAGAGCATTACTATGCCATTTGTCTCTTTGGATGTTCCTAAAATGATATATTCTGTAATTTTACCCTCATATTCCTTAGGGGTCCCGTCGATATACTCGGCATAGATTGAATACAGTTTTTTGCCCGCCATCTCATTTATTGTTTCATCATCCTTGAATCTCATGAAAATTTCCTCCGCTTTTATTCCAAAAGCAGTATACCAAAACACCTAAATGAAATGCAAGTTTTATTTTTGGAAAACAATAAAACAGTCAATTAAATTTTTGATAAAAAACGAGGCCCGCAAAAACCTCATTTCTCACTATATCTCTATTAACTCTGTTCTTATTACTTTAAAAATCCACGAAAATTTGACATATCGGTTATTTTTGTAAGAATTCCAGAATTATTGATATAAAAACCCGAGTTTCGAATAGTAATGTCAGTTGCTGCCATCCAAGATGATATTGCAAAAGCCGGATAATAAGTGATTCCCATACTACCATTTAAAACTTGATATATCCCAAAAACAATATTCTGAATTGAAGAAGGCGAAGTGGAGGTATTATCACTATTACCTAATTTACGATCTTCTGCAAAGGGGTTGTGACTTAAAGCGCTCCAATTGATTGGAAAATCAGCGAGGTCAATATTATTGTTTCCCGTATCGTTTGTGGATATGCTTATACCTTCTTCTGCATTTATAGATATTCCACGATCTGGTGTAATAGACATAACGCCAAAAGATTCATTGATCGACGGTTTATTTAATACTACGGACCAATCGGTCTCTGGATGGAGAATGTTACCATCGCCGTCTTTAAGTCTAACTTTAATATGATCTGCCTTATTTTTCCTCCTTTTTTGTGATTTGCTGCATGATACAATCATGGCTCCTCTATTTTTCGTTGTTCTAAAAATCCGTGAAATTTTGACATGTCTTCTATTCTTATAAAATATCCCTTCTCATTTATATAGTATCCATATTGGCTTCGGAAGCAAACATTATCAGTGAGACCGGCAGAAATTTTATGAGACGTCCATATTGATGAAAAAGCCGGAGAATAGTATGGAAAGCCGGTTGTTGAATCCGTAACTTCGTATGTGCCAAAAATGAGATTCAGAGGCGAGTTCGGAACAAGATGATCCTTATCCCCCGCAGTTATCATGAGTTGGACGATTTTTTTAAACGGATTACCATTCAAAGTGTCCCAATTAAAAGGATATTCATCAAGAGAAACACTTTCGGAATTTGTCTTAGATGTGGATATGGTTAAATCGCCGCGCAAAGTCACTTGCATATTGTGCGCTTCCATATGGACCGTGTCAGTGTCTGCCGTGCCAATATATGTATCATTCGCCGCATCATAAATTGATGGTCTATTCACCACCGCGGACCATTCGGTCTCAGGATGAAAAATATTTCCGCGAATATTTTTAAGTCTAACTTTAATAGGATCTGCCATAATTTTTTCTCCTTTTTATAATCGATGCCGAAGTGAATTGTCCCACCGCTAAAGAAGTGTGGCCTCTTGCTCGATTTCTCTAAGACAAACTTTATTTTGATGTCTCTAAAAGCCCGATAAAATTTGCCATGTCGCTTATTGGATGCATCATTCCGCGGCTGTCCAAATAAATGCCGAAGCTCCTAGAGGAAGGCCCGCCAGCAATGCAACCTACAACTGCGAAAGCTGGATAATAATAATAAGCATCAGGACTTGTAGCGGTATAATCCCTAATTCCATACATGCCAAA
>Ga0256406_1007706_pt1 | contig 10076 bp, 12 predicted proteins | sample RumenRJG_03DNA_FD_185986 | JGI IMG/M metagenome (GOLD analysis project Ga0256406, IMG submission 185986) | Bovine rumen microbial communities from Lethbridge, Alberta, Canada - RJG_03 | ecosystem: Host-associated > Mammals > Digestive system > Stomach > Rumen | place: Canada: Alberta | collected...
AATCTTTTCCATGGGAGACCTTCCTTTGTTTTGATATTCGTGCTGTCAACACTATCTTAACAATAGGGGTCTCCCTTTTATTTTGCAAGCTTTATTTAAACCCTACCGAGAAATATTTTACGCTTAGTGGAAATTTTTTCCGTGCATCACTGCAGACAGTGGATTTTCACTGTGAGCGGCCGCCTGAACCGTCCGTTTCCTGTTTGCAGACAGAACACGCACTGAAATAAAAACAGGCATTCCAGCTCCTGTGCAGAGAACCGGATGCCTGTTTTTTGCTGTCACTCCCCGCCTTCCAGCTTCTGGAGCCGCAGAGGCAGTTCCAGATCACACGCTTCGAGGAGCTTTCTGTCCCGAAGGATCTCCCGCGCCGGTCCGCTTTTGAAGAGACAGCCCTTGTGCAGCAGAAAAACTGTATCACAGGTGTCCCAGATAAAATCGAGGTCATGGGAAGCAATGATTTGCGCACAGGGCAGGCCGCGCAGCAGACGGATCAGGCGGCGCCGGTTTTTGGGATCCAGTGCCGCCGAAGGTTCATCCATGAGCAGCAGTTCCGGCTCCAGTGTCAGGAGGCCTGCAATGGAAGCCAGTTTTTTCTGGCCTCCCGAAAGCCGGTAAATCTGCCGTCCTGCCAGGGCTTCCATCCCCACCTGAGCCAGGGCGGCCCGGGTGCGTTCTTCCACCTCAGCGGCCGGCCGTCCCGCATTGCGCAGGGCAAAGGACACATCGCTTTCCACGGTGGGCATGAACAGCTGGCTGTCAGAATCCTGGAACACATATCCGATTTTCCGGCGGATGGCCGGGAGATTCTCTGACGTCAGAGGCAGACCGGCTGCAGTTACTTCCCCTTCCTGCAGGGGCAGGAGCCCTATCAGCAGCTTCAGCAGAGTGGACTTTCCCACCCCGTTGCTGCCTATGAGGCCCGCCTTTTCTCCCGCCTCCAGGGAAAATGACAGGTCATGGAGGACGGGTATCGGCGCCTGGCCGGGCCGGGAGGACGGATATTGGAATTGGATATGGGAAAGGCTCAGGATCACAGGCAAAGGAACCTCCAGTCTACAACAAAAAGGGCAGCAAAAGGATGCAGTGCAGCAGAAACAGCTGCAGGCAGAAACGGCAGATCAGACACCAGGCCAGAGTGCCTCCCAGGAGAAGCAGATTCCCTTTCCCGGATCCGGAGGATTCCTGATCCGGGAAGCGGCCGGCAAAACCTCTCAGCTTCATACTTTCATACACCGTCTGAGCCCGGTCCAGGCTCCGGAGAAACAGCAGGCCCAGGAGGCTGCCGCTGATCTTCCAGGGAATGCCGCGGCTTTCCGGTGCCCGGAGCTGGTACGCTGCAGCCATGCGCCGGCCTTCCTGGAGCAGCAACACCAGATACCGCCAGGTCAGCAGCATGGAAATGATCAGCACCCGGGGCAGGGGCAGCTTCTGAAGGGCACAGGCCAGCTTTTCCAGGGATGTGGTGGCCAGGAGTCCATAGGCGGCCAGCACGCACCCCACCGCCTTCAGCAGCAGGAGCAGCAGCACTCCAATCCCTCCCGGCACCTGTACCGGCCCCAGGTACGCTGGGGAACCCTGGAACCAGAACAGGTTCACCATCCCGAAGCCTCCCACCATGAACAGGACGGGCCGAAGCTGCCTCAGAGGCTGTTTCCAGGGAAGACGGCCCACCTGGTACAGTACTGGAAGCACCAGCATCAGACCCAGGGCGCCGATCAGATTCCCCGGTCCCAGAGAAACCAGGGTCACCAGGAAAAGGAACAGGGAACCCACCTTGGCCAGAGGGGACAGACGGGTCAGGGGCGTGTCCTCCCCTGCCAGATCATCCAGCAGATGGACGGTCTCAATTGCGGTGTCCAGTGACTTCATGATGTCCGCCCTTAAAGAAGATCCGGCCCAGGAACCATACGATGCAGAGGATCAGGAGAGTCCCGACGATGCCGGAAACTGCTGTTCCCAGGTCCTCATCAAGTCCCGGGACCTGATAATCCGGGAAGAAAGCTGTCTTTTCCTGCAGACGGAGAACGAGGTTGGCAACGCCCCGGGCCGGACCTTCCAGATCGGGTTTGCCCGTCAAACGGGCAATGGACCATTCCAGGCCATCGGGATCGCCGGAAGCAAACTGGGACAGAATCCCGCCCACAGCAAGAGCCATTGCCGTAAGGACACCCAGGAGCTTCCTGCGGCTCCAGCCGCTTCCCGTTTCTGCTGCCGCATCAAGTCCGGGCTGGCGCAGCAGCTCCGGGCGGTTATTGTAGACAAAGATCAGGACTGCTGACGTGATGAGCCCTTCCGCGAACCCGATTGCCAGGTGGATGGGCTGCATGAGCAGCAGGAATGCCGTAAAGGGAAGTTCCGTGATACCCGAAAGGAACGTCTCCAGGGAGACGGAAAAAGCGCCGAGCTGCAGTGTCACGATGCTCCCCACGATGCTTGCCGCAGTGATGCTGCTTTTGGACAGGCCGCGTCGGGTCAGGAGGGGCCAGATCACCCCGCCGCCGAGGAAGCAGCCGTAAAAGGCCATATTCCAGACATTGGCTCCCAGAGCCAGGAGACCGCCGTCACCAAAGAGAAGGCACTGCAGTGTCAGGACACCGATGAGCGTCAGGAATCCTCCATACGGTCCCACCACGGCTGACAGGAGCATCCCTCCGCAGAGGTGGCCGGATGAACCCGTACCGGGGATTGCAAAATTGATCATCTGGGCAGCAAAGACAAAGGCTCCCAGCACCCCCATTTCAGGAACGATATTTTCATTCTGTTCTTTTTTCAGTTTCCGGGCAGCGTACCAGGCCGCTGTCCCTGAAAGAGCATACATGATCCCGGCCACGCCTGGTGCCAGCAGTGCATCTGCCATATGCATGGAATCATTCCTCCTTTGCGTCCGCCAGCTCCCGGATTATTTGCTGCCAGATGGACTGGTAGCTGCGTCCGGTCTGCCGGCACAATGCCGCCACACTTTCATATTCCGGATAACGCCGTATTTCGGTCTTTCCTGTCAGTGTCCGCTCTGCGGAAAGGAGCGGGACCCGTACTTCTTTGACCCGCACCGGCCCGAGGGACGTCCGGAGCGTCCTCTCTGTGCGAAAAAGGATGGTCCGGCTCATTTCTGCCCGGCGGATGCCAATGGTCGTCGTTTCACTGAAAAGGACAGCTTCCAGGACCGGGATTTCCGTTTTACTGCAGAGTACGGTCACGAGCCAGCCGGGACGGTTTTTCTTCATATATACGGAAGAAAATTCCACATCCCTGGCACCGGCTTCGAAAAGTGTCTCCTGAAGATGGCCCAGAGCTTCACTGGTACAGTCATCGAGATTGGTCTCCAGTTTCCAGACCGTATCATGATCCACGGCTTCCTGCCCGGCATCAGGAACGTCGATGAGCATGGCTCGCAGCAGGCTGGGCCTTGCCTGTGTCCGCTTGCCCGCGCCGCAGCCCGTACGCACGATGCAAAACCGTTCAGGCAGATGCTTTTCCGTACAGAGGGCAGCTACAATGGCAGCGCCCGTAGGCGTCACATATTCACCGTCCGTTTCCATGATATGGAGAGGCAGCCCATACCGGCTGACAATGCTGGTCACGGCGGGCACCGGCACGGGCAGGATGCCGTGGGCACAGCGGATGCTGCCCGTCCCTTCGTTCAGGACGGGGATCACGGCTTCCTTTATTCCAAGATTGTCCAGACAGACCGCCGCAGCTGTGATGTCCACGATGGAATCGACAGCACCGACTTCATGGAAATGGACCTGGTCCAGCGTCGTACCGTGGGCTTCGGCTTCAGCTTCACCCAGGATCGTAAAGATTTTCCGTGCCAGGGACCGGGCGCCGTCGGACAGTTCTGCCCGGTCCAGGATGTCCAGGATCTCTGCGAGGCCCCGGTGTTCATGATGATGCAGGTGATCATCCCCGTGTTCCTGTGCATGAGTATGTTCATGTTCATGTTCGTGTCCATGCTCATGTACGTGGCCGTGATCAGCGACAGGCGCCGCATCTCTGAACCCATAGAGGTACGCCATGTCATGGTCATGATTTTCATGGGCTGCGTCAAGCTTCACCAGAAAATCACAGGCATCCAGGCCGGCCTTTTTGACGCGGCTGATCACCACTTCAAATCCCTTCAGCGGAAGGGACGCCAGGGCCTTGCGCAGGACCGTTTCATCAGCACCCAGATCCAGCAGCGCTCCTACGGTCATATCGCCGCTGATGCCGCTTTTGCATTCCAGATAGAGTTTTTGAGTCATTTTTGCTCGGGTTCCTTTCTCATGGCAAGACGGTTGATCTGGGTCGCCAGGTAGCCGGCACCATACCCATTGTCGATATTTACGACAGCGATACCGTTGGCGCAGCTGTTCAGCATTGTCAGCAGGGCTGAAACGCCGTGAAAGCTGGTACCGTATCCGATGGAAGTCGGAACGGCAATGACGGGATTGCTGACAAGGCCTCCCAGCACACTGGGCAGGGCGCCCTCCATACCGGCCACAGCGATCACACAGTTGGCCTCCTGGATGGGATCAAGACTGGCGAGCAGACGGTGCAGGCCGCTGACACCCACGTCATAGACACGGTTTACGCGGCTGCCGAAGAATTCTGCCGTCTGGGCAGCCTCTTCCGCAACGGGGATGTCCGCCGTACCTGCGGTACAGACTGCGATACAGCCCTGTTTTGCAGCCGGCCTGCGGATGACTTTTACCAGATGCGCCGTTTCGTCATACTCCGCATCGGGACACAGTTCCCGGATCAGATCGAACTGTTTCCGGCTTGCCCGGGTACCGAGGACATTCCCCTCCTCCTGCGCCATGCGCTCAAAGATCTGCCGCAGATGTTCATCGGATTTGCCGCTGCAGAAGACAACTTCACCGAAACCTGTCCGGATCTTCCGATGGGTATCCAGCTTGGCAAAGCCTATATCGTCAAAGGGTTTCCGGCGGAAATAGCGCTCCGCCTGAGCCACCGGAATTTCTCCGCTCTTCACTTTTTCCAGGATTTCTCTCGTTTCCATAGTCATGCCTTCTCTTCCGGCGGCAGGGTTTCATTCATGCTCCCGGTCCGGTAGCCCACAAGATCCATCGTTACGTAGGCAAAGCCAAAAGACTTCAATTTATCCGCAATGACCTTTCGATTGTCCAGGACCTTCTGCAATTCCTCCGGTGCCACCTCGATCCGGGCCAGTCGTCCGCCATGGATCCGCACACGCAGCTGATGGAACCCCAGGTCGAGGAGCAGCTGCTCCGCCCTGTCCACCATGCTGAGCCGCGCGGGCGTGATTTCCTCTCCATAGGCAAAGCGCGAGGACAGGCAGGCAAAAGACTGCTTGTTCCACGTAGGCAGTCCCAGCGATCTGGAGTACTCCCGGATTTCCCGTTTGTACAGGCCTGCCTGCCGCAAAGGACTGGCAATCCCCAGTTCCGCAATGGCCCTGAGGCCCGGCCGGTAGTCGCCTTCATCATCCAGATTGGATCCTTCGGCAACGGCTGCCAGACCATTGTCCTTTGCCACCTGGAGGATTTTTTCAAAAAGTTCATGTTTGCAGAGGTAGCACCGGTTGACGGGATTATGGGAAAAACCGGGAATGCTGAGTTCCTCTGATTCCACGGTAAGATGCCGGATATGCTCTCTGTCGCAGAAAGCCCGGGCTTCATTCAGTTCCCGTTCCGGAAAGGAGCAGGACTTCGCCGTCACAGCGAGGACCTTATCCCCCAGTTCATCGTGAGCCACCTTAAGGAGAAAGGTGGAATCCACACCGCCGGAAAAAGCCACAGCCACACTGCCCAGTTTCCGGAGGCAGGCCCTCAGATTTTCCAGTTTATCACTCTGTTTTCCTTGCTCCATATCGTTACAGGATTCCTTTCCCGCGCACGCGCGTATCGATGATGCAGATATACAAAAATACAGGCCCGGTGCCCGCAGCCTCCCTGCGGCCTCTCACGGGCCTGTGTCTCCAGATTTCCAGCCTCGAACCCTGCAGGGACAATCCGGTCAGCCTCACCTTACCCTCATTTCTTTAACACGACCCGGATGATCAGCAGGCTGACTTCGTACAGAACAATGATCGGCACAGCGAGCAACGTCTGGGACACCATATCCGTGGTTGGCGTGATGACGGCCGCCACGATAAAGGACAGGACGATGACATACCGCCGGGCCCGCCGCAGCTTCACTGAATCCACAAGTCCCATCTGTGCCAGGGGCAGCAGGATCAGCGGCAGATTGAAGAAAAAGCCAAAGGGTACGACCATGAGGATCACAAAATCCAGATAGGATTCCAGAGACCACAGGGGCTGGACACTGCCCGAAGCAAAACTCCTCAGGAAGTCAAGTCCCCGCGGCAGCACCAGAGTAAATGAAAATACGATTCCAGCCAGGAACAGGACAACGGACGCAGGTACAAAAAGACCGAGGATCTTCTTTTCATGGCTGGTAAAGGCCGGCAGCAGGAACGCCCAGAACTGCCAGGCTAGAATGGGTGAAACCAGGATGGCGCCGCTCCAAAGCGCAAGTTTCACGTAGATCATGAAAGCTTCAGCCGGTTTCATTACAAAAAGCTGGGAAACGGGCATCGTGAGCAGGGCCACAATACGGTCGATCTGCCAGAAGCTGATGACAGCTCCCGCCAGCAGGGCAGCCAGGCATTTCAGGATCCGGCTCCGCAGCTCCTCCAGATGTTCTGTAAATGTCATGGTTTCTGCACTGGGTCCAGCGGTTTGTTTTCTTTCTTTTCCTCCGCCGCAGCAGCTTCCGGTTTTTTTGTATCTTTTTTGTCTTCCACTTCCACCGCGTTCATGGCATCTTTGAATTCACGCAGGCTCTTGCCCAGTGCACCGCCAATGGCGGGGAGTTTCCCCGGTCCGAATACCACAAGAGCGATGATGAGGATGAGCAGCAGTTCCGGTGCACCCAATCCAAACATAGTAAAAATCCTCCTTTTTTCAGTCGATGGAAATCAATTCATATTTATCGTTCCCCATCTTGAGATCGCGCATGGCCTGCAGCTGGTGGAGGCCATGGCGCGATTCGATGCGCTCCACGAGATCATTCTTGTCGTCGGACTTGCGGTCATAGACCAGATCCACACTGGCCTGATCCACCGCAAGGATATCCGTCGAAGCAAGGATGCCCAGATCCGCGATCTTCGGTTCCGCCGCACTGGTCCCCGCACAATCACAGTCGACGCTCATGCGGCGCAGTACATTCAGGAAAATGATATGCTTTCCGAAATAATCCACCGTGGCTTTCCCGGAATCGGCCATCAGTTCCATAAAGGCATCCTGAGCAGGCATCTTTCCCCAATCAGCACCGGAAGGGGGCATGACTCCATTCAGATAGCCGTGGACCTGACGCTTGCCGTGCTGACCGGAAGCGCAGCCAATCGCGATGTTCTTCAGGGAACCGCCGTAACCGCCCATGGCATGACCTTTGAAGTGGGTCAGGACCACCATGGAATCATAGTTGACGATATGGCCGCCCATGGCAACTTCTTTCAGATGTTTGCCGCCCCGGACAGGCAGATTCACGTCCCCTTCCTCATCCATGATATCGACGGGGCAGAAATCCCAGCCATTCACCTTTAGCGTTTCCCGATGGGACGCCGTCGTATAGCGGTCGCCGTTGTACATGGTATTCGTTTCGACGATCGTGCTGTTCGGGATATGCCGGATCAGGGCTTTCACCATATCCCGGGGCAGGATGTTGGGGCCATGCTTTTCACCTGTATGCAGCTTGACAGCCACCTTTCCGTAGATGCCTTCACTGATCCGGTCATACAGCGCAATGAAATGGGCCGCATCGATGTGGCGGGTATAAAAGACCCTGGCCCTGGATCCTTCCCCATCCGCCACAGGCCTGCCCGTCCGGTTCACAGAACTGACAACCGGCGCCTGAGCTGAAGCCGTGGATACCCCTGCATTGTACAGGAACGCACCGACAGCGGCACCTCCCATCACTTTCAGAAAATCTCTTCTGGACATATCTTTCATAAGCCATCCCTCTCTTCCAGGTATATGATGTCTTACTTGTCCTTAAGCATACTCCTTAAAGTCCACTTGAAGGCAAGTCTTTTATTTCCATCATTATAGAAGGAGAAAGAGAAAGAAGAAAATACTTATCGTGCATGTGATTCCATGCATGCACGGCATGATGCCGCATTCCGATCCTTTCCGGCAGGACAGGGCCTCCGCTTCCGGTCAGGAAGTCCGATCCTGCAGGGAAAGCCGGCAGTCACCGGACCAAAACCGTGTTCAAGATTTTTGGCTGAGGAACTCGTCCGCATGGGGCAGCCTGATGGAAAGCAGTGTCTTTTCAGAACCGAGTTCCAGGGCCTTCTTGTAGTAACGGCATTTGTGTTCAATGACATCCATTCTTTTCCGGAGTTCTTCCATCTGTTCCCGGACAATGGCCTTCCGATTCCGGAACATGTCATAGCGCTCCTGCAGGGAAGCGTCGCCTTCTTCGAGCCAGCGGGCATACTGCTTCATCTCCCGGATGCTCATACCCGTCGATTTCAGACATTCCAGAAGCTGCAGCGTAGTAAGGTCCCTTTCCGAAAAGAGCCGGTATCCACGGGCTGAACGCGTAAGGAACGGCAGCAGGCCTTCCTTGTCATAATACCGCAGCGTCGAGGAAGGAATTCCCGTCATGCTGGATACTTCCTGGATCGTATAGAATTTTTCCATCAGGGATTGCCTCCTTTGCCATGTTCCATGCCGGATGCATTTCCGCTCCGCCTCTTCAGAATGTTCCCCAATGGACCCGGGACGGACGCGTTTCCTCCAGCCGCCTCGGCTGATGTGCCCGACTGGGATGGCCCAGCGCCAGGATTGCTTCCGCTTCCATATCATCCGGAAAATGGAGCAGTTCTTTCAGATAGTCGCTGGAAGACAGCGGTGTTCCGTCAGGTCCCGTCTTTTCAGACACCATATGGCGGACCTGGACCCAGCAGCTGCCGATTCCAAGTTCCGTGGCCTGCAGCATCATGGCCAGCATGGTCACGGACGCATCTTCCACCCAGGCATGGGAATCCAGACGGCCCAGCACCACCACAGCAGCCGGTGCCTTAAGGAGCATCTCTCCAAAATGAGGTTTGCAGTGCGCCGCCTGACTGATCAGATTCCGGTCCTCCAGGACCAGCATTTCCGTGCTCCTGAGATTTTTACTGCTTGGCGTCATAAGCCCTGCTTCCACAATCTTCCTGAGATCTTCCCGGGCCACTGGTTCATCCGTATAATGGCGTACGCTGCGCCGGGCAGCAAGCAAATCAAACACCGACATCATTTTCACTCCTCAAAAAACACCATAACTGTAAAAATCCCAAAAATCCGGGGCACTCCTGCAGCACGCATCCACAATACACTGTCCGTGTGCCAGGTCCCGGATCCTGCTGACTGCCTTTTTCTGCAGCCATGGGATGTGAAGGAGATCCTCCACATTTCATACTGTCAAATGAATGGAAAAACCGGCAATATCGTCCGCCAGATAAATAAAGATGATCCTGCCTTCTGCATTCCGCCGGATGGTCTTTTCATTGAAGCGGATCCCCTTCTCCTTCAGATCTTCCATTGCCGCTTCGACATCATCCGTCTGCAGTGCGATATGACCATGTTTCCCGATTTTGCTGTGTTTCATGACTTCAAACGTATTGGCTACAAAAATATGGGAGTCATTCTCCGGTCCCGGCTCCATGTTGAAAAGGAAGCACAGCAGTTTGGCAAGTTCCGCTGCTTTCCCTTCATTTTCACAATTGATTCCAATATGCTTTAATTTGTATGTAATCGTTTTACTCATGCCCTTTTCCTTTCATCACGAAATCATCTTCTCTTTATGGTAACAGTCCGTCCGGACAGGGAAGCGCTACCGGTTCCCTGCTTCCATGGCGGCTTTCCGGCTTTTGCCGTTGCTCTCATTATACCATATACCATTCCTCTGTGAAGTCACAAGAGGGCAATCCCGCAGCGTATGTGTCAACAAGTTCTCGGTCAAGACCTTTTCATCGAATAGTTATTCACCAATCAGATATGTTCACAGCTCGTTCGGATAATCTGTTCCCGCAGCACAGCTTACCAGCACAAGGCCTGCGCCAG
>Ga0256406_1007707_pt1 | contig 10075 bp, 11 predicted proteins | sample RumenRJG_03DNA_FD_185986 | JGI IMG/M metagenome (GOLD analysis project Ga0256406, IMG submission 185986) | Bovine rumen microbial communities from Lethbridge, Alberta, Canada - RJG_03 | ecosystem: Host-associated > Mammals > Digestive system > Stomach > Rumen | place: Canada: Alberta | collected...
AAAAGGTTTATTAAGTGAACCTTAAAATATAGAAAGATAAAGATAAAAATATAAATCAAATTAGGAAATCTCAAAAGTCATGAAATAAAATAAATTCATGATTTTAGTAAAAAGTTTTCCTACAAAAAATTTATGCTATCTAATTTAAAGGCTTTCATTGATTTTTTATAAAATAAGATGTATAATAATAATATACCTATTTATTGGTAGAAATCGTTTGTATATAGATTTTTGCCCAAGCTATTGCTTGAATGTTAAACATTTTGTTAAGATTCGAGCATGCGGGCTCGATTTTATATGAACTTCCAACACCTAGTTGGTTTTCCAAAATGTAAAACATTATAAATAGAGACTTAAAAAGAAAGGAAATCCAACAATGAAGAAGTCTTTTTATGATGGTGGACGGAAGTTGCGGATGCTAGTCCACCTTACGATTTTTAAGAGGAGGAAAAATATTTTTCCTCCCCCTTCATAAATAAATTTACAAATTATCATTATTTTGTTATAATAGATTGGTAATTACTAAATGCCGCAATCATTTAGATAATTATAAATTTAGGAGAAATCCTAAATAAGAAAGGTTTGGATTTTGTTGGATTTCCTTACCTTTCTTTTTTATTGAATTGAAAAAATGGATTGTACCAAAAGTTGCGGTATATGCAACATTTTATGAAATTTATGAATTTATATTTTTTTATAGTAAATTTTTAGTAAAAAATGTAAAAAAACTCGCTAAAAGTTGCATTATATGCAATTTTTGTTGCATATAATGCAATTTCACTATTTTTGACTCAAACCCTTGTCCTGCCTATAATATAAGTAAAGAAGTTAAATGGGAGAATTAAACTTATGAATTACTTATATCCAACGACAGATAGAGAGGTCGCTGAAAATGTAAAAGAATTAAATAAGTTAATATTTTTAGATTTGATGAATCTAGGATTGCCAATTTGCAATAAAGGAACTAATCATTTAAAAAATGTGATTATTCTAGGTATCTTAAATGCAGAAAATGATTATTGTTATCTGCAAACTTTAAAATTATATTGCAAGGAGCAAAACTTAAACTTTGAAACAATCAAATCTAGTATCATTTATGCAGTGAACAACGCAGAGAACAATAGGTTCAAAACAAATTTCTCTATAATATTTAACTTCGAATATGATTACTCATTCAAAACTCCATTTAATCTTTATGAAGATTTTATTGCTAAATATCAGATAAAAATAAATTAGCATAGATAATACAATTATTTGAATGTAACGTAAATAACACAAGTGTTTGAGGGTTTACTATGAAAGTATTATGTGGTAGAATAATTAAAAAGATAAGGAGCATAAAAATTGATTAAAATTAAAGAGAATAATAATGATGTTCAAGAATTCAATTATTTATATGATGCAGTTGGTTGGGGACATTATGATGAAGCTATTTCTGAGATTGCATTAAAAAACACTTTTTACTCTGTATCGGTTTATGATGATGATAAAATAGTTGGATATGGAAGACTAATAGGAGATCAAATTTGCTTTATATATGTACAAGATATTATGGTAGTTCCAGAATATCAAGGAAAGACTATTGGTACATATATTTTAAATATTCTTTCTAATAAAATTGATGAAATAAAACAAGTCAATCCAAATGTTAGAGTTTACTTAGGTAGTAGCAAAGGCAAGGAAGAATTTTATAAAAAGAACGGATATATTACAAGAGAAGAAGCAGGATTAGGCGAAGGTATGATTTTGAAATAATAACTAATAAAAGGAGTATTAGCTATGTTTGAGACTTTAAAGTGTGTTTCAGATAATGTTAATTTAGATGATTATTATGAATTGTATAACAATGTAAGAAAAAATATGAAACATCCTGAGTGGTTAGGTCTTATTCCTATTGATGAGGCTAAAAAAATTCTATTAAATGGTGGAAAGATATGGCTTTATTATAAAAATAATGATAAAGTCTGTTCAATGTTTTATATTCCATCAAATGAAAAAACATTAAGAAAACATCATATTGAAACTAAAGCGACAGAAACTGGATCACTTGGTCCAATAATGGTAAATCCAAAATATATTGGTAATGGTTTTATGAATTCTATGATGAAAGTATTTGATGAATATAACAAAGAAATAGGAAATAAATATATTTTTACGAAAGTAGCCAGAGATAATATTTATAGTATTAGAAATCTAGAAAAAAACAATTATATATTATGTGATACATATGAAAATGAGAGAGGACTCAATAATGCATATTTAAAGACTTTGGTGTAAATGGATAGAAGATTATGGATAAATATTCTAAAATCAAGCAATTATTTGAACAAAATAGAGATGAAGAAAACGCAATCAAAATGTCTAAATATATGAGAGACCTATTTAAATTTTATGGAATACCAACTCCTGTTAGAAAATCTTTATATAAAGATTTATTAAAAGAGGAGAAGGCTAAAAAGACTATTGATTGGAATTTCTTAGATAAATGTTATGAAGATGATTATAGAGAATTTCAATATTTAGTTTTAGATTATATTGAAAACATGCAAAAATTTCTAAACTATGATGATGTACCAAAACTATATAAATATATCAAATCAAAACAATGGTGGGATACAATAGATAGATTTGATAGAATTGTTGGAAATATTGCATTTAAAGATGATAGAATAAATGATTTAATGCTTAAATGGTCAAAGGATGAAGATTTTTGGTTAAGAAGAATTGCAATAGATCATCAATTGGGAAGAAAAGATAAAACAAACACAAAATTATTAGAACAAATTTTGATTAATAATTTTGGTAGTGATGAATTTTTTATTAATAAAGCAATAGGTTGGAGTTTGAGAGATTATTCAAAAACAAATCCAGATTGGGTAAAAGATTTTTTAAACAAATATGAAAATAAAATGAACAAAATAAGCTTAAAAGAAGCATATAAGTATATTTAGCTAAAAAATAAAATAGCCCAAAAGTGAGAGTGTAAGTGAGAGTGTAAACGGTAGTGCAAATGAAGAAATAAATGAAGGTGCAAATTAAGGAGTAAATTCAGGAGTAAATTCAGGTGTAAATGAAAAGGCAGAAGAAGATTAATCTTCTTCTGCCTTTTGTTTTCCTTTATTGAATTCCATGCCTAATTTTTCTTTTAAAATCTTCTGCAATTTTTCATTCTTATCAAGTTCTTGCCTTATAACTCCATAGCAAGCATTTAATTCAATATTTTTTAAACTTAATTGATTTGATAATTCTTCATTTTGTTTTTGAATTTCTTAAAATTGTTTTTCAAGATGATTGTAGTAGCTTCTAGCATTTTTTGCCTTTGAAAGTTCAATTAATAAATCTTGATTTTGTCTATTGAGTCTTTCAATACTTTGCATTAGTGGGGCAACAAGTTTATTATCAACATTTTTTCTTGTAAAATCTTCATACATATAAAAATCGTTGAGATCATCATTTGTAAATTTGTCCTTTTCAGCAATTTTCAAATCTTGTTTCAATTTCTTGGTATCATAAAAGTTAGTTAAATTTTTCATATCTTTGTCAGATAAATGAGTTCTTCCAGTATCTTCTTTTCCACGTTCTAGTTCAAATCCTTTTTCTGTAATGTATTTATAAAAACTATCTTGCAACTTTTTATAACTATCTTTGCCTCTCCAAAAATCCTTTGCAGAAACTTTTCGACATTTTTCGCCATTTTTTGTAACTCCATCTACAACAGGTATAAATACTAAATGCATGTGTGGAGTTTCTTCATCTAAATGTACTACTGCTGAGATAATGTTCTCAGATCCTAAATTTTGATATTTGCACACAAATTTATAGCACTCTTTGAAATATCTTTTTGTTTCTTCTTGTCCAATTTTGTCGAAAAAATCTTTATCTGATGTAATTATCATCTCACAACCATAGATCATATCAGGTCGCTTTCTACTGATATAAAGTTTATTATTTTCAACTAATCTATTGAATTCTTTAACATATGTATTTTCAATAGGTCTCTTTAGATGATAGTTTTGACTTGTTTTTGACAAGTCTATATTTTGATTTGAATATTTTTTCTTGAATCTTTCGTTATGTGGACAGAGTTGATTTATTTTATCTTTTGTATATTTTTCATTTCTAATTATTGCATAACTCATATAATATACCTCCTTTAAAAATTTATAATTTTCTCTATGAATAAAAACTAGTATTTTAATTTTTTAGGTAAATCATTACACACCACAAATTTTGATTTTGTGGTATATTTATTTGAAAAATGATAAAAAAATACAAGCCACTTTAAAATAAAGTACTTGTATTTTAAATTAAGTATTAATCGCATTAAAATTTTAATTAAATTTTTATATACAATCTTCACTAAATAATTCAACAATTTTTTCTATTTCATTCATTAAATCATCTTTTGAAATATTTATAGTATAATGATGTTTTTTTGAATAATTTCTCCATTGTTCATCAATTTTAGCATTTTCTCTTATTTGTTCAAATCTTTCCTTAATTGAATGAATATCTGTTTTTTGATGATCAAATGTATTTATTATTGCTTGTTTTAATATTTTTTTATCAATTTTATTGCTTTTTCTTGTCAATAAATAATAAATATCATAGTAATCTTTCATTCTGCTATTAAGTACTCCGATAGAAATAACTGAATTAAATTTCTCAGCAAGTACTGTTTCAAGATTGTATGTAATCAAATCTAAATATTTATCATCAAATAAACATTTATATTTATATTCAATTGCTCTAGGTGTTATTATATCTCCTGTAGCAACATCTATTTGCAGGTTTGCTCTAAGTTTATTTAAATAAGCATTTATTTTAAATCTAAATCCACCATATAAATCTTCATCTTTTATTTTGCTTGTACTTATGTATTCAAATCTTACATTATCATCAACATCTATTGATAATATTTCCATTAATATTCTTTTTAGTTCTTCTTGGTTCATATCAATGCCAACTATTGTTGTATCCATATCCATTGTTGTCCTTAAATCAATACCCATAATTGATGATAGAAGCATTCCGTCCCTTAATAATAAAATTATTTTTATATTTTGACTTTGATAATCTTTCTAATATTCTTTCAAAGAAATAATTTTGTAATACCTCTTGCATTGATATATTATTTTCTTTAGCAAGGTTTTTAGCTTTATCTCTTAAACTTTGCTCATTTTTTATCATATAAGCACCTCCATCATTGTTGATAGTTTTTTATAAATTCCCATCTTTTTTGAATATTCATACATTAGATTGCCGTCAAATGATTTGTCTCTAATACATTCTTTTATAGCCTTGTTTCTAGTTTCTATGTCTATATTTTTTGTATTTTTAATAATATCACAGACGGTTCTTTCAAGATTATAACATTTTACTTTTTGACCTTGAGGGGAGACAACTTCAGTAACTCCCATATTGAGAATCTCCTTTTTTACATAGTAAACAACATAAGTGTCGCCAAAACTAGAAGCATTATAAGTATTATGGACAGTTACATCTATTTTAATTGGTGTTCTTTCTGTTTTATTAAAAAAGTATAGAGCAGTGTTATGTGAAAAGATAGCATTTGGATGTTTTAGTTGAAATATATAAAATTCATCATAATCTGCATCTTGAGTAAGGTAAATTCCAGAATCTTCTCTTACAAGAAGTCCATCTTTTACCATATTTGTAAGTGTCATTCTTGAATAATTCATTTTTTCAACATCAGATGTTGTTATTATTCCATCTTTCTTTTTAGCTTCTTCAAGTATTTTTTCATACATGTTTATCATCTCCTTTACAACTATGCTTATATTTTATCATATTTCAGCACATTTGTAAAGCAATTTTAATGTTTTTATACAAAAGAATTTAATTGCTAAAGTAAATTCTAGTTTTGGTTTTAAAGTAGAATTTAGTCTTGCAACAAAATTCTAGTAATATAGCATTTAGTCTTGCACAAAAATTTAATAAATGCAAAAGTAAAATCTATCTTAATAAAATAGAATTTACTTAAATTGACTATACTAATAATATTTCCTATATTTAATTTATCTATACAAATATTTAATATTCACTTTTCAATGTACTTTTAAAGCTCATTTTGTCGCAATTTATTATTTATTAATTTTCAGCGATTAATTAGCTAATTAAATAGAATTATTCAATTTTATTTTAATGAAATTAAATAAATTGCTCCAAAGCATTCGCTTTATTAAAATTTTGCTTTAGCAAAATTTTAATGTGAGACCGATTAAATAAATTTGAATTTCTGCCAAATTTAATTTTACGGTCTAACACACTAGACCTAAAATAAATTTTAGGTCTGTGTGCCAAGGGCGTTGCCCTTTGGAAACCTTAAAAATAATTTTCAAAATGAAAATTATTTTATCGTTGAAAGATGAAAAGTATTACATCAATATAAAATAAACTTGAATTTAATTATTTGATACAATTTTCATCTTTCAAGTGCTGTTTGATGCTCTCAGAATTTGTTGGAATTTCTCAGCCTTCAAAAGCATAATTTTTCGTTTTAGTAACCATTTTAGGTACCCAAAATTCATAAAAAGTCCTATTTTAAAAGGAAAATAGGGAGCAAAAGACTGGTCATCCGCACCAACGACGTTTCTGTTCGAACTTTTTAAAACAGAAACAAAATCAATTAGTTAAAAAAACTAGTTGATTTTTTTATTTACAGGAGAGATATCATCAAAAGGCAAAGTTGATATTGAAAAAGTTGCAAGAGATACAATAAAAGAAATTGGATATGATTCCGTTGATAAAGGACTTGATTATAAAACCTGTAAAATAATCGTAAATATTTCAAAACAAAGTGAAGACATTGCACTTGGAGTTGCAAAACCAGTCTCGATTTATATCGAAACTTTTGGAACAAACAAAGTGCCAATAAGGGAGATAAAAAACAGAATTGCAAAATTTGATTTAACTCCGAAAGGAATAATTGATTTTCTAGACTTAAGAAAACCAATTTATAGAAAAACAACTAACTATGGACATTTTGGAAAATCTGACTTACCATGGGAGAGAATTGAGAAAATATAAATTGGACAAAATTGACATAAAGTGTTATAATATATTTAGTCCTAGATAAAAAAGAAGAATGAAATATGTGTTTTTACAAACATATTTAAATGTCCCAGAGACTAAACCAAATTCATAACATACATACATCTTAGAGAAAGGCAGGTAAAAAATTATGAAAATGGATAAACAGGGTCGGATTACTATTCCGGCAGAGTTTCTTGATGAGGTGAAAGGCCTCAGGGAAACAAAAACACTTTATGTGTATCTTATTGATTATGAAAAAGAGGCAATTGAGTTTATGATTTCTCCGGTTGAGAGGCCGAGAAGGAACCTGTTTACGAAAACTAAGCAGGATGCAAAACACCGAATCTGCTTAAACAAGATTCGAATTGCCTGGGGTACGATTGTAGGTAGTTACAATTATGTATTACTTGTTAGGGACCACAAATTGTACCTTAGGGGGTACAAGGTTTCTGAGTAATTGTGAAACAAATTCTTCTTTAATCCGTTAACTTAATTGTTAACGGATTTTTCTTATTTTAATTTATATAAGAAAAAAGAGTCTAAACGGCTCTTTTCTTGAATAGTTTGCAAATTTTTCAATAAACAATAATTACAATACAACGCAACGTTCATCTGCGATGCGGAAATAGTCCTGAATGCAGACTTTATCTTCCATAAATGAACTATCATTTACGCAGAATTAGTGGAAAATTATAATAAAAAATGTTATAATTCATTATATATTAAAATAGATGAAATAAAAAAACGTAAAAATTAAGAGGGTGGATGTTATGAACAAAAAAGTAATAAGTATAATATTGTTTATATTAATATTTTTTTTAATAACAATGAATTCAATATTAGCAAATTCAAAATCTTTTATTGAAATAAAAGCAGACAATAATATTTTAAAAGCTGGAGAAGAAACAACTTTAGTATTAAAATATATAGGAACAGATGCTAGAGTAAATGTTATAAAGGGTCAAATAGAATATGATAACAATATTTTTGAATATATTAAGGAAGATAATATAAAATTATTAAATGGATGGACTCAAATAGAATATAATGAAAAAACAAAAGAGTTCATAGCAATAAAAAAGAGCGATGTAAAGTTGAATGAAGACATATTACAAATTACATTAAAAGCAAAGGAAAATATAAACGATATAAATGAAACAACGATAAAATTTAATAACATATCCATGTCAAATGGAACTGAAAATATAGTAGAACCTGAACACACATTATTAATTGGAAATAGTAATAGAATTAATATGAATATGCAGGAAAATACAGGTAGTAATCAGGATACAAAGTCTAATATTAATTCCAGTCTAATAAAAGATACAAGAACATCAAAAGAAAAATTGCCAAAGGCAGGAACTGAAGAGGAATATATATTCGTAGCGATTGTTATTTTAACAATAATAGCAATAATATCAAAAATAAAAATTTTTAAATTAAATAAAAGAAATATTACTAATAAAATCACACTAGTTATCGCAGTGATAATTACATCAACAGCCATATTAATGCCATTCTCATCAACAAAAGCCGCAGAAAAAGAAAATGCAGAAATAATAAAAGGGCAATTAAATAATGATGATGTAATAGATTATGAAGATGTTAGAATTTTAGAAAAATATTTAATAAATAAAACAACATTAACAGAGAAACAAATACAAAATGCTGACATAAATGATGATGAAAATATAAACATTATAGATTTATCACTATTAATATTTAAATTAGAAAAAAATAATGGCAATTTAAAAATTGATGAAAATACAGGCAAAAAAGAATACAGAGAAACAACAAGCATGTATGCATGGGGAGACACAACACTTGTAAAAGATGAAGAAGCACAAGATGTTTATAATACATTAAAAAAATTAAATGTAACTACATTGTATCAAAGTATGCATAGGTCAAAAATTACTAAAGAATATTTAGCCGATATTATAAAAGGATATCATAATCAAGGAATAGAAGTTTATCGTTTATCAGGAGATCCAAGTTGGGTATATGATAATTCTGATGCAAAAGGAGATATAGATGAAATTGTAACTTATAATGCAACAGTTGATAATGACTCAAAATTAGTTGGAATAAATTTGGATGTTGAGCCACACGGAAATAAAGCAGAGTGGAAAGAAAATCCACAAGCTACATTTACGCAGTATATTAAATCTATGACAGATATATACAATTATGCAAAAAAATATGATTTACAGGTTACAATATGTATTAATGACTGGATGACAAATTACGAAGGCGTGGAGGAACTATTTAAAAATGCTGCAGATACATATTCTGTTATGAATTACGTAAGGAAAAGAATGTTTAATGAAACAAAAATAGGAGCAGAAATACAGCTAGCAGAAAAATATAATAAAAAAATTGAATCCATCTCAAATGTAATGCAGTCAGAACCAAACTCAGAAAGTTATTATAATGATGGTATGAATATATTATTGCAAGACCAAGAAAAATTAATGAATAAATATTCATATAAAAATTTAAGAACATCTTTTCATCATTATAAGCCAATAAAAGAGGTTATGAACAGAGATGGAAATTAATATATGGAAATTAACGCATATAATTTAACACTTTATTAATTATTATAAATTGCGTCAAAAAAGAAGTGCTAAAGTACTTTGAGATACTTGAACACTTCTTTAAAGTTACATTTAAAAAGAGTAATTGTAATTTTTTCAACGAGATTTTAATTTTGCGACAAATTATAATTACTTAAACTCTTTTATATTAATTTTTATAAAATGCTCTTAAAAAAGTTCCATAAAGTGTATTGCAAATAAAAAAATTTAATGATATTATAATTAAGAATTAAAGGCGTAAATTTTAATTATAAAAACTCAAAAAGATGAAAAATTTAAAAACCAAATGAGGAGACTAACTATTAAAAGTCAAGACCTTTTTTAAAAAAATATTAAATTGGAAATTATCCCATGCCAAAAAGACCTCATGCTATAAAATTTTTTTTGAGGCCTGAATAATATTGGAATTATAAATA
>Ga0256406_1007709_pt1 | contig 10073 bp, 9 predicted proteins | sample RumenRJG_03DNA_FD_185986 | JGI IMG/M metagenome (GOLD analysis project Ga0256406, IMG submission 185986) | Bovine rumen microbial communities from Lethbridge, Alberta, Canada - RJG_03 | ecosystem: Host-associated > Mammals > Digestive system > Stomach > Rumen | place: Canada: Alberta | collected...
CCTGCCGTGCAGACAACACCTTCGGGCAGTATAACATAAGGATATGACAAAAGCAAACAGTTGACAGAAAATAAAGAATAGCACTAAAACGACCGGAGGAAAGGGAGGGCCCTCTTTTATTCTTCTTCCGGGTACCGCATGCCCCATTCTTTCCGGGCCCGGGTCATGAGCTGCATCACGTCCTGGGTGTAGTCCATATGGGTGATGGCGTTGAGGGCTTCCGGGCCGGCCCCCTGGCGCAGCAGCGTCACCGCCTTTTCCATGTCCTGCACCTCGTAGGCCAGGGCGTCGGCAGCCTTGCCTGCGCGGAGCACGTCCCTGTGCCCATCCTCCGTCCAGGTGATCACGGCTTCGTCGCCCCGGGGATATTCGAACACCTCGATGTATGCCTTATCGCAGGAGATGGTGCCCCGTTTCGGCTGCTTGGAATGGAGGGACAGCAGCACCGTGGCCATTTGCTCCTCTTTGTTTTTCAGCAGCAGACTGGCCTGTTCGTCCACGCCGGTGGGGGCAAAGCGCACCTGGGTCAGCAGCTGGTCCGGGGCAGAGGAGAGGAACCAGCGCACAAACGACAGGGCATAGACGCCGATGTCCAGCATGGCGCCGCCGGCAAGCTTGCGGTTGAAGAACCGGTTCTGCATGTTCCACTCCTTGTAGGAGCCGAAGTTCATGGTGATCAGGTTCAGGCGGCCCAGTTTGCCGCTTTCCAGAAGGTCCTTCAATTTTTGGTAGATGGGCATGTGGTACAGGGTCATGGCTTCCATCAGGACCGCGTGGTGCTGCCGGGCCAGGGCACAGGCCTCGTCCAGCTCAGTGCTGTTTAGGGTGATGGATTTTTCACACAGCACGTGCTTGCCGGCCTGGAGGGCCTTGCGCAAAAGGCCTCTGTGGGTGTTGTGGGGCGTGGAGATGTAGATGATGTCCACGCTGGGGTCCGTGAACATGTCGTCCGGGTTGTCGTAGACTTTGCCGATGCCGTATTGTTCGGCGAAGGCCACAGCTTTTTCGTGGGTACGGTTGCCCACGCTGTAAAGGGAACCGCCCAGGGTCTGCATCGCTTCGGCCAGCTGGTGGCCGATGACGCCCACCCCATAGGTGGCCCAGTTGTATTGTATGGTCATAGGGGTACGTCCTTTCCTGTTTTTGTATTATTGTACTATGGAAAAGCGCCGGCAGGCAAATAACAGACCGGGATGGCGGGCGGGTCACCGATCCGCCCCTATGGCAATGACCCTCCGGGAGGCCAGGAACGGGCTTACCGGGCGACACGGCTGCGCCGGTCTTGGTAAGCCCCTACGGATTCATAACGTATGATCGACTGGTTGGCGGACAATCGATGGCAGATCGAACATCTAACCACTAACCACCAGCCACTAATCACTACCTACTCCCTTGCGCCTTTCTCCTACAAACGATATAATTACAAGATATACATATTGTTCACAATTTCCCATGCAAAGGAGTATATACTCATGTCCCGTGCTGCGTTTTCGGAGTCCCATCCCGACTCCTTTATCCACCATCACCTGAACTATTTCCTGCCCACGGTGTACACCATCACCGACTGGCTGATGATCCTGCTGGCCGAGGTGCTATCGTACCATCTGCGCTGTGCCATTACCGGCAACACCCACCTGCACATTGCCTGGCTGAATGCCTGGGTGGCCTTTCCGCTGCTGTTCATCCTGTTCTTCCGGCAGGCGGGCATCTACACGAAGCGGATGGGGTACTGGAAGCTGATGGAATGTATCTGCCGGGGCTGCACCTATGCCACCGGCGCCATCGTGGTGTTCGTGTACATGTCCCACATCGCCACCAGCACGTCCCGGCTGTTCATCGGTTTTCTGTGGATCTTCGCGTTCCTGCTGGTGACCCTGTCCCGGTATTTCATCGCCCACCTGCTGAACTGGGCCGGGGTGGGGAGTATCCCCCTGCTGCTGGTGGGGGCCGGCAAGACGGCCCGGCTGATCCTGCAGGGCATCCGGGACGACGTGGGCCTGAACTACAACATCATCGGCTACGTAGATGATGCGGGGCCCCAGCCGGAAAACGTGGGGGACCTGCCCTACCTGGGCACCTTCGACCAGGTGACGGACGTGATCCACCGCACCGGGGTGCAGGACGTATGCATCGCGGCTCCGGGCCTGACCCCGGATAACCTGAACCGGCTCATGCACATCATCCAGCCCCATGTGCGGAACCTGGGGTTCGTGCCCGACCTGATCGGGCTGCCGGTGAACGGGGTGGAAGTGTATTCCCTGTTCAACGAACGTCTCATGCTCATGAGTCTGAAGAACAACCTGGCCCGGCCTTATAACCGGGTGATCAAGCGGCTGTTCGACCTGGTGCTGACCCTGATCGGAGTGGTGCTGCTGAGCCCGGTGTTCCTGGTGCTGGCCATCCTCATCAAGCTGGATTCCCGGGGCCCGGTGATCTTCGCCCACCAGCGCATCGGCAAGGACGGCAAGCTGTTCCCCTGCCTGAAGTTCCGCACCATGTGCGTGGATGCGGACCGGAAGCTGAAGGAATACCTGGCGGCCAACCCGGAGGCCCGGAAGGAATGGGAAGCGGAATTCAAGCTGAAGGATGATCCCCGGGTGACCCGGGTGGGGAAGGTGCTGCGGCGGACCAGCCTGGACGAACTGCCCCAGCTGTTCAACGTGCTCAGCGGCCAGATGAGCCTGGTGGGGCCCCGTCCCATCGTGACGGCGGAAATCCCCAAATACGGGCCCTACATCAAGGATTTCTACATGGTGCGCCCGGGCATTACGGGCATGTGGCAGGTGAACGGGCGCAGCGACACCACCTACGACGAACGGGTGCAGATGGATTCCTGGTACGTGCGCAACTGGGGCGTATGGCTGGACATCATGCTGCTGTGGCGGACGTTCGGCGTGGTGCTGAGCCACAAGGGGGCCTACTGAGGCTCCTTGACAAGGCCGCCGGCCGTGGGATATACTTAACCTGTTGACACTGTGGAGGAATGGCCGAGTGGTTTAAGGCACCAGTCTTGAAAACTGGCGATCCCGCAAGGGGCCGGGGGTTCGAATCCCTCTTCCTCCGCCATATCAGAAGACAAAGAGCTGTCGCGCTGCGACGGCTCTTTTTTTGTGTCCCCCTGAAAGGGGGAAAGGACCCGCTTGGCGGGTAGGGGGTCTCACATCGGATGTAAGACCTATCCACCGTCCATTCGGACGGTTCCCCTTCCCTTTCCCACAGGACTAGGCTGCTCCTATTCGTCGCAACCGTCGCAGGGAAGGACAGAATAATTTTTGTAAAACGTTGTAAATACAACAGAACTCCATGCCAACTTGTGCTATAGTTCTACTCAATGAAGAAGAAACGTTCAAGCCAGCAAGGCTGGCTTCCTCAGGCTGCAGACTAGTGACTAGTGACTGTCAGCTGCTTACAAGCGGAAAGGAAGATTGACAATGGCAATTTATACGTTGGGTATCGATGTGGGTTCTACGGCCTCCAAATGCGTGATCCTGAAGGACGGCAAGGAAATCGTGGCCAAATCCCTGGTGCCGGTGGGCACGGGGACCACGGGTCCGGCCCGGTCCATTGAAGAGGTGCTGAAGAACGCCGGCATGAAGCGGGAAGACATGGACTTCACCCTGGCTACGGGCTACGGCCGGAACTCTCTGGAGGGCATCGCCGACAAGCAGATGAGCGAACTGAGCTGCCACGCCATGGGCGCCAGCTTCATCTGGCCCAACGTGCACACGGTCATCGACATCGGCGGCCAGGATGTGAAGGTCATCCACGTGGAAAACGGCACCATGACGAACTTCCAGATGAACGACAAATGTGCTGCCGGCACCGGCCGGTTCCTGGACGTGATGGCCGGGATCCTGGAAGTGAAGGTGGGGGACCTGGCGGCCCTGGGCGCCAAGGCCAGGGAAAAGATCTCCATCAGCTCCACCTGCACCGTATTTGCCGAAAGTGAAGTCATCAGCCAGCTGTCCAAGGGTGCCACGAAGGAAGACATCATCGACGGCGTACACCGCTCTGTGGCCAGCCGTGTGGTGGGCCTGGCCCAGCGGGTGGGCGTAAAGGGCGACGTGGTCATGACCGGCGGCGTGGCCCAGAACTACGGCGTGCGGGAAGCCCTGGAACAGGGCCTGGGCGTGGAAATCCAGACCAGTCCCCTGGCCCAGTACAACGGTGCCCTGGGTGCCGCCTTGTACGCCTATAAACAGGCGCTGAAGAAAGTTGCATAAAAAATGCCGAAGGTGATTTTCACCTTCGGCATTTTCAGTGATTAGTGGTTAGTGGGTAGTGATTAGTGAAGGATGAAAAAAGCTGTCGCATGGAAGCGGCAGCTTTTTATTATTTACTGAACTTCTTGCCTGTCAGCATTTCGTAGGCTTCTTTGTATTTGGCAATGGTCTTGTCGATGACATCCTGGGGCAGCAGGTAATCGCTGTCCGGGTTGGCTTTCAGCCAGTCACGGACGAACTGCTTGTCGTAGGAAGGCTGGCTCTTGCCGGCTTCGTAGCCTTCCAGCGGCCAGAACCGGGAGCTGTCCGGGGTCAGCATTTCGTCGCCCAGGACCACGTTGCCCTTTTCGTCCAGACCGAATTCGAATTTCGTGTCGGCGATGATGATGCCCCGGCTGTAGGCGTAGTCAGCGCATTTCTTGTACAGGGCGATGGTGGCATCTTTGATGGCCTTGGTGTATTCGGCCCCTTTGCCCGGGAATCTCTTTTCCAGGTAGGTGACGCACTGTTCCTCGGTAATGTTTTCATCGTGGTCGCCCAGTTCAGCCTTCGTGCTGGGGGTGAACAGCGGTTCAGGCAGCTTCTGGCATTCTTTCAGGCCTTCGGGCATCTTGATGCCGCACACGGTGCCGTTTTCTTTGTAGGATTCCCAGCCGCTGCCGGTGATATAGCCACGGACGATGCATTCTACGGGAATCATGTTCAGTTTGCGGCATTTCATGCTCTTGCCGGCGAATTCCGGGGTACGGAAGAATTCAGGCATATCCGCCGGATCCACACTGATCATGTGGTTGGGGATGATGTCTTTGGTGAAGTCGAACCAGAACTTGGACATTTGGGTCAGGACGGCGCCTTTGTCCGTAATGGTGTTTTTCAGAATATGGTCGAAAGCGGAGATCCGGTCAGAAGCCACCATGATCAGGCTGTCGCCCAGGTCGTAAATTTCACGTACTTTCCCAGATTTAACGGGTTTGTATTCCTGCATGATCCATCCTCCTTGAAAATAGACAATCAAATCTTATATCCCTATCATATCACAGGAACGGATTTTAGTCGAATATTTTTATAGGAAAACTTCTTAATGTTTGTTTCAAATGGAACAGCGCCAAGGGGGAACCTTCCGGTGGAAAAAGGGGCGATTTTCCCTCCCGGGAGAAATATCCACCGGACGAGGAAATTTGTAAAAAAAGCGTGGATTGTTCAGGGTCCGTTGAAGACAGGGGCTTTTTATCGTATAATAGATTGTAAACTCCTGAATCTTTCAAATCTTGGAGTCTCTAAAAAAGAAAGGATGTTTTCTATGCGTATCGTTATGACTATCGTCGGTGTGGACAAAGTGGGTATCATTGCCAAGGCCAGCACCCTGCTGGCAGAGAACAACGTCAATATCCTGAACATCAACCAGAATATCGACAACGGCTTCTTCAACATGGTGCTGATCGGTGACCTGGACAACGCCAAGGTCTCCGTGCAGGATCTGAAGGACAAGGCAGCGGCCCTGGGCAAGAGCCTGGGCGTGGAAATCCGTGTCCAGAGCGAGCAGATCTTCACCGCCATGCACCGCATTTAAGGAGGCAGCGACAATCCATGTTCTACGAAATCAAAGATGTATTGGAAACCACCCGGATGATCACCCAGAACAATCTGGATGTGCGGACCATCACCATGGGCATCAGCCTGCGGGATTGTGCCGATCCGGATGTGAACGTATGCGCACAGAAAATTTACGATAAGATCACCACGAAAGCCAAAGACCTGGTGAAGGTGGGCGAGGAACTGGAATCGGAACTGGGTGTGCCCATCATCCACAAACGGATCTCCGTGACCCCCATTTCCCTCGTGGGCGAATCCTGCAAGACGGATAATTACGTACCCCTGGCCAAGGCCCTGGACGATGCAGCCAAGGCTGTGGGCGTGAACTTCATCGGCGGCTTCAGCGCCCTGGTGGAAAAAGGCTATACCCACGGGGACCGCACGCTGATCAAATCCATCCCGGAAGCCCTGGCCACCACGGACCTGGTGTGCTCTTCCGTAGCTATCGGCTCTACGAAGGCCGGCATCAACATGGATGCGGTGAAGGAAATGGGCGAAGTGGTGAAAGAAACGGCCCGGCTGACCGCTGACCAGGATGCTCTGGGCTGCGCCAAGCTGGTCATCTTCTGCAACCCGGTGCAGGACAACCCGTTCATGGCCGGCGCCTTCCACGGCGTGACGGAACCGGAAACGGTGATCAACGTGGGCGTATCCGGCCCCGGCGTGGTGAAACATGCCCTGGAAGCCGTCCGCGGCCAGGATATCGGTGTGGTGGCGGAGACCATCAAGAAGACGGCGTTCAAGATTACCCGGGTGGGCCAGCTGGTAGCCCAGGAAGCGGCCAAACGGCTGAACACCCAGTTCGGCATCATCGACCTGTCCCTGGCTCCGACCCCGGCTGTGGGCGACTCCGTGGCCCATATCCTGGAGGAAATCGGCCTGGAATCCTGCGGCTGCCCGGGTACCACGGCAGCGCTGGCCATGCTGAACGATGCAGTGAAAAAGGGCGGCCTCATGGCGTCCAGCTATGTGGGCGGCCTGAGCGGTGCCTTCATCCCTGTGTCTGAAGACGCCGGCATGATCGCCGCTGTGGAAAAGGGCTCCCTGACCATCGAGAAACTGGAAGCCATGACCTGCGTATGCTCCGTGGGCCTGGATATGATCGCTGTCCCCGGCGACACCACGGCAGCCACCATTTCTGCCGTCATCGCCGACGAAGCGGCTGTGGGCATGATCAACAACAAGACCACGGCCGTGCGCCTGATCCCTGTGCCCGGCAAGAAAGTGGGCGACAAGGTGGAATTCGGCGGCCTGCTGGGCTATGCTCCCATCATCTCCGTGAACAAGTTCAAACCGGATGTGTTCATCAACCGGGGCGGACGGATCCCGGCACCGATCCGGAGCCTGACCAACTAAGATGCGGAAGAAAGAAAGGATCCAGGCCGTCCTCAAAGGCCTGGAAGAGACATACAAGGGGCAGGGCACCGCGCTGCACTACAACTCGCCGTTTGAGCTGCTGGTGGCGGTGGTGCTGTCGGCCCAGTGCACGGATGAGCGGGTGAACAAGGTGACGGCCCGGCTGTTTCCGGAGTACGATACGCCGGAGAAGCTGGGCAGCCTGACCCAGGAGCAGCTGGAGGGGAAGATCAAGGACTGCGGTCTGTTCCGCTCCAAGGCGAAGAACATCCTGGGCCTGTGCCACAAGCTGGTGGAGGAGTTCCATTCGGAAGTGCCGAAGGATATGAAGAGCCTGATGAGCCTGCCCGGGGTGGGGCGCAAGACGGCGGATGTGATGCTGAGCGTGGCTTTCGGCCAGCCGGCCATCGCCGTGGATACCCACGTGTTCCGGGTGGCCCACCGGCTGGGCCTTTCCACGGGGGATACTCCGCTGGCGGTGGAGCAGGACCTGATGAAGCTGATCCCGAAGAAGCAGTGGGGCGAGGCCCATCACTGGTTCATCTGGCACGGCCGCAAGTGCTGCAAGGCCCGCAAACCCGAGTGTACCGCCTGCCCGGTGGTGGATTACTGTCCTTCCCGGATCCTGTAACAGGGAAGAGCTGCTGCGGCGGATCTTCCGGAAGAAGCAAGGTGAACCATAGTGGCGAATGTCTATGACGCAATAGAAGATTTTTACCGAAACGATGCAGGCTGGGAACAGGTGATCCCCCAGGCGGATGTGGAGGCGTACTTCCGGCATCTGGCCTGGCACGGCATCGGTGACCAGGAGCTGCAGCACCGCTGGGAACTGCTGGTGATGCTGTGCATCTATATCGAGAACGCGGAAATGACCCTGGACGAGATGACCGAGGATGACGTGATCGACATGGTGTCCTGGTGCGGCCGGAACGTGGTGGATTACCAGATCAGCTATGATTCTGTGCGGGATTTCCTGGATACGGTGGGCACGTTCTTCGTGTTCCTGAAGCAAAAGGGGAAGCTGCAGAACTCGCTGGCTCCCTACCTGGCCAAGGAACAGCTGCTGAAGGACGACGGCACCCTGGCCATCATCGACCAGAACGGGGATTATCTGCCCGGCGAGGAGGCACGGGAGCAGAAAAGCGCGCCGCCTTCCGAGGGACGGGTATTTTTGAACGCCGGCGAATCGTTGAACGGGCTCATGCGGGAAATCCACCAGTTTTTCCAGAAAGAGGAATTCAACCTGGATTTCGAGCGGTCGGTGACCCTGTACGAGTACAGCCTGGGCACCCTGGAAGTGGAGGACGACGGTCTGGACCAGTTCTGGCGGGGCTACTGGGATTATTTCCTGTTCGATTACCATCTGCTGGAAGGGGACATCACGCCCCTGGAATATTTCCGGCGAAACGGCAACAGCGCGTACCCCCAGCTGGTGAACGAGCTGTGCATGGGCTTTCTGGCCATCTTCACCATCGAGGAGATGGTGGACGACGACCGGTTCGTGTGCCGGGATTTCCTCACCGGCGAGCCCTATTTCCTGGCGTTCCCCCTGGAGGGGAAGGCCCCGCTGGAGGACAGGGTCTACATGGGCCATGTGTTCTACAACCGGAGCATGGGCATGAACTACCTGCAGACCTACGTGCTGAAGCCTCTGGCCCGGAAACGGCTGCTGGAGGTGCTGAATCAGTGCCGGGACTGGTACGATGTGCAGCGGCCCGGGGTGGACTGGTCCGAATTCCTGGAACGGGAATCCCTGGTGTGCCGGGCCATCCTGCGGCAGATCAGCAAGAACCCGGCGGGCTGCAGCTTCCCCTATGTGACGAAGCAGCAGAAGTATCTGCCCCGGCCCCTGCCGGAGAAGCTCACCGTGGTGGAGAAGCTGGCCCAGGAAATCCTCCTGGTCAGTGGCCGCGGCGACTACGATGTGGAACTGGTGCGGCACATGTGGCAGGATTTCCTGGCCCGGGAGCCTTTTGTGGGGGGCTTTGAGCCCCAGGTGTGGGCTTCGGCGCTTTTGGAGAATTTCCTGGAAATCAACGAGAAACGGGCGGCCCAGAAAAAGCCGTTCTATCTGGAGACGCTGGGGGTGCCCAACCAGGAGCTGAGCCGGGCCTATATGGAGATCCGCACCCAGCTGAAGCTGGAGCCCTCGGATCCCCGGTATCTGGATGAACTGGGATTTCTCATGCTGTTTTCGAAGTTTGTGTAGGAGTAGTACACCATGATCTGTAAGCACTGCGGATTGGAATATCCGGACGACCTGGACACCTGCCCCGGCTGCGGGGCTCCCAACGACGACGTGGAAGCCCAGGTACTGACCGAGGAGGAACGGGATTCCTTCGAAGGGACCACCATCGAGACGGGACCGGAGGCCGGCCCTGCCGACGACTACAAGGTCTACGACCGGGAGGACCTGCGCCGGGAAGAGGAGCGTCAGGCCCGGAAGGCCAAATGGAGCCGCATCTGGGACCTGGTGAAGATGAACGGCCGGGCTGTGCTGGTGCTGGCCCTGATCCTTGCCTGTGTGATCTTCCTGCTGCCCACGCTGCTGGGCTTTGCGCTCATCGGCATCGGGGTGTTCCTGGTATTGACGATTTTCCGCAATTTTTTCGCTGGTTGGTAATCTGCCAATTTTCAGAAATCTATGGGCTTCCTTTTGCGCTATAATTAGTGTATAATCAAGTACATAAGTAAAGCCTGATTGCAATTTGCTTTTCCGATCAATGCAGTGACGGAACGAACCCTTACTTCCATCCGTCATTTCATCGATACACATCATTGTTTCAAATCAAATCAAGAAGGGATGGTTTGTTATGCGTGAAGTTGTAATTGCAAGTGCTGTAAGAACGGCCATTGGCAAGTTCGGCGGCAGCCTGACTCCCCTGTCTGCTCCGCAAATGG
>Ga0256406_1007712_pt1 | contig 10068 bp, 4 predicted proteins | sample RumenRJG_03DNA_FD_185986 | JGI IMG/M metagenome (GOLD analysis project Ga0256406, IMG submission 185986) | Bovine rumen microbial communities from Lethbridge, Alberta, Canada - RJG_03 | ecosystem: Host-associated > Mammals > Digestive system > Stomach > Rumen | place: Canada: Alberta | collected...
GATGAAAGCCTTCAGGTCATGCCTGAAGGGAATAAGGGATATACCCTTCTTTTTCTATAGATGTGTTACTGTCTTTGGTTAGGCAGCGGCATCTGCCCGCCACGGACAATCCCCCTTGGGCCCAAATTCGTAGCACCAAGGTTTACCCGTTTTTTCTCAATAAAGGCATCGAAGCTAAGATACGAAGGGGCGTAAAGAGTTGCCTTCCACTACATTATTTGCAGCGTCCATTTCCCGATTTATCCCTATAATTCCCGTTTTTCCCTGACGTTTGGATTGACAGAATATTCTTATTATCTTCGCAGAAAAAACGAGAAAGCCTTATGAACAACACTGTCAACGACCGAATTCTTACCATCAAGGATGTAGCAGAACTCTTCCACCGTGAGCAGAGTACAATCCGCAAGCGAATGTGTAACGGCCAGCTACCCGGACGTAAAGTTGGAAGAAGCTGGTATGTTCTGGAGTCAGAGTTGTTTGATACGATAAGAAGTGTATAAACCTATAGTAACAGTAATATGCAGAAACAGATGAAAGGACTCAATGAGTTCCTCCTGTCAAGAATGGATGGGATGAACAAGGTGAAATTCAACACGGAGTGCGGCCCCGACCTGCTGATGACCGCACTTGGTTATAACTGTATCAGACAGGAGGGCGAGACGAAATACTACAGAATCACCAACGATGCGAGCAAGGTCTATGCCTTTACGGTCAACACCGTCAACAAGACGTGGCTTGCCAAAGACGGCAATCATGGCTGCACAACGGATCTGCTAAGCTATATGGACTATCTCCATCTCTCCCCTTCCAGTAACTGTACCGCGGAGACCTGCCTGCTCAATGCGCTGTACAAGGACCTGATGTGTCTTGACTACAGAATAACCTGTAGTGACAATCCCATTGATATAAGCCGGTTTGCCCGTATCAATCTGACCGTCGGCGATAAGGACAGTATCGGCGTTCTCGCCCGTCATGGAATATCCATGAAGGCTGTGGAGCTGTCCAACCTGAAGGAGCTTGTCCTGTCTTCATCCCAGGGAAGCAAGGCACGACATTATATAGCACTTCCTACAGACAATGGATGTATGACCGTGTTCGACGGCAAGGAAATCCGTCCTTTCCTAAACACCGGCATCTCCACCATCCCTGCAAAGTGCAAGGTCTTGTACTACAAGATATTCGAGAACATGATGGATTATCTGTCCTATGTCGAACTCGACTCCCGCAGAAGCTGGCAGATGATGGGCATCACTACGGCCATCATCCTCAATGGGGAGGATAATATAGAGGAAGCGATAAGCTTCTTCAAGAAACACAAGGGTGTAGAAGCCATTCAGTGCTACTTTCCGAATGACACGCGTGGGAATAACCTCTACAGGTATTTCGCCCGTGAAGTTGGAAGGCGTTTTATTCGTAACAAGTCCGAGGATTTCTTTCCCTACCGGTCACTCAGCGAGGCCGTAAGGACTAAGGTTCCTTCGGTCGTCATGAGGCGGTTAGTCAAATGGAAGAAAATTGCATGAAGTTCTGCACTATTGAGACATTCTTGTTCCCATTACCCAATTCATAATATTGAGGGTTAATATTTGCGTTTTTTCATACGAAGATTAGTTATTGACCGAGGACTTGTGAAAGCCCTTGGTCATTTTTTTCATTAAAATGGCTTTCAAACGCTAAAATCAATTTATACAAGCAAGTCTTTAAAAGACTACGCTTTGAGGAATACACAGAAACTCAAAATACTTACTTGTCAAAAGCGGAAAGCAATAGTCCTCAAACTACATCGTTCCATGGATTGTGTGCTGGCAACGAAGATGAAGCACGGCAAGAGTAAGCGAAGCCTCATGCCGTCAGCGAAAGCAAAGTTGGCACGCACTCAATCCTAAGAACAAAGCCTCCTACTTCTCTCCCTTGCCGCAGGAAGTCTCGTCCAGCGGTTAAAGCGGTGCTACACAGTAGCATGGCTTTAATGGAATTGCATTCTAATGAGTGACACCGCCAGAAGCCTCCATGCTTATTCATCATTTAAGTGCTAAACAGAAAAGTAATCAAAAATGTCGTTAACAGCGAGTTATTTGATTAATTGTGGTAAAATCAAACAAGGTAAACATATCTGCTATGGGAAGACAATTTTGTATCTCTTGTATAGTAACAACCTTTGATGCTTGAAGATAGTCGTAAAGTCAAACTAATTGTATTCACTCTTATGAATTGCAAAAAAAGAAGTGCCCGACAATAAAATTGCCAAGCACTTCAATTGGTGCGGGTAGCGGTGATAATATTTTATCATCCTATCCATGTGCAAAGTTAGAAAATATAATCTAAAAAAGGTGTCAAGAAAGGCAAAATTTCTTACTGCTCATTGCTCCGCTCAAGCCAATGTAAGCTGATTATTAAAATTTTACAAAGATGGGAAAGGTAAAAAGCTTTACGCTATATGTTACGTTCCACCCCTTGTTTTATTGACCTGACTCTAATAGCCAAGAGAACTATTACATAAGAAAGGTATCAGCCAGCGTGCTGCGACGTGGAAGGTCCTTTATGCCCAGATGACCGAGCTTGCGGCACTCCATCATCGTTGCCGAGGTTATTTTGCGAAGGGAATCGAAACGCATTATCACGGCGTAAAGCATGATTGTCAGGTGACACTATGCGTTGAACTTCTTTACATACCGCTCGCCACCGTTCTCGCGGCTTATTTTGATGATTTTCTCCTTTTCAAGGAAATTTAACAGCTGTCCCAGTATCGGCTGTCCGATAAAATGTGTAATTTTTCCCATAGTTACTTAGTATTTTTGCAAATACAAAAGTAACACAAAAAGGCTGGATTCCAAGCGAGGAATTCAGCCTTAATTTTGGTCACCTTTTCAGGTTTTAGCGGACACCAATAATTTAGTTTGTAATTACTGATGATTGGGGAAAATAGACGCTACTGGCTATATGCAGGCAACGGTCTAATAGGTTAATAACTATAGTCATTTGAGTGAAGCTTTCTTATGATTGACTCATTGAAACCCTTAAGAGCGTCCTTGGCCCCTTTCGGGTTGTCATAGTAGCGCTTCCTGTCTCCATAGCCGATAACCCATACAAGGCGTGAGATAAGCCATTCCTTGTCAACAGAGGCGACGCTGTTACCCTCACGGCCTTCTGTTTCCGTTATAACATCTGACACACTGAGGTTTCTCTCTCCTGAGTATTCTGAAAGGTACTCCTTCATGTACTTGTGGAACAGGAATATCTTCGTCAGGTACGGCACATACAGCTTCTTCGTTTTCGGAAAGAGCGGGTTGTTGGTACTGTCGTCATCACTCTTGGTCTCTTGCAGATTATGGAGGGCGTAGTATTCGTCTGTGCCTTCAGCATCTTTGTACTTTTCTACATAGTCTGACAAAGCCTTGCCAAGGATTCGGAGTGTTACGGGATTGGTAACAGTAATCTTCCTCATTCCGTCAACCTTAAGGGTAAGTTCGCCATTGGTAACACCCTCAACAGCTTCATCGTTGAGCGATGCGTCAAGCCACTTGTCATAATCCTCCTGGCTCGCACCAAGGACATCGGTAACGTTCTGAAGCTGCATAATCATCTGTTCAAAACTCTCAAGCGGCGTGTCCTCATATTCTATGACGCTGTCCGTCCTGTCATCGATAAAGTCCTTAAGCCATAGCAAAGCGTACCAGAACAGGACTGGGTCGATGTTCAGGGCAAGCAGGGATGCAATTATATCCACAGACATGAAGCGGTCCCTCATGTCGTTGAGGTACTTGTCCTCTATAGGCTTCAGAACATCATAATGGAAATGCTCTAATGATTTTTTAAGGTCTTCCTTGAAAGCCTTGCGGTCAGCCTGACGTGAGGAAATATCCGGGTACTTTTCCCTGAGCGGCTCCAGGCAGAACTTGTCCTTAAGGGCATCATACTGCCGGTCTGAGAGTCCGTTTATCCTGCCGCTGGTATAACGCGTACCGAAAATGTCGCAGCCAAGCCAGTCATTGGCATAGAAGGAGACTTCGTCACTTTTAGGGAAGGGGAATGCTATTGAAGACATTCTGTGTGCCTCCGCCAAAAGAGGCTCCTTCATGTAAGGGCTGCCGTCCGGCATGCTGATGAAACGTCCCTTGTGTTCTGGTAACTTGGAAAAGTCAAGCACGTTGATGTTCTTAATAGTCTTGTACATATTTTAATGTTTTAAGGAAGCTGAGCTTCCATGGTTGTCAACTTGATTTTGAAGGCCCAAGTTGAATACGCCTTGCTTTTCCGGCCGGTCAAGCTTTGTCTTTGTTTGACGATGCAAAGATAGGAAGAGTTTACTATGCCCGCAACATTTTTGCCTGATACCTGTGGGGGAAATAACACTGCTTTTCCTTCCCCTATAGGTTTATATCGGAGAAAGTGAAAAAAGATTGTGGAAAAATTGCGAAAGAGGGAAAAATAATATAATTTTGTAATGTACATGATATCAAGTGAGGATTGGAGGCATTTAACCCCAGCCCCAATATATAATGTAAAACCAGCCTGTGCTTGCAAAGAGCACAAAGAAATAATAAAATCTGCAAAATCCTGATATGCCAGAGCAATCAAATACACTTCCGTCACCTTTAGCATACACGCCAGTCGAGATGCTTAAGATGTTCCAGAACTATCTTGTCCGAAAGAATCCGAACAATATAGTCTGGATGAGGGGAATCTATCTGCAGAAGCCTAACCAGTACCAGCAGTGGACTTATGCTTATGACGAGCTTCGCGATGTAAGTACCAGTACCACAATGACCCTTAAGCTCAATCGTAATGACCGAGCCAAGCTAAAGTCCAACAGCCTTGTCAATGTCGGCGGCATGATAGAGCTTACTGTCAACAATCACGGCTATATACAGGTTCTGCTAGACGTTACCCGTGTAGAGATAGTCAAGGACCAGTTCGTAACCGAGGAAGACCTTAAAAGGGAGGAAATCCGCCTTCGAAAAAACAAGGATGGCTTTAAGAACGTCGATGCCATCCTTGAGAACATACTTTTCAAGGGCGACCGTCCGAAAATCCTCCTTGTCTTTGCCGGCTCGTCCATAACCGCAAGTGATTTCAGGGCAGGGCTGCAGGCAGCTGCCACGAATATCGATTTCACAGAGGAGCAGCAGTCCTTCGGCAATTCCGCCACTCTTGCCGCATACATCAAGGCCGTTGACGGGCGCGGCTTTGACGCCTTTGCAATGATAAGGGGCGGCGGTGCAGGCATCGAGGCCCTTGATGCCATCGACGTTCTGGAACAGATAGCCAATACCACCACGCCTGTCATTTCCGCCATCGGTCATGTCGACGAGCGACTGTTCTTTAAGTCCCTCGCGGACAAGGAAGTTGCCGTACCCCACGCACTCGGCACGTATTTCAAGGACATGGTCGAAAGGGTTGCGGAGAAAAGAAACTCCTCACGCGCCGTACTCGTAAAGGAGGTTCAGAAGCAGTTCCAGAAGCAGATTGACGACTCCAATAAGAAGAACAAACGGCTACTGGAGCAGATAGACAAGCTGCAAAAGCAGTCGAAGGAGCAGTCGAAAGCATTCAACGAGAACCTTGCCAAGGTACAGAAGCAGAATAAGGAAACCGTCGAGAAACTTCAAAAGCAGAACGAGGAAATCCGCAAGCAGAACAAGGATAATATAGACAAGCTCCAGAAGCAGAACCAGGAGACAGTCGCGAAATTGCAGAAGCAGAATGATGACAACTTGAAACAGAACAAGGAAAACGTCGACAAGATTCAGAAGCAAAACAAGGAGACCGTTGACAAGCTCCAAAAGCAGAATGAGGACATTCGCAAGCAAAACAAGGAAAATATTGAAAAACTCCAAAAGGAGAACAAGGATAACCTTGAGAAGCTTCAGAAGCAGAACAAAGAGTCGCTTGATAAAATCAACGAAGACAACAAGAAGAACATTGACTCAATCAACAAGGCACATAAAGACAGTCTTGACAAGATACAGAAAGCCAACTCCGAACTTCAGAAATCCCTTGAAAAGCTTAACGCGCAGAACACCCAGTCCGCTAAGGCTCTTTCGGAGGCAACTACTAAAGCTGCTATACTGCAGAAGCAACTTGAAGATGCCCAAAGACTAACATCAAAAGGCATGTCTGTCTCAACTGTCGCAATCATCGCAATAATCACCGCTGCCATAGCCTTTATAATAGGAACGAGTCTGTAGCAGGCGCATATTAATGCAAAAGTTAAGAGTCATGCCTGCCGCTCTAGCTTTTAAGAAAGTATCAACAAAGATCTTACGCATATGTCTAGTTATAATTTGATTATAGAACCAGAGTCAAGAGAGTCTGTAAGGCAATGCCCTATGTGGTTTTATCAGTACAGGGAAAAACAAGGAGGTCGTAACGAAGGACCTGAAACATTATGGTCAACAAATTTCCCCGGTATTCCGACAAAGGATATAGATGCCAACGCTATAAGTGATTGGCAGATACCCGGTAATTGCTTTCTAGCCATTGCTGAAACAAGGAATATGTTAACCCATGACGTTTCTGAAAGAAATGACAAAGGAGAAGTCATCGTTACCAAGAAGGAATGCGTCCTGCCTATACATCCGGCTTCAGTTGCAAACATAGAAGACTTAAAGCTTGTCCTCAGGTTCGATGCCCACAAATACATAATAGGAGACCATCGGTTCTGCTTTAAGGAAATACTTTGGCTTCTTAATGGGCAAGACTTGGATATTGACACATTTCAAATGGGACTGGGTTCCATACCAAAGAATTACGTAAATCCTATACTGGACGAATTATGCTCTTTCGGCAAATGCCTCTCTTATCCCCGTCAGGAAAAGATAAAGTCCCTGCTTTCGGTCTGTGGAAAGAGTTATGAGATTTTCCTGCCTGAGTTTATAACAGGGCCTATTGGAAGAATCTCATCAGAGATCAACCTAACCACTCTTGATGAGAACTTGTTTAGGGTAATCGATTTTATCCTGAGCCCAAACGACGTGTCATTGCTTCCTGAAAGAACAGTTGAAGGCATTTTTGACGGGACTGTCATGCGTAATGCGTTATCATGCCCTTCTGTGGATTCAACGGATTTGGACGTTATTGCTTACTGGCTGGTTCATTCTGAATACAAGCTTCATGACTATTCACTCCTCAACCAGTATTTTCCGTTTCTAAGTCCAAGCAGCCAGAAGAAGTCGATTGACAGGTATTTCTATGACGTCTATAAAAAAAGGACAGCACTGGATGTCCCACTTTTGGAAGACCTTAATAACAACAGGAACGGCATATGGGAAAACTATAGATTCTGCATAAATGAACCTTATCAGCCGATAAACCTGACATCACATCTATATTTGGACAGCATTCTTACCATCAAGAAAACAGAAGGGAAGGAGATTGCGACATTCAATGGTGTCCTGGACAATGTCTTTTCAAGGCTTGAATACATAGATCCTAATGCATATCTGGGATTGAAGGAAATAATTCCGACTTGTAATGGAGGATATAGGATAAACAAATTCTCTGATAAAAAATTCCACGGATTTGTCAAATACAAGCTGTATTATGGACTGATTGACCTTGACCGGATGAAGGAGAGCAACAGGAATTGGTGTAAATCAATTCTGGATAGTTTTTGCGTTAGAAATATGATAAATGTTTGTCCCTTAGACAGGAGAACCGTTATAGGTGAAAGATGCTCAAAGTATGAATGCAGCCAAAAGCCTGCAAAGGCTTGGAATGGTACATGGTCTATATCTGGCACTTATACTGTAAGGACTAATATACTTTCCCTTTTCCTAAAGGATGAATTAATAACACCGGGAAAGATAATAACGGGAAAGGACATTGATGTAGACAGGCTCAGCTCAAAAATTCTGCAATACCTGAGAAATAATTTCCCAATACATGACAATCCTGTCAATTCCTTATCTTTTGACTTGAGCGACAACAATGACAAGGACACGGATTTGGTTGCAAGACAGTTCTTGCGCCCCAACGTCATCAAATGCATAATACGCAGCAACATACTATTGGGCAAAGACCTTTTCCATCTTGCCGATGACACAAAGAGGCAATACCTAGCAGCCAATAATAAACAGTCATACGGTAAAGCTGATGTCGGTCCTTTAAACTCGTTATACAGGGAAGCCGAGAACAAGGAAATAATCAAACGGGTAAGGCATAGCCTTTCTGAAATCTGCAATATAGACATAGAAGAGAATTCTTTGGAAAAGGAAGTATCATACGATGACAGAATAATAAGCAAGCTCAGGAATCAGTTCTATGCCGAGGAGTACTTTAAGGATGATACTGAGACCAATGAGACATTAAATCCTGACCATTGCGAGAGGTATATATTTCATTTAACTAAATTCAGATTTGAAAGATACTGCGCACCCGAGCTATCTGACAGGCATGACGTAATTGATTTGCCTTATTATTCATGCAGAGTGTCAATTTGCTACTATAGCAACCTCGAAGATGAGACCGTCAGTAAACTCGAAGAAAGATATAATGAGATATGGCATCATTTTGACCTGCTGATTATTTCTGAGATAATGGGCTATCCCCTTGTCAAGATGACAGGTGAAGGAGTAAATGCCGGACAAAAGCTAAGGAGTTTCATTGGCATAATAAATAAGATAAGATATTTCATTGAGCATCTTAAATGCCATGAATGCGGTCATTTACTGTTTGCAAGGGATAATGCGTATTTCAACAAATACAATCATTTCACCTGCAGGAATAAGACATGTAAGAAATATGGCAATGACGTATATCTTAACTACTGCTACAAATGTAATGGCTTCATTGACTCACGTGAAGTTAAGAGATGCCCTAACGGACTATACATATGCCCAAGATGCCTTTCGTGTTGTGATGACGACCTTTTCGAGAGAAAGGCGGAAGATTATATAAGGCGTGGTCAGGAAGTACCAATGGGGATCCGTTTCGAGTTAGGACATGGGCATAATGACAAGGGAATGTATTTCTGCCCCCATTGTGGACAACAAATGAAAATTGAAGTTGACGAAAACTCTGGTACTAAAAAGATCATTTGCAGAAAATGTGGTCTAATTTGGGAAAAGAACCAAAAGTAAAGATGAAAAATCATAGCCAATGGATTATTAAAAATTCTAGAATAGCCAATGTCTGGAGGTTACCACCGACGGGCATCTATTATAGTTAAACGCTTATTCCGAAACAGGGCAACCGTGAGTCTGTCCTGTTTTATTTCGTAGCAAAGTTTCGATTGTATAAACGAAAAAGAGGCAGGACTTCCATCATGCCTCCCTGTACACTGCCACTTCACAGAAGCAGTGTCCAAAAACTATTTTCCCCCACGTGTGGGAATTACCATGAAATTTTTACTTGGTCTCACGGCCTGATAAAAAACTAAAAACCTAAATCTATTATGTGTGTTACCGCTTGTAACACGACCTATAATAATGCCACAAAGGTAATAAAAAATTATTGGTGTCCGCTAAATAGATATAACGACTTATGGAATCCCTTTGGATTAAAGGAATGCCGCTCTAAGCATTATGCGACAAGCCCCTCCTTCAATTTTGTTCACTTTCAGGAGGGGCTTCCAAAGCCTTCTCCAATGCTTCCTCCCAATCCTTTTCCGGGTGTTCCAAGAAATTTAGCAGTTGTCCCAGTATCGGCAGTCCGATAAAATGTGTACTTTTGCCCATAGTTACTTGGTCTTTTTGCAAATACAAAAGTAACACAAAAAGGCTGGATTCCAAGCGAGGAATTCAGCCTTAATTTTGGTCACACTGTTCAGGTTTTAGCGGACACCAATATAAATTAATCCAATTTTTGAAGTCGGGTCTGGATATTTTTAGTTACATTTGTATCGACAAAACTTTATTCAACATGATAGACTTCAAAGAAATCCATAAAAAGCCGTACCATTTCACATTGGAACGCTTAGACCCAGAAGATGAGAGAGTGCCGGAAGCCATCATTCCCGATGACATGAACCTCCATTTCACAGCCGATGAGATGCTCACCTTACGCCGTTTCTATAAGGAACGCGGCCGTGATGTCGAGTTTGAGGAATTCGAGGGCTACGATGAAGAC
>Ga0256406_1007713_pt1 | contig 10068 bp, 6 predicted proteins | sample RumenRJG_03DNA_FD_185986 | JGI IMG/M metagenome (GOLD analysis project Ga0256406, IMG submission 185986) | Bovine rumen microbial communities from Lethbridge, Alberta, Canada - RJG_03 | ecosystem: Host-associated > Mammals > Digestive system > Stomach > Rumen | place: Canada: Alberta | collected...
GAGCACTTGACTACGAATCAAGGTGTCGGGAGTTCGAATCTCTCTTGGGTCACCAGAAAAAAGCACAGCTTATGGCTGTGCTTTTTTAGTGTCTGTTTCCCGTTCTGAATGGGAAGCTTTGGTAGTAAAAGTTATCAGTTCTTAGTTCTCAGTTATTAGTGAAGGTGGCTGCATTGAAGATAAAGGCAGCCCATTTTATAGTGGTTTCTTTTCATCCGGTTAAATTTCCATCAAAAAGGCGCTGCTTCATGAATTGTGCAGCGCTTCCTTCACTGAGAACTGAAAACTGATAACTGAGAACTTTCCTCATACTATTTCCTTGCAACGAGTGCTACCGCGATGATAATGAACGCAATCCCCAGAAGTTCCCAGAATCCGAAGAGGGTATGGAAGAGGAGGATGGCAAAAATGATGGAGGAGAGGGGTTCGAAGGCAGCGATGATGGAGGCTTCCGACGGTTTGATATAGGCCACACTGTTGAGGTAGAGTCCGAAGGCAAGGACTGTGCCGAAGAGGACTACATAACCGAAGGCGCCAAAGGTTTCCCCGTCCAGGGTTCCCGTAAAGGGAGTGAAAAGGGAAATAAGGCCCGTGACTACGGAGGCAATCAGCATGCCCCAGCCTACAACGGAGGGGGAACCGTATTTCTTAATGATGGATACGGGAGCGACGGAATAAATGGCGCAGGAAAGGGCGGAGAGAAGTCCCCAGAAAAGGGCGAGGGGAGAAATGGAAAGGGACGAGAAATCGCCTGCCGTAGCAATGAGAGCCGTCCCAGCGATGGCAAAAATGGTACATCCCATTTCTACTCCTGTGGGATGGCGCTTTTCCCGGAAACAGGTCCAGAATATGATGAGGATCGGCATGAGGTACTGGAGAATGGTAGCCGTCGGCGCATTGCTGTATCGGATGGCGGCAAAGTAACAGTATTGGGTCCCCAGCATGCCCAGGGCACCGAAAACGAGAAGGGACAGCCGGTCTTTCCCCTTTTTCCACACCGACCATATGTCCTTTTTCAGGAAACAGGCTGCCAGCACCAGAATCAGCCCCGAGACGAGGAGGCGGAAGAAAGTGAGCCATTCCGGCGGCATTCCCTTTCCCTGGAGCAGAATCTGCCCCGCAATCCCGCTGGATCCCCAGAGCGTGGCCCCGATGGATGCGGAAAGAATGCCCCGCCGCCTTTCAGTCGTCATGGTATCGCCTCCTTTTTATGACAGTATTATACAATAACTGATATGAAAAGCAATTTGGAAAGTGATCAGTTATCAGTTCGCAGTTCTCAGTGAAGGTGGCGGGCATAAAAATTATAAAGCCCGCCATTTTGATTTTGAGAGACGTAAACATGGTGAAAAAGGAATTGGGGATTAGGGGAGGGATTAGGGGCGGTGGCGGGCATCAAATTTGTGAAGCCCGCCTTTTTGATTTTGAAAATCACCCGGGCAGGCTTTATCGATAAATATAAATTAAGGGATTTTGTAGAAAATAGCCATTTCAAATGATGGTATTTTGTGGAAAGCGGCTGAAAATCAGAACATTTTGCGGAAACGGGGGAAATAGCTATTTTAAATTTTGCGGAAACACGATGGTTTGATGAAAAGAAAAATGCGGAATGGAAGATGAGACATGAATGATAAAGCAGGACCACTATTATTCAAGATATTTATATACTCACCCCATGATTGTCGGTGCCGGGATTTGAAGATTTTGCGGAAATCGGGTAAAATATGGTTATAAAAAATGCGGAAATAAAGGAAATCTGTTAAATAAAAAATGCGGAAAGCCCGGGCTTTATGAAAATAAAAATTGCGGAGGATTTATGATATTTCGTAGAAAGATTTATGACAGGCTTCTGGAATGGAAAAATAATTCAGAGGGGCGGACTGCTCTTCTGGTGGAGGGACCAAGGCGGGTAGGGAAATCTACCATTGTGGAGTATTTTGCCCGTCAGGAGTATGAAAGCTATATTCTCATTGACTTTTCAAACGTGGAACCGGTCATCCGGGAGCTTTTTGACGATATTTCTGATCTGAATTATATTTTCCTGCAGCTTCAGCTCCGGTATGGGGTGGATCTTCATGAACGGAAATCCCTCATCATCTTTGATGAAGTGCAGCTCTGTCCCAGGGCCAGACAGGCCATCAAGCATCTGGTCAAAGATCATCGGTATGACTATATCGAGACCGGTTCGCTGATTTCCATTCATAAAAACGTGAAGGATATCCTTATTCCCAGTGAGGAAAGCAAGATTTCCATGGCTCCCATGGATTTCGAAGAATTCCTCTGGGCCAAGGGAAATACAGTCTCCATGAGTCTCCTTAAACAATGTTTCGAGGAGTGGATTCCCATCGGAGAAGCAGCGCATCGGAAAATGATGCAGGAGTTCCGGCTGTACATGCTGGTCGGCGGCATGCCTCAGGCTGTGGAAACTTATCTGGAAACCAATAATCTTCGTGAAGTAGATCGTAAGAAAAGGGAAATCATCAGTCTTTATGAAGATGATTTCCGTAAAATCGATCCAACCGGCCGTATTTCCATGCTTTTTGACAATATACCGGCCGAGCTCAATAAAAATACAAACCGTTATCAGTCATCCCGGGTGATTGGCTCCACAGATGAGGACAGATTGCTTACTCTGATTGCAGAACTGAATGATTCACGCACCGTCCTGACTGCATGGCATGTGAATGATCCGGAACCGGGGCTTTCTGCTTACAGGGATATTTCCCGCTTCAAGCTGTATCTGGCGGATACGGGTCTGTTCACGACGCTTATGTTTAAGGATAAAGATTTCGTCGAAAATGAAATCTATACGAAACTTTTGAATGACAAGCTCAATGCCAATCTGGGCTATCTCTATGAAAATGTGGTGGCCCAGCTGCTTGCGGCTAAAGGAGACAAACTCTTTTATCATACGATTTGGAATGAACAGTCAAAGCATTATTATGAAATAGATTTCCTTCTGGCAAGGAAAAACAAGATCTGTCCCATTGAAGTGAAATCATCAGGTTATAAGACCCATAAATCACTGGATGTATTTACGAAGAAATATAGTGACCGGATCCTGCACAGATACCTGCTTTACACCAAAGATCTCAGCAGGGATCGGGATCTCCAGTGTGTTCCCGTCTATATGACCCAGTTCCTTTGAAATGATCCGGGAATAAGGTTTCCATTTATATAAGGGGCGCCATCATGATTTCAAAGCGCACACAGTCACGGATCACGGACCACGAATCATGATTCAATCCAAAATTTCCCCAATTAATATGCTAAAGCCTATTGTCAATCCATTAAAACCGGTGCTATAATTTAAAGTACAACAAAAAGTATCCAACGCCGGACATTCCAGCTCTTGCTGTGATGCCCGGCGTTTTGTTTATGGGGGAGGAATGAAGTATGGAACAAAAATGGAGAGATTATCCCCAGCCCCAGGGGCTGTATGATCCGAGAAATGAACACGACGCATGCGGTATTGGTTTTGTGGCCAATATCAAGGGCAACAAGTCTTACGACATTGTCTATGATGCCCTGAAAATCCTGGAAAAGCTGAAGCACCGGGGCGGTGAAGCGGCAGATCATAAGAGCGGCGACGGCGCAGGAATCCTGACCCAGATCCCGGATGAATTCTTCCGTCGTGAATGCAGTGTCCTGGGCTTTAACCTGCCGCCGGCGGGGGAATACGGGGTAGGCATGATTTTCGCTCACCGTTATGATGATTTCCGCAAGGAACAGATGCGGCTTTTCGAAGAAATCGTCAAAGAAGAAGGCCAGACCGTCCTGGGCTGGCGCGAAGTACCAATCGATGAATCGATCATCGGTGAAGTGGCCCGCTCCGTGCGTCCCCATTTCCTTCAGGTTTTCATCGCGAAAAATCCGGAAATCAAAGAACCCATGGATTTTGAACGGAAGCTCTTCATCATCCGCCGTCTGGCTGAAAAGAAAATCATTCCTCTCTCCGAAGGCATGGGCACTGATTTCTATATCGCTTCCCTGTCTTCCCGTACCATTGTTTACAAAGGCATGCTGACTTCCCTGCAGCTCCGCCATTTTTATCTGGACCTTTCCGACCTGGATTACAAGACCGCCATGGCCATGGTTCATTCCCGTTTCTCCACGAATACCTTCCCCAGCTGGGCAAGGGCTCATCCGAATCATTACATCTGTCATAACGGGGAAATCAATACGATTCAGGGAAATATCAACTGGCTGAACGCCCGGGAAAGCAAATCCCGTCCTTCCGACCATCCGGAACTGGTCAAAGCTTTCCCCATTGTCGATGCCACCGGCTCCGATTCCGCCATGTTTGATAACTGCCTCGAATATCTCCATATGTCCGGCCATTCTCTGGCCCATGCCATGATGATCATGATTCCGGAACCCTGGGAAAGGGATCCGGCCATGAGTCAGGAAAAGAGGGATTTCTACCGGTACCACAATTTCATGATGGAACCCTGGGACGGTCCGGCAGCCATCTGTTTCTGCGATGGCGTCAACATCGGCGGTATGCTGGACAGAAATGGACTCCGTCCGGCCCGTTACTATGTGATGAAAGATGACCGGGTCATTCTGTCTTCCGAAGTGGGGGCGGTCTCGGTGAACCAGAAAGACGTGCTCTACAAAGGCCGTCTGGAACCGGGCAAGATTTTCCTCATCGATACCTCCCAGCAGCGCATTGTGAGCGATGAAGAAATCAAGCATAAAATGGCTTCCTCCCATCCTTACGGCGAATGGTGCAGAGAGCACATTCTCGACCTGAAGGATATCACGGAAAAGAAGGAAATAGAAATACCGGAAGACCTTCTGGAACAGCAGAAGAATTTCGGCTACACCCAGGAAGATATCCGGGATATGATCATCCCCATGGCAGACCAGGCCAAAGACCCTGTAGGCGCCATGGGTATGGATTCGCCACTGGCCGTCCTTTCGAGCAAACCGAGACTCCTCTACGACTATTTCCAGCAGAATTTCGCCCAGGTCACGAACCCTCCTATCGATGCGATCCGTGAAAAAGTGGTCACTTCTTCCACCGTTTATGTAGGAAATATGGCCAACATCATGGACCCGGACGAAAAAGGGACGGCGTCGCTGGCCATTGACCGCCCAATCATTACGAATGAGGAAATGGAGGCCATCAAAAATCTGAAAGATGACCGCCTCCGTCCCTATGTGCTTTCCATGCTCTACACCGAAGGCAAGGGAGAAATGAAAAAGGCCCTGGACAATCTCTGCGCCGAAGCCTTGAAGGCAGTGAAAGAAGGCCACAATATCCTCATCCTTTCCGATAAAGGAGCGAATAAGGACAAACTGGCCATTCCGGCCCTCCTGGCATCGGCAGGGCTTCATAATTTCCTCATTCGCGAAAAAGTCCGTCCTGACGTAGGCATCATCCTTGAATCCGGCGAACCCCGCGAAGTCCATCATTTCTGCACCCTTATCGGTTATGGCGCCACCGCTGTCAACCCGTACCTGGCCCTTTCCACGGTAGCAGACCTTGCCAGGAAAGGCCGTCTCTCCGGAAAGACGCCGGAAGAAGCCATCGACAATTACATGAAAGCTTCGGTGAACGGTATCCTTTCCGTCATGTCGAAAATGGGTATTTCCACCGTCAAATCCTACCACGGCGCCCAGATTTTCGAAGCTGTGGGCATCGGCAAAGAAGTGGCTGACGAATACTTCGGTCATACCACGTCCCCCGTAGGCGGGATTGGCATCGGAGAAATCGAAAAAGACAATGTCCTCCGTCATGAAGCGGCCTATGGAGACAAGAAAGGCCTCCCCTCCGGGGACGTCCTGAAATACAGAAGAAACGGGGACGAACCCCATATCCTCACGGCCGAAGCCATCCGGCTTCTCCAGCAGGCCTGCCGGACCGGGTCCTATGCCCTCTATAAAGAATACGCAAAGAAAGTCAATGAACCCCTCATCCGTCTCCGGGACCTTCTGGATTTCATCTATCCCGAAGGCTGTTCCATTCCCATTGAAGAAGTGGAAAGCGTACCGGATATCATCCATCATTTCCGCACCGGGGCCATGAGCTATGGCGCCCTTTCGAAAGAAGCCCATGAATGTATCGCAGAGGCCATGAACAGCCTGGGAACTCGAAGCAATACGGGCGAAGGCGGCGAAGATGCGGAAAGGTTCCAGATCCGCGCCGACGGTACTTCCGTGAATGATGAAATCAAACAGGTTTCCACGGCCCGATTTGGTGTCACCGGAAATTACCTCGTTCATGCTTCCGAACTTCAGATCAAGTGCGCCCAGGGTGCAAAACCGGGCGAAGGCGGTCATCTCCCGGGAGCCAAAGTAGACCCCGCCATTGCTCACACCCGTCATTCGACGCCCGGCGTATCCCTGATTTCCCCGCCGCCGCACCATGATATTTACTCCATCGAAGACCTGGCAGAACTGGTCTTTGATTTGAAAAATGCAAATCCCAAAGCCGAAATCAATGTGAAACTGACCGCAGGAAAAGGGGTCGGAACCATTGCTGCCGGCGTCGTTAAAACAAAAGCAGACAGCATCACCATTTCCGGCTATGATGGAGGAACCGGCGCGGCTCCCCGGACTTCCGAAAGACATGCGGGGATTCCCTGGGAAATCGGACTTTCCGAAGCCCAGCAGGTTCTCCTCCTCAATAAACTTCGGGACCGGGTGAAACTGGAAACGGACGGCAAACTTTTAACCGGCCGGGACGTGGCCATTGCTGCCCTTCTGGGTGCCGAACAGTTCTCCTTCTGTACGGGACCCCTCATTGCCATCGGCTGTCAGATGTTCCGGGTATGCAATAAGAATACCTGCCCCTTCGGTATCTGCACCCAGGATGAAAAACTCAGGAAACGGTTCAACGGAAAACCGGAATACGTGGTGAACTACATGCGCTTCGTAGCCCAGGACCTTCGTGAAATCATGGCCCGCCTGGGATTCCACAAACTGGAAGACATGGTGGGAAGAAGCGACCGGCTGAAACAGAAAGGACTCACCGGAAACAGAAAAGCTGATACGGTCTCCCTGGACGCCATCCTTTTCCGCCCCTATACCGATGCCTCCGTGGGCCATCATTTCGAAAAGCCCCAGGACCATGAACTGGAAAAGACCATGGATATGTCCAAACTGGTCCGCATGTGCCGTCCGGCTCTGGAAGAAAAGAAACCGCTCCGCGCGAAACTGTACATTAAAAATACAAACCGCGTCACCGGCACCCTTCTGGGCAGCGAAATTTCCAAACGCTACGGCGAAGAAGGACTTCCGGAAGACACCATCCGCCTCGATTTCGTAGGTTCCGCCGGCCAGAGCTTTGGCGCCTTCATCCCGAAAGGATTGACCCTGACGCTGGAAGGTGATGCGAACGACTATGCAGGCAAAGGCCTTTCCGGCGGCAAAATGATCATCTTCCCGCCCAGAGAAGCCACCTTCAAAGCCTCTGAAAATATCATCATCGGAAACGTAGCCTTCTTCGGCGCTACCAGCGGACGGGCCTTCGTCTCGGGCCGGGCCGGAGAACGATTCTGCGTCAGAAACAGCGGAGCTACCGTAGTCGTAGAAGGTGTGGGCAATCACGGCCTTGAATACATGACCGGAGGCAAAGTCGTCATTCTGGGCTCCACCGGAATGAACCTGGCAGCCGGCATGTCCGGCGGTGTGGCCTATGTAGTAGATCTCGATATCCGCCTTGTCAATAAAGGCATGGTTCATACCGAACCTTTGGAAGAAGGACCGGAATCCGAAGAAGTACGGAAACTCATCGAAGAACACTACATCACCACCCGGAGCGAAAAAGCCATGGAAATCCTCGCCCAGTGGCACCTCTATCGCGCAAGAATCACCAAAATCATCCCGAACGACTACCAGGCCATGCAGGAGAAAATTGCAAAATATCTGTCAGAAGGAAAGACACTGCAGGAAGCGGAGATGATGGCGTTTAAGAGTTGAGCCGTTAGCCGTTGGTTTTTTAGAAATAGAAATAAAGCCTTCCGAACCATATGGGCCGGGAGGCTTTTTATTGCGTAAAAGGGATTGGGATTTGGGGATTGGGGATTAGGGGATGTGGGCCGCATCAAATTTAGAAGCGGCCCGATTTTTTATATAAAACCATACCTGCCCCTGCGGACCCGGGGCATTACGAAATAATTCCAAAAAAGTTTTTCATCCTCCGGCGGCGTCAATTCCTGTCGTGCGCAAATGATATATTACCTTCAGAAAGAGGAACAAAGAAAGTTCCCAATGGAGGTACAACATGGAAGAAGACAAAAAATTCAATGCAGAATCAGCCGGTGAAATTCCAGAAAAAAAAGGGCCCATCGAAGAAATTTCCAAAGAAACCGAAGAAACCCTGAGCGCGCCCATCGAAGAAATGGCAGCAAAACCGGAGCCCCTTTCCGAAAGCGAAGAAGACAAAGCGGTGAACCAGGCCATTTCCGAATGGAGCAAAGACATGGACGAAGCCCTGGCCAATTTCGACAAAGCTGCCGAATCCGTATGCGACAGTCTGGACGAAATCAGCGACCGGATGAACCGGCTTTTCGATAAACTGGACGAAGTCGTGGGGAAAATGGATAAAGAGTAAGAAATTAGCCGTTAGCACTCAGGCGCCTGCTGAAAGAGGTTTTCATATATGGCATGACTCATTCAAGTCGAAACGTTCAAGCCCTCCCAAGTTTGGGAGGGTGTCGCCGAAGGCGACGGGTGGGTTGTACTATCGTGCAAGGCACATATGAGACTGACCGCCAAAAGTCATTCATGCCAATTGACTCTATCGGTAAGCAAGTGGCCCCCTTCGAGAAGGGGGCTGTCAATGGAAAGCAGAACAAAAGACACCAATGAATCATGCGTTACGTAAGAAAGCCAAAGCAGCTGCCTGGCGAAAATGAAAAAAGCGACAGAACCTGTCGCGATCAAATGCTATATTTCTCTTATCCAAATCAATTACCCATATTTCCAAAGAGGAGGACCCTATGGACAGAAACAATAAACCCGAAATGGAAAACGAACTGGAAAACCTGGAAACCGAAAATCTCCACAAAGCCGGCGAAGACCTGAATACCATCGTGGAAGGCCTGGCAGACAAGCGGATCGACGATTCCGTAGACTCTTCGGACGATATTTTCAATCCCGACGAACCCCTCTCCGAAGAAGAACAGGAAAAACTGGCAAAAATGGCAGAAACCCTGGAAGAAGGACTCGAAATCTTCGACAAAAGCAGCGAAAAAGTCTTTGGTGTCCTGGACTCCATCATCGACGGACTGGATGACCTTGAAAAATCCATCGACGATATCATGGACGATCTGGACTGAGGGGAAATCCAATGAGCGACGAATTTCTCTATGACCTTTTCCATTACCTCACCGATGAGCCGGGGACAGCCCGGGCGGGAGACGTGATTTACGTCCAGCGGACCTTCTACAAACACTATGGGGTCTATATAGGAAATAAAAAAGTCATCCACTTCGCTCCGAAAAAAGAAGGCGGCATCGCAGTCATCCACGAAACCACCCTCTCGAAATTCCTCGGAGACGAAGCAGATTACCACGTAGTCGATTTCTCCGGTGAGAAAGTCTACACCCGGGAAACCACGGTCAGAAGGGCCAAACGGTGCCTTGGCATCAAAGGCTATGACCTCATTTCCGGCAATTGTGAACACTTTGCCCTATGGTGCCGGACAGGCCATAAATACTCCACCCAGGTAGAAGACCCCGAAAAAGCCCTTCCCCCGGAACTCAAACTTCTGCTGGATCTGGGGAAGTAGTACGGTTAAAGCCGATTGCAGAGACAACGGGCTTTTTTGATTTGGGGGTAAGAGGAATTGGGGATTGGGGATTAGGGATTAGGGGCGGTGGCGGGCAACAGTAAAAAGGCCCGCCATTTTAATATGGGTATGATACAGATATAAGGCACAAATGAGGCTGACAGACAAAAGGTACAAAGGATAAAAGTCTCGAAACCATTAGAATGCTATCGTTTCAGGCTCCCCAATTACACATATCGGCGCCGTTGCCACCGTAAATAAAACCGGTGGGAGTTCAATTTTTCTGTATAATTGGGTTAGCGGCAGAAATCGACCCACAGTATGTT